>Ga0209925_1000851_pt1 | contig 15458 bp, 13 predicted proteins | sample SalPonR2_A_D1_MG_FD_185702 | JGI IMG/M metagenome (GOLD analysis project Ga0209925, IMG submission 185702) | Salt pond soil microbial communities from South San Francisco under conditions of wetland restoration - Salt Pond MetaG R2_A_D1_MG... ...
ACCCCATTCCGCCTCATGCGGTCAAGATTCGGTGTATTCATCCTAGGAAAATCATCGAAGCGCTGATAGAATTCCAGCGGAATCATATCAACACTTATCAAAAACAGATTCGGCTTCTCTTGCGAAGTATCAACGTGATACGGCCCGCGACCGCTCAATTCATCTACATATCTTTTGTTCACAGTAGTAAGCTCCTTTTCATACCAGGTATCTCATTTTGAAGGCTTATGACTTCCAAATTGGGAATTGCTGTTTTCATACAGCCTCCTTTGACTTTCCCCGTTAAAATTGATCTAAATTCAGATACAATTTTCAAGTTAAATATCATAGTACGATATTAAGACCGATTTTATATGCTGTCAAGAGTTTTTTTGACTCAAAATAGTGTTTTTCATTTTGCTATTATTGTAATACGATATTTGACTTTTTTTCTTCAACGCGCTACACTACACTCAAATGAATCTCACCGACAATGAAAAAAAAATAATTACCCTCCTCTCTTCCGCTTACCCGAAGAGTAAAAAGGATATTACCAGGGAATGCGGAATCGGCTGGGCAACTGCTGTAAAGATGGTTTCCAGGCTCGAGGAAAAGGGCATCCTAGAGTGCGTGGGCACCGGGATAATGGAGCAAAACGGCGGCAAAAACGCCTATGTGTATCAGCTTGCCCACGACTTTCCGCTCTCAATCGGCATCGACGTAGAGTATCTCAATACCAATCTCATTCTGCACAACCTCAAAGGCGACGTACTCGGATCATTACACTACAAAACACCGATCAAACCGGGTATTGATGAATTAAAAGCCTTTTTACGTTCCTGCATTGAGCACTTCCTTGAAGAACATCAGGCCTATCGTAACAATATCATCGGTATCGGAATTGGTATGCCCCTTTGGATTCTCAATGATACCCAGCGCAGTTTCGATGAAATCGCCGATCACTTGGCATCCTGCACAACTCTGCCGGTACAAATTGAAAACAACATTCATAATTACGCGATTCATGAAAAGTGGCACGGGAAGGCCTTCCCATTCCGAGATTTTGTAATAGTAACAATTCGAAACGGCCTCGGCTCGAGCATTTTCTTAAATGGCCGAATTGTAAAAGGTGCCCAGGGAGTTGCCGGTGAAATTGGGCATCTGCAGATGGATGAAGAGGGACAGCTGTGCCATTGCGGCAAGAGCGGTTGTCTTGAAACCCTTATAAACCAGAACATTCTCTATACGGAATACATTCAGCAAGTTCTGAATGAACGTCTGAATCCGGAAGCCTTTACCGATGAGCGTAAAATTGCGGAAGGTCTGACCGACCTTATGACACAGGTTAAGCGGGGCAATCTCGCAGCTATGAAAATAGTAGAGCAGCCCGTCCGTTACCTTTCGATCGGCATTGCGGCGCTTACCCTCTTACTGAACATTCCGACCATCTTTATCGTTGCCCACTTCGGAGAAAACGGCGATGCAATCCTCCCGCTCATCGAACAGGAACTTCGCCGCCAGGTAGTCCCTAACACTGCCATCGATCTGCACTATCTGCCGTTACAGGAGCTCAGTTTTACCAAGGGTGCATCCCTGCTGAACTTCAGTAACTATTTTACCGACGGGTGAGGCGCCTCAACAGCTGCACCCGCCCCGGCACAGCCGGCCAGCATCACAGTAAGCATAGTCGTGTAATGCTCTGCCCCTGCCGGAGCGGCTCCACCTCTTCCTCAGGCCATCAGAGCCGCCAGGCAAGCCCCGCCACACAGCCCTGACCTCACCTTCTGTCCGCCGATCTGCGGCCGCGCAGCTCGTACTTCCACTCGTATCGCAGGGCCTTCAGCAGGCTGAAGACCATGCACACCATTACAAACGTAAACGGCAGGGCGGCTACAATCGCCATCCGCTGCAGTGCCTCCAAGCCGCCGGACATCAGCAGTATCATGGCGGCAACAGACTGCAGGATTCCCCAGGTAAGCTTCTTCGACATCGGAGGATTTAGGTCTCCATTGCTGGTCATCATGCCAAGCACAAAGGTAGCCGAGTCGGCAGAAGTCACGAAGAATACACTCAGCAACAGTACCGCAATCAGGCTCAGCACGTTGCCGAGGGGCAGATAGCTAAACATGTCGAAGAGCACCGTAGTCACATCGGAGACCGCCGCCGCGGCCAAATCAACGCCGTGGTTCAGTTGCAAATCAAGGCCGGTGGCCCCGAATACCGCAAACCACAAAAAGGTCAGCAGAGTCGGCACCAGCAGTGCCCCGGAAATAAACTCACGGATCGTCCGGCCCCGGGAGATACTGGCGACGAAGAGTCCCACAAAGGGAGACCAGGAGATCCACCAGGCCCAGTAAAACAGGGTCCACGATTTGGTCCACTCGTAGCCTTCAAAGGGATTGGTCGACAGACTCAAATTGACAAACTGCGACACATATTCGCCGATAGTAGTGGTAAACACATTCAGAATATAGGAGGTAGGCCCGACCACGAATACAAAGGCCAGCAGCAAAATCGCCACCAACACATTGGTTTTGCTCAGAATCTGAATACCGGTATCCAGGCCGGTCATGCTTGAGATCATGTACAGTACCGTGACCACCGCAATAATGATGAAGGTGACGGTATCGGTGGTCGGCACTCCGAATACCGCGTTCAGGCCGCCGTTGATCTGCAGCGCCCCCAGACCAAGAGAGGTCACAATTCCGAATACCGTGGCAAACACCGCCAGTACATCGATCATGCGGCCGATCCCACCGAAAACCCGATCTCCCAACAGAGGATAAAAGGTATTTGAAATCAGAGGCGCCATCCCGCGGCGGAAAGAGAAGTAGGCAATCGAAAGGCTCATCACAATGTAAATGGCCCAGGGTTGAATGCCCCAGTGGAAGAAGCTGCGCACCATTGCGAATCCCGCCGCCGTGCCGCTGCCGCTTTGAATGTACTTCGGAGGGTTGGCAAAATGGCTCAACGGCTCAGAGACTCCCCAGAAAATAAGCCCGATCCCCATACCGGCGGCAAAGAGCATGCTGAACCAGGAAAAATAGCTGTACTGGGGCTTCTCGTTATCCCTGCCAAGCTTGATCCGGCCGTACTTGCTGAAGGCCAAAAACAGACTAAACACTACAAAACCAAAGGCCGCCAGCAAATAGGCCCACCCGAAATGCTCAATTATCGCCCCGTGCAAGGCGGCACTCAACTTATCCAGCTGCTGCGGAACTACAATTCCGAGTCCAACAAAAGACACCACCAGCACCAGCGAAACGACAAAAACCGTTGTTCCCTTTTTCATACCTTACCCCCCAGGTCACGAGGAATAATCAGCACCGAGCAGGGGGCGTTGTAGCTCACCTCTTCCGCCGTCGAACCCAGCACCGGGCCCATACCGCTTGTTGTATCCGCTTTGCCCAGCAGTACCACGTCCGCCGGAAGCCGCCGGGCAATCTTCACAATCTGCCGCCGCGGGGAACCGAGCACCGAAATCTGCCGCCCCTCCGACTCAGTTAATCCACTCTGCCGGAGCGTCTCTTCCAGCTGCGCAGCAACCTCATCCCGGCGCTGCTGCTCAACCACCGGGTCGGGGGCCCTTCGGCCTACATACAAAAACACCACCTCGTCCGGCTTAAACTCCTTGCTCCGGATATACTCAATAATGACATCGTTTTTCCACTGCAGCGACGTCGGATACAGTACCCGGTATATCCCGTCAGCCTCCGCCCGCCGCGTAGCCTGTTTGTGTACAAAAACCGGAATATCGCTCTGGCGAATCACATCCTTCACCGTACTCCCCAAAATCGCCCGCTTCAACCAATTCTTCCGCCGAAAGGCAAAACTGATATAATCCACACCCCGATCCTCGGCCGCATGCACAATCTCCATTTGCACCGAGCCCGGGCGCAGCGCCGTCTCCACAGTAACACCCAACGCTCCGATCCATTCGGCCGCCAACGCCAGCTTCCTGCGATGGTGCTCCCCCGCCGACCGCGTATCCGCTCCAACGTGCAGCAACACCGCCTCATCCGTACCCAGGGTCTTCAAAAACCCTCCCATCTCCTTCAAGCGGTCCCTCGACTCGTGCAAATTCAGCGGAATCAACACCCTTTTTAGCATGCAACCTCCCAACAGACGGTTTTTTTTATCTTCGGAGCCCTCCACACAAAACTATATAAGAAAGGCCGAATTTTCATCCGGCCTATTAAAAGAAATTTATTTTTAAAAAATGCTCATTGCCTAGCCCCTCTCAAAACTGTCACCACCGCCTCCCCCAATGAACAACGGCCTTGAATTGAAGGGGTTCGGCGAAGGAAGATCGCGGGACTCTCACTAGAGAGCGTAGGAACTACCCCTTACCCTTAACCGGCACTTGAATCTCAGTAAGCCACTCCTGCGGATCCTCCCGGTTCCAGATGCCGTCTAGGTAGGACTCCCTTGGATTATCTACAACCTCAAAACCGTTCTCGTGTATCCAGGTAAAAAGACGATTGTAGGTCTCCCTTAGAGTATCGTAGGGCCCTCGGTGACGAAGACAGGCCGCCTCCGGCACCGAAGGAATAGACTTAAATTTGACCTTCTCCGATTCCCGGCAAGGAGCCTCGACTGCCTCACAAATCTCAACATCGATATCGCTCTCCCGATACTCTCCATCATGATAGATTGTAAAACAGTACGCCGGCTCCCGGCACACCGCCCCCACCGACTGCATGTACTCCCCCATCTTCGGGACAATATCAAAATATGCATCATAGCCCGGCACTACCGTGCGCATTGACGCTACAATGACTTCGGGCAACCCTTTTATCTCTACGTGTTCGTTCATTTTTTCTCCTCCTTGGAGCTGTAGAATATACTCCCGTACCTTTTCAAGCTGTGTCTCGGTCTCTCGAAGCTGCCGGCCCAGCCGTTGTTCTTGACGCTGCAGCACTCCGATAAAATCTTCTGTCCCCTCCATGGCCTCTTTAATCTTATCCAGGGACAGCCCGAAAGCCTTGAGCTTGAGAACCATCCTAATATACGGCAGTTGTCTGCCGCTGTAGTAGCGATAGCCTGTCCAATCATCTACACGGTCCGGCTTTAAAAGACCGATTCGATCATAATGACGTAAGGTCTTGGGAGTAATCCTGTTAATCTTTGAAAATTCTCCTATCGAAAACATATCCACTCCTGCGCAAGAGATTATCTTGAGTATAGAGTTTGCCCTAAGGGAAGAGTCAAGAAAAATACAAGAAAACTATTTTTTTTAATCAAGATATGAGAATTCTACGTAGAAAAACTAACTTACCGATATATATGCTTTATGAAAGCTGCAGGAGTATAGTGTACAGATTTGTCAAATGGAAATAGCGGACGATTAAGCCCTTTGTAGGGCAGTGATTCCAACACTTCATTGCTGCTTCCACTGCTGAGGGCCATGATGCTCTTTTTTGCTATTTTCTTGTGGGGCGCGGTTAAATACCCAAGTTTTACCACAATAACAGAAAAATCTTCGGCGTCTGTTCCCATGGCGGCAAACATATCCGGGGCAACAAATCCAATATGCTTTGACACAAGGAGTAGGTGCACACGGCCGGTGCACATTAAAGCCATATCTGTAGAAAACCTGCCCCACCTCGAACACAAACTTTTCACAGTTCCCTTAATGCGCAGAGGTTTTGAAGTAACGGTATCAAATACTGCTCCGACAGCTACATCAATATCCACGTTTTCCCCCGCCTCAAAACAGAATTCCACCGCCTTCGGATCGTAAATTCCGGCATACATAACCGGCTTATCGAGGGTTTGAAATGGTTTATAATCCAACACCTTGCCCAAAAAACCGGTGCAATCGGAGGAAGAACCGGCAGTGGGGTTGTCCCCGGAATCCGACACATACACCGGTTCATATCCCTCATGTGCAGCAGTATAAGCTGCCTTTAGGGCTTCATTTTCTTTGAGTGTTACTGTATGGAACTTAAAGTTTTCTCTTTGCTGCCAAAATGCGAGGCTAAGCTTTTCCGCGGTACTTCCAGCAATTTCTTCACTCCCATCGGTCACCACCACCGTTGAAACTCCGTTCTCCGGACAATCAGCCCAGGGAAACCCCAGGAAAAAGGAGGCGGACATGACTCCCTTCTGCTTCTCTTCATCCCGTAACAGGTCAATCAGCATTTTCATCGGCTCTACACTCGTCTCAGTCTTTTCACCTGCAATTATCAAGGGAAGCTTGCACCATGCAATAACCGGCTTAACTTTATACTGCAGAATACGGATTAGCATTTCCGCCGCGTGTACCCCTGTTTCAAAGCAGTCGGTATGAGGGGCCTGCTTGTAACCGGTGAAGGCATCTAAATGTTGTACCATTGCTTCGGTTATAGTTGCATGCATATCCAGGGATGCAACAATAGGCAAATCAGGAAAGTTTTCACGGAGAGTCGAAAGCAGATCGCCCTCGGCTTCACCAATTTCCTCTACCCGCATGGACCCGTGTAAAGAGAGGGCGATACCAACCACATTATCTTCGGCAATTATGTGAAGGGCCCTCTTGATTAAATCCTCTTTCAGCTCAAGGTATAGATTTTTTTGTACTACCCCGTTTGGTACGGCCCGGGCAACTAATGCCGGTGCTACTCCGTACCCCGCTTCACTCAGTGTTCTCACAATACCGCTTACACTGTCCTCGGTATTCAGCACATCGAACAGTTCAGCCCCCCGCTGTAGAGAAAAATCATTTATTCCGGTTTTAATAGGATTAAAGGTATTCGATTCGTGATGAATACCGGCAACTAATATCTTTTCCATTTTTTCCTCTTCTCTGCTTTTCTATTGTTCTATTAAATTGGTAAGTAGAGAGTTCCAAACTCTTACATTTTGATCTCTTTCACCAATACGGGGTATGGAGTATAATGTGTTCAGCATTGCTGCAGAGGCTCCCTTAGCTGCATCATAATCAGCATCAGAGAGTACCACTAAACCTACTCCTCCATTATGAAGCTGTCCCCATTGCTCTTGCAATTCATCCAGCAAAACCTGTTCAATAAGTTCGCCATCTCCCGACAAATCACCGCCAATATATATAGCTCTTGGATTAGTAATATGCATAAACAGGATAAGTGTACGAAATAACTCGACCACCAGTTTTCGACGAACCATCTTATCCTGCCGGATACGTTCCATCTCCTCCTGGGTGAGTGAAATTTGTCCCGGTACCGAGCCGCTCTGTTCAAAAAGAAAACTTCTAAACTCTCCCGCACGATGTTTAAATCCGTTGTATATATGCCCGTTGTACACAAGTCCTAATCCGATACCAATAGTGGGATAATCCTTCGGTACCAAATCTCTACGGTGAAACCTGGGTAATAAATAAATAAAAGAGTCGTTTTCTTCCTCACTGTCGTACCAGAGTGACCCCCAGGCACAGCAGTTTGCATCATTCTCCACACTTATAGGAAAAGAGAATTCGGACTCAAGGTAAGCGGCAAGATGTTTTTGCCTTAAATTATGTGTCCAGCACTCCTCTATTACCGGCCCCTCAGGATCAACCACTCCTGGAATTGCAACCCCGGCTCCAAGAACAGGAATAGTATTAGGAACTTCTTTTTCAACCTCCGCCATAACTTCTGAAAATCTTGTTTCGAAATTGGAGGTTGCCGATAGGTATTCCCGGTGAATAGTCTCTAAAATCCGTCCGGTGATATCGCTAATAACAGCATTATAGTAATCGGCCTGCAAATCCAGCCCAATTACCGCACCATAGGAACTATTAATTTCGAGTTTTACCCCGCGTTTTACATTTTCAGTGTTATTTTCAGGCTCAGCCTCACACACCAGCCCAGCTTGGAGAAGTCTATTCATAATATAAGTAACAGTAGAGGGCTGGAGGCCAAGCTTCTCCGATATCATACTTCGAGAAGCACCACCCTCTTTTCTGAGAAAATTTAAAATCAGAGACCCGTTGGCCGCTTTCTGAAACTTACTGTTACCCACAATCTTCATTGCATCATCCTACTTACATTAGATTTTTTATAACTTGAACCTGTACCGGATCGGTATAAGTATTGAGAAATTCAGGTGGTCGAAGCAATCCCCCCATATACACACCACCAGGACGAAAACTCATACCGCTTTCCCGTGCATGATCAACTGCTACATGATACTCCCGTGCGCCGATTAAATCGATAATTCTTTCAATATTTCTTGGGGTGATTCCATTCCCCGGCATTATAGTTATCCTATTGCCGGCCTGCCTAATTAGTTCAACTATCCGTGGGGCCCCTTCAAGTACCGTAGCCTCCTGACCGGAGGTGAGGATACGATTAAAACCGAGCTCGATCACTTTTTCTAGGGCCGAAGAGTGATCTCTGACTACATCAAAGGCACGATGAAAGGTACAATTCATTGGATGGGCATATGAAACCAGTTCGGCATTTCGTTCAACATCTATAGTTCCATCGGCGGATAAAATGCCGAAGACCACTCCATCTGCGCCTTCTTCCTTGGAAATTTTAATGTCTTCCTTCATAGCCTCAAATTCATAGTGTGAATAAAGAAAATCCCCTCCCCTGGGGCGAATTATAACCTGTAATCCAATTTCTATGTTCTTCCTAGTCACTCGCAACACTCCAGTGCTGGGAGTTGTTCCTCCCTGGAAAAGATTATCACATAGTTCAACTCTATCTGCACCATTTTCCTGCGCTATTACCGCAGATTCGGCCGAATCGAGACATATCTCCAGCTTTACGTTTTTGTTCACAACGTCTCTCCTTAATCTTATCTATCTTATTCTTTTAATGCGCCTTCACCAAATCCACGAATTAGAAGTCCATGGGCACTAATGTAGAACAGAATCATTGGTAACGTGCCGATAACAAGGGCCGCAAACTGCATTCCGTAATTCACATTCAGGCGTCCCGCAAAGGCATTGATCGAAACCGGTAAACTCCGCATATTCTCACCACTGGTTAAAATAAATACCAGAATAAACTCATTCCAATTACGTAAAAAAGTGAGCACTCCAATAGTCGCTATAACAGGCGAAGAAACGATAATTATTATTCTGAAAAAAACTTGAATATAGGTAGCACCGTCGATCAAAGCCGCTTCAATCAGCGAGTCCGGGATCCCTCTTATATAGGAACACGCAAGCAATACCGCCATTGGCAGGCCAAAGGCAATATAGGGTAAAATTACCCCCAATCTGGTATCGTATAATCCAATTCTTGTTTCCATAATAAAAAGCGGTGCGATCACCGAGTTTACCGTAATCAGTAAACCGAGGGTAAACACAGCATAGTAGTTTTTTGAGGATTTGTAGCCAAACTTCGTTAGTGCATATCCTGCAGAAAGGGCACACAACACAGTAAAAAAAGTACCAACACCGGTATATATAGCACTATTAAGTGCTGCTATTCCCATATTACCGTGCATCCATGCATCGAAGTAGTTTTTCAGGGTCGGTTCCTTCGGAAGTCCCAGAGGAAACAGCATTATTTCTCCCTGCAACTTAAAAGAAGAATACAACATCCAGACTAGTGGTAGTAAAGTAATCAAAGTGAAGAAAATTAAAAAAATGTACGCAAAAACTCTCCACCCAACGGAGATATCCTGATCAATATTTTTCATCATAGCACCCTTATTCGTACTTCTCTTGAAATCGAGTGTAAATTCGTCTAGACAGTGTTATAAGTCCGACACTTAGAATAACAATGATGACCGAAACGGCACTTCCGTATCCGTAGTTGTTGTAGGTAAATGTGTGTTTGTAGAGATAAATAGACATCACACTGGTATAATTTACCGGCCCGCCTCCTGTCATTGCATACACTAAATCAAAACTTTTAAGGCTTCCGGAGATTGCAAAGATAGAACTTGTGAAAATTACATTCGCCAATGCCGGAACAATGATCCTTGAAAGTATTGTCGACTCTGAGGCCCCATCAATTTTCGCCGCCTCTATCACGGTTGAGGGAATACGCTGCATATTGGCCAGAAACATCACCATATACAAACTTGTATGCATCCAAAGCAACACAAATAAAATGGGTATCATCGCCCAGTTCTGGTTCTCGAAAATTCGTACTACATAGTCCGGGTTATCTGTAAGCATTCTGACTAAATTCGTATATATACCAATTGGAGAAAAAATTCGGTTCCACAATAGAGCAACCACTACTGCTGAAATTGTGATGGGTAAAAAAATCATCATTTCAAAAAATTTAGTTGCCCGCACAAGTTTTCGATACAGTAAATAAGCCAAAAGCATACCTAAGGGTATTTGCCCAAGAACGGAAACAAGCATTATTTGTATATTATGCCAGAGGGCATACAGAAATCCCGGATCTTTCAAGATAGTTATATAATTATCTAGCCCTACTAATCCAACTAAGGCAAAATTCTTCCATTTAGTTACCGAGAGTACGGTACTTACACCAATCGGAAAGATGATGATCGCTAAGTAGATCAACAGTGCAGGTAATAACAAAATGTAGAAGCTATACTTCTTATCTCGTGTTTCGATCATCATCTTCCCCTTTTTTTAGTTTCCTATTCTATTTGAGTCATTATCTTTCACCCAATTCTCGTATTTTTCAGCTACCTCCATGGGTGTAATATTTCCGAACATCATTGCCTGAATTGAAGGGTTAAGAATTCCCATTCCTTCGCCGTCCATTTTAGCATCAATCACATAGCCCATAGGTGTTTCCTTTTGAAACTCAGCATAGGCACGCTGCAATCTCGGCATGTCAAATTCGCTATAGTCAAGTTTGTAAGTAGGAATCTCTCCGTATTCAAGGCGAATAGCTGCACCCTGCTCACCGTTGTAAAACTTTAAGAAAGTAAGGGCCGCTTCCCTTTTTGCCGTATCATCAGAAAGATCGGCACTAATTCCAAACCCCTCCGACGGGACAGCCGCGCTTGAACCGGCATGGACTTCTCCTGGAACTTCGGGAAAAACGCCCATATAGATGTTGTTCCGAAAATCCTTGGGTAAAGAGGTTACCATAGCGGAAGTTCTCCAGCCTGCATCAATCAGATACACAGACTTACCCTGGTAAAACTCTTGGTCTGCTTCCGTGTTGGACATCTGGTTTACCCCCGGGCTGAACACATTCTTATCAACCATTTCCTTTACAATCTCTAGAGATTCTACAAAAGGATCTTCGGTAAAAGAGGCTTCACCAGACATTGCCTTGTTCATCCACTCCTTTCCGCCCTTTCGGTCAACGAGAGCGCTGAGCAGCCATGAGTTTACCACCCACTGGTCGCGGTTACCCATCGAAACGGGATAATATCCGGCATCTCTGATTACGCTCACCTGATCCAGAAGGTCCTGATAGGTTTCGGGAAACTCAAGTCCAAGTTCATCAAGAATTGCAGTGTTTGCATACATCGCATGGCAAACAGCCATCGAGGGAGGGATGGTGTAAATCTCGCCATCTTTTCCCTGGGGTTCCCAGGACGCTTCTGTGAACTTGTTCATAAAACTCTCATCAAGATAAGGGCGAAGATCAAGAACTTTCCCCGTTTCAGTAATATAGGCAGTACGTTTTCCTACATAAGTAGTGAAGACATCAGGCATGCTTCCGGAGGCAGCCATGGCCTGGAATTTTTGATGAAAAGATTCTCCTGTTGCGTACTCATGGCGAAATTCAATTTCGGGATGAGCTTCAGCAAAAGCTTCCATTACCGCATTATGCCCTTCATACTGCGGATTTGCAGGATCAATCTGGAAATATGTACTCAGGACCACTTTTCCATTCTCATTTTCCTGCGAATCCTCCTGGGAGCCCCCAGCCCACACTAGTGCCGCGGACAGCAGCATAGTGATGACCACCATCATTGTTACAAAACAATGTCTTTTTGATCGAAACATTCTAACCTCCTATGGTTCATTCAATGAATGAATTATCTTCTAGGGAGTGAGATTTGTCAAGGTTTTTATTTCATTCATTGAATGAATTTTTTGTGATCCATTCTCATACAGATGTGAGAAAAGGGACTAAGGACCTAAAGATAAGAATCTCATCTTTTTTGTCTTTTGCCATTCTTCAGAAAACTCTTCAATTACTGTCTTCATTCATCGGAGGCAATCTCTAGAAACACCGGACAGTGGTCCGAGCCCATCACTTCGGAGCGGATTTCCGATCGTGTAATGCGTTCGGAAAAGCCGGCGTTCACACAGAAGTAATCCAGACGCCAGCCCACATTCCGCTCGCGGCCACGGGTTCGGTAGGACCACCAGGTATAGTTCCCACCCTCCGAATTAAACATACGAAAGGTATCAGTGTATCCGGCATCTAGAAATGTGGTCATCCAGGCCCGCTCCTCCGGCAGATACCCCGGGTTGCCCTCGTTCTGCTTGGGCCGGGCCAGATCGATCGGTTTATGTGCAATATTGTAATCGCCGCACACTACCACGTTCTTCCCGTCGGACACAAACGAGTTGCAGAGATCCAGAACAGTATCGCAATAGCCGAGTTTATAATCGAGACGGGCGCCTTCACTCTGGCTGTTGGGGAAATACCCGTTAATCAACACAAAATCCGTATATTCCAGTACCAGTGCCCTGCCCTCTGCGTCGAATTCCTTGACATTTAGCCGATTAACCTCCAGCGGTGTGCGGCGGGTGTATACCGCCACTCCCGAGTATCCGGCCTTCTCCGCCGAGCTAAAAAATGAAGTATACCCGTCCGGAGAGGTCATCTCATCGGAAAGCTGTTCCGGTTTCGCTTTGGTCTCCTGGAGACACACAATATCCGCATCCTCGTTCATCATATAATCGAGCAAGCCCTTTTTCTGGGCCGCTCTAATTCCATTTACATTCCATGAAACAATTGAAGTACTCATAGATTTAAAAGTAGTGGAAAGCTACCTTCGATGCAAGAAAAAAAATAATAGCCAATAAATCTTATAAATCTAAAAGCACTAAGAGTTCTACATGATCTGCGGGGTCCATAAAATCATGTCTTGAACTTCTTCGTACCGCTTCTTTATAGTGGTACTATCAACACAAGGGAGGTTGCCCTGGGCGTATGACAACAAATCCTCATGTAGAAGAAAAATTGAACGCCTTCACCCACAGTGTCGGAACTGGATTGGCACTAGCCGCGTTGGTGGTTCTCACAGGCCGTGCTCTGGATTCCGGGTCCAAGCTTTTGGTAATCACTGCGCTTGTCTACGGCTTCAGCCAAATACTGCTGTATCTTTCATCGGCCCTTACCCATGAATTTTACGACCTGCCCCGGGCCCATTACTATTTGCGAATTTTTGATCAAATATCGGTGTATCTATTAATCGCCGGCACCTATACTCCTCTCACCCTCGTAACCCTCTCCGGCCGTAGCGGCATAGTTCTCTGTGCCCTGGAATGGGGCTTAGCAACACTTGGAATATTCTCCAAACTTTTTATCTTTCGAAAAAAGAGCATTGTTTCAGACCTGCTCTACATTCCAATGGGCTGGATGCTTATATTTGTGCTTCCCGCAATCCTTGACCTCCCCCCCGGCCTGATACTCAGCATTATTATCGGAGGAATTACGTACACAGGAGGGGTCGCCTTTTACCTTTCCAAAAGCATTCCCTACGCCCACGTACTCTGGCATCTCTGTGTCATCGCCGGTAGCATCTCCTTTTTTGTGGGTTTCTTACGATACGTGTACTAGCCCATTATGTGGAAAAAAACGCCGGCTTAACCGGTGAATTTTTCAATATACAATACAACGGTAATCGTTCCAGAATACCCCGGGGCTGCGAGGTCCTTGCCGACTGAATGCCCGTCTTCAAAGGGTATTTCAAAGTGAAACTCCTGATAAAGGGGCAAATCCATTGAAAAGCTGCCGTCTTCACACTCAAAAAGCTTGGTCCCGCTGGAATTGCATGTCACGTCGATTATTAAAGACAAGTCTTGATAATTATCCTCAAGCTCTATCTTACCCTTCACGCCAACCTTCATTACCCCGGTGATAGTTGTAGTACAGTCATTAAATGCACCTGAACCTGTAAGAGAAAATTCACCCTCCCCCGAAACCGGATACCCGTAATCTTCACCTCCAAAGGGGCTGGTGATAACAACCGGACCTTCATAGCTTATTGTTTCCTCCCCATCATCTGCATAGGCGGTGGTTCCGGTGTAACTGAAATACAGACGACAGCGGTTCATGCACTCATCCATCATTTGTTCAAAGGCATCCCCAAAATTATCAAAGGTCTCACTATTCGGGTTGCCTAGTAAATCGAGAAGCTGGTGGTGTCGTGCCATTGCTACCACATAGTCCTCATCGCAGGGAGAAGGCGGCTCGGCATCAAGCATGTCCTCCGCGGCATCCTCCGCTATGCGGGTGGCAGTTTCCAACGCATTGTCGGCAACACCGTCATATCCCAAAACTAAAGCAGCATCGGCGATCTTGATGGCACCATGTGCTGCAGTCATTGTAGTTTGCCAACCGTAGGGGCCCCTGCTTTGAATCTTGTACAAAGCTCTAAACTCATTGTTCGTATCGGTTACCATTTTTTCCAAATCCGATTTAGTCGGCGCACCGCCAAAGAAAAGTCCAAGCTGATAGAGGTTTGCCTCTAGGGTATTGTCGCTTAAATCATCTGTTTTTGCAGTTTCAGTAATCCCAACTGGTACAATATAATTTGACTCTTCCCCGCTGAGTTCAACGGGATTTTTAAAAAGCATATTGACCTCATCCGGATTAACTGTATCCGCAAGTTCAACGGTCAATCGTACAAAATCTCTCAAGACTGTATTCGAAGGCTCAATAAAAACTCCTGGAAAAATTGTTTTTTCAACGTAGGTATGGGGCGATGTAGGATTATCGTATACGGTTACGGATATATTCGTATCCGGGAGGAGAGAAAACTCGGGTACCTCCAGTGTCACTTTATCACCTTTAGTATTTTCAACCGTTATAGAACCTCCGGACATACCGATAGTCTTGCTTTTTGTTATCCCCTCCGGCGGTACCCACTCATTTTCTTCACTTTCATCCCCGTCGTCCACACCGTTGTCGTTGTCACTGCTTTCGAACATATCAGCAAAACAAGCAGCCATTATACTAATAACAACCAATCCGATCGCCACCACCGCAAAATACCTGAATATTGACCATGTGCCTAGGGCAAAGTTGTTTTTATTACCCGGTATATGTTTCATGTACCCTCCCCGAACGGAGCTAACCGCTCATCCATATTTTGGGAATGAGAACTTACGGTACAGACGCATTCTCCCATTCACCACAGAAACAGGCCGCCATCAGACAACGCTCAGGCTTTTACACATACGCTGATTAGTATTTTTAAGAGGAGTTTAAACAGAGATAGAAACATAGACTGATGTGTGTTATGTAACCTCACATGCACTTCCCTGAACGGTCAACCCGCCTAATTATTCTTTTGGAAGTACAAACAAAAAGTAGTTACACCTTATGCTACATTATACCATTTGCTTGGGAATCTGTATATTAAATCAGCAATTCGCAATATGAAAAATTTTTAAAAGAGCC
>Ga0209925_1000852_pt1 | contig 15453 bp, 13 predicted proteins | sample SalPonR2_A_D1_MG_FD_185702 | JGI IMG/M metagenome (GOLD analysis project Ga0209925, IMG submission 185702) | Salt pond soil microbial communities from South San Francisco under conditions of wetland restoration - Salt Pond MetaG R2_A_D1_MG... ...
CGTCGAACTTACCGCCGGCATGGAGGACCGTCATGATGACCTCCGCCGCGGACCGGCCCTCCTCCGGGTGGATGTCGACGGGAATGCCGCGGCCGTCGTCGGACACCGTCACCGATTCGTCCGCGTGGATGGTGACGACGATGTTGCTGCAGTAACCGGCCAGGGCTTCGTCGATGCTGTTGTCGACGACCTCGAAGACCATGTGGTGCAGACCGGTGCCGTCATCGGTGTCTCCGATGTACATACCGGGCCGTTTGCGCACGGCCTCCAGGCCCTTTAAGACCTTGATATTACTGGAATCGTAGGTATTCTGGTCGGCCATTCGGCACCCTCCGGATCAAGCGGGCGATTATAGCATCCCTGAGGCGCGGACGGGTCGCTGGCTCGCGGTACGACCGCGGCCGACTGGCAGAGGATCAGCCTGCGTGAGTGACCTCGCCATGTTCCACGTGGAACACCCGGGTCGTGTCGGGGAGCGAAACGGCGTCCTCGGTCAGCGCCGTCACGACCAACTGGCTGTCCGTCCCGAGGACGCAATCCATCAGACCGGCGAGCGAAGACCCGTCCAGTTCCGCCGCCGGATCGTCCACCAGCAGCACGGGCGGCTCTCCCAACCTCTCGGCCATCAACCGGGTCTGGGCGAGCACCAGGGCAGCGCCGAACAACTTCTGCTGGCCCCGGGATACCTGCTGCCGTGCGCTGCGCTCCCGATACACCAGTCTCAGATCGGCACGGTGAGGGCCGACTGTCGTCGTGCCCTGCTCCCGGTCCCGCTCGCGGACCGCGAGCAGGGCGGCCTCCAGGCCGTCCCCCTCGGACCACCCGGGCCGATACTCGCACGCCACCGAATCCCCAAGCAGTCTCTCGCCCAACTCGACGAACGCCTCCGACAGTGCGGCTACGTGATTCCGGCGCAACCCGTCCACCGTCTCCCCGGCCGCTACCACCTCAGGCTCCCACGCTTTCACCGCCTGGTCGCCCAGCCCCTCCCGCAAGGCGGCATTGCGCTGCCTCAGCGCCCTCCGATAACGCCGCCAGGCGTCCAGAAACCCGTGTTCCACGTGAAACACCCCATAATCGAGAAAGCGCCGCCGCACTTCCGGACCGTCCGAAACCAGCCTGTGGATCTCCGGATCGATGACCTGGACCGCCAGTTTCTCTGCCAGCGCTGCCAGGCTGTCGGCAGGTTGCCGGTCTACCCGGATAGAAAGATGGCCTCGTCCCGCCTCGATACCGAGCCGGTGCTGCCGATCTCCGCACTCCACGATTGCCGCCACCATAAAGTGGCCCGCCCCGTGGCGCACCAGGCCGTCAGTACGGGTTCCCCGGAATGACCGACCCCGGCTCAGGAAGCCGATGGCCTCGAGCAGGCTGGTCTTCCCGCTCCCATTCGTTCCGTAGATGAGGTTGCTACCCGGAGTCAGCTCCAGCCGTGCGGATTCGATACACCGGAAATCGGAAATATCGACCCTTAGCAGGCTCACCGGGTCAATCCCCGGCCGCCGACTACAGCCGCATCGGCATGACGACGAACTTGCTGTCGTCCCGATCCAGGTCGGTGACGAGACAACTGCTGTTGTTGTCCGTCAAGCCGAGTTTAACCGACTCCGATTCCACCGCCGCCAGCGCGTCCAGCAGGTAATTCACGTTGAAGCCGATCTCGATGTCTTCCCCGCTGTACTCCACCTCGACCTCTTCCTCCGCCTCTTCCTGCTCCGGGTTGTGCGCCTGGATCACCACCCCGCTGTCCTTGATGTCCAGCCGGATGCCCCGGTATTTCTCGTTCGACAGAATCGCCGCCCGCTGCAGAGCCTGGCGCAGCGTTCCCCGGTCCGCCGTCAGCACGTTCGGCGGATCCTGCGGTATCACGCGCTCGTATTCCGGGAACCGCCCGTCGATGAGCTTCGAGGTGAAGCGGATGCCGTCCACCTGGATGCGGATGTGATTCGAGCCGATATCGATGGTCAGGTCGCCGCTCCCGTCCAGCAGCCTCTGCAGCTCGATCACGCCTTTCCTCGGCACGATGACCTGCTGGGCCGGCAGGTTCTGATCCGGTACCGCCACCTCGCACAGCGCCAGCCGGTGCCCGTCCGTCGCCACGGCCCGGAGGTAGTGCTCCCCCGTCTCCAGCAGCATCCCGTTCAGGTAATACCGGACGTCCTGCTGCGCCATCGCGAAATGCGTCTTCTCCAGCAGCCGCTCCACCGCCTCCCGCGGCAGGCTGAAACTCTGGCTGGCCTGAATGTCTTCCACCGTCGGGAATTCCGCAGCCGGTAGCGAGGACAGGTTGAACCGACTCCGTCCCGCCTGCACCTGAACCCGATCGCCTTTCACGGCCACCGATACCGTTACTCCGTCCGGCAACGCCTTGCAGATGTCGAGCAGCTTCCGGCCGGGCACCGTGATCTCGCCTTCGCTCTCCACGTCAACGTCGGCACTCGCCACCAGCTCCACTTCCAGGTCCGTGGCCGTTACCAGCAGCTGATCGTTCTTCACCACCAGCAGCATGTTCGCGAGTATCGGCATCGTCTGCCGACGCTCCACCACGCCGATGATGGCCTGGAGGGGTTTCAGCAAGGTCTCCCGGGGAGCAGTGAACTTCATCGATTCCACCTGTTAATAAATATTGAATATTTAGAGTTCTATTATCGTTATTAGTCCGACCGCGGACTGTGTATAACAGATAAAAAGCTTTTTAAAACAATATCTTAAATGATTTATTCCTGCCCATAACCCGGCCGGTAACCTCATCGCCACCTGTGCATCGCCTGTGGATAAAAACACCTGCTGCACTTACCAACAAGTTATCCACATCATCCGGTCAGGGTTCTCAACAGGTTCAGATAATCCTCTTCCACCCGGCTCTCGGTCTCCCGCAGCGCCTTCACCCGGCGGCAGGCATGCAGCACTGTGGTGTGGTCGCGTCCGCCGAAAGCATCGCCGATCTCCGGCAGGCTGTGGCTGGTCAGTTCCTTCGCCAGGCTCATCGCGATCTGGCGCGGCCGCGTGATCGAGCGGCTGCGGCGCTTCGACAGCAGATCCGCGACACGGATCTTGAAGTACTCGGCCACGGTCTTCTGGATGTTCTCCACCGTCACCAGCTTGTCCTGCAATGCCAGCAGATCCCGCAGCGCCTCCTTCGTGAAATCGAGGGTGATCGGCCTGCCGGTGAAACGCGAATTCGCGACCACCCGCCGCAAAGCGCCTTCCAGCTCGCGGACGTTGGAGCGGATGCGCTTGGCGATGAAGAAAGCGACCTCCTCCGGCAGCACCACGCCCTCGTTCTGGGCCTTGCTCATCAGAATCGCCACCGAAGTCTCCAGCTCGGGGGGCTCGATGGCCACCGTCAGGCCCCAGCCGAACCGGGACTTCAGGCGCTCCTCCAGGCCGTTGACCTCTTTCGGATAACGGTCGCAGGTCAGGATGATCTGGCGCTGCCCTTCGAGCAGCGCGTTGAAGGTGTGAAAGAACTCTTCCTGCGAGCGCTCCTTGCCGGCGAAGAACTGGATATCGTCGATCAGCAGGGCGTCGAGAGACCGATAGGCGCGCTTGAATTCGCTGATGGTGTTGTGCTGGAGGCCTTTCACCATGTCACCGACGAAGCGCTCGGAATGGACGTAGCACACCCGCGCCTCCGGGTTGCGTGCGAGCATCAGGCTTCCCACGGAGTGCATCAGGTGGGTCTTGCCGAGCCCCACACCGCCGTAGATGAACAGCGGATTGTACGCCTTGCCGGGGTTCTCCCCCACCTGGGAGGCCGCCGCCCGGGCCAGCTGGTTGCTCTTGCCCTCCACAAAATTCTCGAACGTGAATTCCGGATTCAGCCGGCTCTCGATGGGCTGCGGCCGCGGTCCGCTTCGCGCCCGGCCGGGCGGGGGCGCCACCGTGGCGGCTGCCGGGGCCGGCGAACCGCCTCGGGATCCCACTTCGATAATAACTTTTGCGTCGGCGTCGGCGCTGGTCACCACTTCGCTGATACGCTGCAGGAAGTGTTCGCGCAGCCACTCCACCACGAACCGGTTGGGTGCCAGCAGATGCAGCACGTCGCCCCGCTCGACCGCCTGCAGCGGACGAATCCAGGTATTGAACTGCTGCTCCGGCAGCTCCGATCGCAGTTGACGGACGCAGCGGTTCCATAGCGTGGTGTCGGTCTGCAACGGGATCCCCGGGGTGACTGGAATTAGGGTGACTCGAATAACGGTTGTTCTGGCAGATGTCCCCGGTCGACGCGCAGGCGCGCGGAAAACCGCGGGAGGACCGTCAAGTCTATACCGCATCCCCTGCGCTAATCTAGCGGCCGTCCGCGGACGAAACGCGCCCCGGCAAGTTGACACGGCCCCACCCCGTGCGTACCCTTCTCGCCCCCTTGTGACGGGTGCCTGCACCACCGGAATCGAAGACGATGAAACGTACCTACCAGCCCAGCAGAATCAAGAAGAAGCGAGCTCACGGTTTCCGTGCCCGCATGGCGACCAAGGCCGGCCGGCAGGTGCTGAAGCGTCGTCGGGCGAAAGGCCGCGCCCGGCTCACGCCCTGAGTCCATCCGACCTGAGTCCATCCGACGGCTCATCGGGGCACGACGGCAGGGACGCTCCCCGCCAATCCTCTGCGCAATCTTCTGCAAGATTCCCGCGGCAAGCCCGGCTCACCACCGGCGCCGACTTCTCCCGGGTCTTCCGCCGCGCCACCCGAAGCGCTGACGCCTACTTCACCGTGCTCGCCAGTTTCCGGGACCAGGATGGCCCACGCCTCGGCATGGCCGTCTCCCGGCGCACCGCCAAAAGTGCGGTGGCGCGTAATCGCATCAAGCGCCTCGTCCGCGAATCCTTCCGTCACGGGTGCGGCCGACTGCCCTGCGCTGATATAGTTGTCATCAGCCGACCGCCGGCCGCCGCGGCCAGCAACAAGACGCTAACCCGAAGTCTCGAAACCCACTGGCGTCGCCTCAGCAGCCGGCGCCGGGCAGAGGGATGATCGCCGCCCGCGCGCTGCCGCCCGGGTGCAGCACAAGAACCGCTTAACGACTGCCTGACAAGCGCCCATGGAAAACCAACGCCTCTTCATCTGGGCTCTGTTCGGGCTCATGGCTTTCATGACCTGGACAGCCTGGCAGCAGGACTATGCCCCGCGCCCGGAGCCGGCCGACCCGTCCTCGCAGCAGGCCGCCGAGCCTCTGCCCTCTGACGATGCGCTGGGCGCCGATTTGCCCGACGTGGGCGACGTGCCGACGCTGGACGCGGCGGACGGCGCTGCCGCTCCCCGGCCCGCCGACAGTGTCGCCGAGCCGGCGGAGACGCGTATCCGGGTGGTCACCGATGTGCTCGACGTGCTGATCTCGAGCAAGGGCGGCGACATTGTCTCTGCCGTCACGCGGCGCTACCCCGTGGCGAAAGACCGGCCCGACCAGCTGGTGCAGGTGCTGAATCCGTCTTCCCTCGAGCTGGCGGTGTTCCGCACCGGCCTGCGCACGGTCTCCGGAGATACGAATCAGCCGGAGCCGAATCACCGCGCCGAGTTCACCGCCGATCGCAGCGAGTATCGGCTCGGTGACGGCGAGGACGTGCTCGAGGTACCGCTCACCTGGGAGCGGGAAGACGGTCTCAGCGTCACGAAGATCTATCGCTTCGAGCGGGGCAGCTACATCATCCCGATGGAGCAACGTGTCACGAACGGCACGGGCGAAACCTGGGCTGCCGCTCCCTACGGCCAGATCGCGCACCGGATGCACGAGCAGGAACGGTCCATGTTCGACGTGGCCACTTATTCCTACGACGGGCCGGTGCTCTACAACGGCGAAAAGTACGAGAAGATCAAGCCGGACGACCTCCAGGACGACGGCCCCGTGCAGGCGCGCGCCGAGAACGGCTGGCTGGCAGCCATCGAGCACCATTTCCTGTCGGCCGTCGTGCCGCCTGCCGGCCAGGAATACCGCTACGACCTCAGCGCCCGCGGCGAGAACTTCCTGGCGAGCGCCATCGGCCCGGCCTACAGCTTCGCACCCGGCGAGACCGGCAGCCTCGGGATGACCCTGTTCGTCGGTCCCAAGATCCAGGATCAGCTGACCCAGGTGGCAGAGACGCTGAAGCTGACGGTCGACTACGGCTTCCTGACCATCCTGTCGCAGCCGTTGTTCTGGCTGCTGGACAAAGTGCACGACTTCGTCGGCAACTGGGGCTGGTCGATCATCATCGTCACGCTGCTCATCAAACTGGTGTTCTACAAGCTGACGGAGACCAGCGGTCGCTCCATGGCCAAGATGCGCAAGCTGCAGCCGCGCCTGAAGGCCATCCAGGAACGCTACAAGGACGACCGCCAGAAACTCTCCCAGGCGATGATGGAGCTGTACAAACGGGAGAAGGTGAACCCGGCCGCCGGCTGTCTGCCGATCCTCGTACAGATGCCGTTCTTCCTCGCCTTCTACTGGGTGCTGCTCGAGAGCGTGGAGATGCGCCAGGCGCCGTTCATGCTCTGGATCCAGGACCTCTCGTCACGGGACCCTTACTTCATCCTGCCCGTCCTGATGGGCGCGGCGATGTTCGGCCAGCAGAAGCTGAATCCGGCGCCCCCCGATCCCGTGCAGGCGAAGGTGATGAGCATCCTGCCCATCGTGTTCACCGTGTTCTTCGCGTTCTTCCCCGCCGGTCTGGTGCTCTACTGGCTCACCAACACGCTGCTCTCGATCGCCCAGCAGTGGCAGATCAACCGGGTGGTCGAGGCCGAGGACCGCAAGACGCGCCAGCCGAAGGCGAAGAAGAAAAGCGACGACGAAGGGTGACGCCCCGGCCGCCCCTCAGCGGCGCAGCCGGGTCTGCACGTGGATCTCGCCGTGCAGGCTGCGGTGTACCGGACAGCGATCGGCGATCTCGGTGATGCGCTCGAGCTGCTGGTCGGTGAGCTCGCCCTTCACCGTCAGCTCGCGTTCGAAGCGATCGATCCTGCCGTCGCGCTGCTCGCATTCCTCGCAGTCCTTCGCGTGGATCTTGTCGTGGCGCACGCTCACCGTCACCGATTCCAGCGGCAGCTTCTTGTGATCGGCATACATGCGGATGGTCATGCTGGTGCAGGTGGCCAGCGCGCCGCTCAGCAAATCGTAGGGCGTCGGTCCCATGTTCGTGCCGCCGTACTCCTCGGGCTCGTCGGCGATCAGCGTATGACCGGACAGGCTCACGTCGCTTCTGAAGCCGGAGGCGCCGGTGCGCGACACCGCTTCGCCGGCATCCGCGCCGAGGCGCAGGACCGGACGGTCGATATCGAGGTACTTCGCCGCCCAGGCGGCGAGCACGCGGCCGGCATAGCGGGAGTCCGGCTCGTCGCTCATCAGGTGGTCCGCCTGGTCCAGGCTGACGAAGCTCTTCGGGTGCATCGCGTTCGTGAACAGCAGGGTGGCGTTCTCGACGTCGACCACCGTATCCACTGGGGAGTGCAGGATCAGCAGCGGCCGGCGCAACTCGGCGACGGAGCCCGGCAGCTCGTGTTTGCCGAGGTCCTCGAGGAACTGCTTGCGGATGCGGAAGGTGCGGCCGCCCAGGTCCACTTCCGCTTCACCTTCCTGTTCGATCCGGTCCCGGTCGCCGGCCAACAGGTGCGCCACGTGCTCGGGGTCGGCCGGAGCGCCGATGGTGGCGACCGCACGCACGGTCTCCAGCTCTGCTGCCGCCTGCAGGACAGCGGTGCCTCCCAGGCTGTGGCCGATCAGCAGCTGCGGACTCTCGTGTTCCTCTCCCAGGTAGCGCACTGCGGCCAGCAGGTCCGAGACGTTGCTGGAGAAATTCGTCTCCGCGAATTCCCCCTGGCTCTGGCCCAGCCCGGTAAAATCGAACCTCAGGACGGCGTAGCCGTGATCGGCCATAACCCGCGCGATATTGACCGCCGCCTTCGCGTTCTTCGTGCAGGTGAAGCAATGTGCGAACAGTGCCCACGCCCGGGGCCGACCGGCCGGCTCGTCGATGAGGCCGGTGAGGGTGTCGCCGTTATCGTTACGGAATTTCACGGTGCGGGTTTTCATGCCGTCGTTCCTTCCTTCAGTGTCAGTCCGATGCGAGGCCAGAGTTCTCCGTGACCCCCGAGGATGACACCATTGTGGCACTCGCGACACCGCCCGGCCGGGGCGGCGTCGGCATCGTGCGCGTGTCCGGCCCCGGCGTACCGCAGATGGTACAGGCCCTGTTCGGCGTCGTGCCGCCGCCCCGCAAGGCCCGGCTCGTCCACCTGGCCGGTGCCGAAGGGGGGCCCATCGATCACGGCCTCCTGCTGTACTTCGCCGCCCCGAACTCGTTCACCGGCGAACACGTGTTCGAATTCCAGGGCCACGGCGGGCCGGTGGTGATGCAGCTCGCCATCGAGCGATTCATGGAACTCGGTGCCCGCCTGGCCGAGCCCGGCGAATTCTCCCGCCGGGCCTTCCTGAACGACCGGCTCGATCTCGCTCAGGCCGAGGCCATCGCGGATCTCATCGCCAGCGGGTCGGCCCAGGCGGCCCGCGCTGCATTGCGTTCGCTGGAGGGCGAATTCTCCGCCGCCGTGCATCAGCTGACCGAGCTCCTGACCCAGCTGCGCATGTACGTGGAGGCGGCGATCGATTTCCCCGAGGAGGAGATCGATTTCCTGTCCGACCAGGCGCTGGCCGAGCGGGTGCAGGGCGTGGCCGCGGCCTTCGACGAACTCACTGCCCGGGCGGAACAGGGACGCCTGCTCGCCGACGGCATCACCGTGGTCATCGCCGGCCGCCCGAATGCCGGCAAGTCGAGTCTCCTGAACGCGCTCGCCGGCACCGAGACCGCCATCGTCACCGACATCCCCGGCACCACCCGGGATCTGCTGCGCGAGACCGTCGTCATCGACGGCCTGGCCGTGCATCTCACCGACACGGCGGGTCTGCGCGGCGACGCCGACCGGGTGGAGGCGGAGGGCATTCGCCGGGCCCGGGCCACCCTCGCCACGGCGGATCACGCACTGCTGTTGCTCGATGCCGCTGACCAAACCGCGCCGCGAGAGACCGTGACAGACGAGTTGCTCGGCGAGCTGCCGGACGACCTCGGCCACACGGTCGTGCTGAACAAAGTGGACCTGAGCGGGGAGGCGTCCGGACCGGCAGCGGACGGGGCGTTGAACATCTCCGCGAAGACCGGTGCCGGTCTCGATGCGTTGCGCACGCGGCTGCGGGCGGTGGCCGGCACCACGGATTTCGGCGAGGGCGCGCTGTCCGCCCGTCGTCGCCACCTGGAGGCCCTGGCCGAGGCGCGGGCCCGCTTCGACGCCGGACGGGCGCACCTGGAGACGAGCCGCGCCGGCGAACTGATGGCCGAGGAACTCCGTCAGGCGCAGATGGCACTCGGCCGCATCACCGGCGAGTTCACCAGCGACGATCTGCTGGGCCGCATTTTCTCGAGTTTCTGCATCGGTAAATGAACGCATGATCGATCCCGCCGAATTCCTGCTCTCCCTCGCCGAGATCGCCGTCGCGCTCGCGGGCTTCTCGGGCCTGATCGTGGCGATCCGCGCCACGGGCCCGAGCGGCTGGCATCCGCGGGACATCTGGTCACTGTCGTGGATGATGGGAGCCAGCGTCGGAACGATGTTCCTCGCCCTGCTGCCGCTCTGGCTCGCGGGGCTAGACTTTGCGCCGGCGGACGCCTATCGGGCCTCTGCCGTGGTGGCCTCCGTGTATTGCAGCGTCTTCCTGGTACTGATGACCTTGATCGGCAGGGTACTCAGCCTTCGCGGCTACCGGCGCCGCATCCCGTTTTTCCCGACGGCCATGGTGACGCTGCTCGGCCTTGCGCTGGCGGCGGCCGGTACGACGGCGGCGGGTCTGGTCCCCGCCTCCCGGCTGCATGGCGTCTATACCGGCGGACTGATCGCGCTGCTGCTGATCTCCTCGCTGGCGCTCGCCCTATTCCTGACCCTGCTGGCACGGGTCGTGAAAAAGCGCGGCGGCGAGCGCGGCGTTACCATGGCCCTCAGCGACGGGCCGGACCCGGCGGACGAGCAAGCAACCAGAGGGGGTTGATGCCAGCGTGAACACGGAATACTACGATGTGATCATCGTCGGCGCCGGTCTCTCCGGCATCGGCGCCGCCGCCCACCTCGCGCGGGAATGCCCGGGCAAGCGCTACCTCATCCTGGAGGGACGGGAGCGGATGGGCGGCACCTGGGACCTGTTCCGCTATCCGGGCATACGCTCGGACAGCGACATGCACACCCTGGGCTACGACTTCAAACCGTGGCGGGCGAAGAAGGCCATCGCCGACGGGCCCGCCATTCTCGACTACATCCGCGAGACGGCCGCCGAGCACGATATCGACTCACACATACGCTACGGCCACCGGGTGACGAAGGCGGCCTGGTCGAGCGCCGATGCTGCCTGGACGGTCGAGGCAGAGAAGACCGATACCGGCGAGACGGTCGCGGTAAGCGGCAACTTCCTGATGATGTGTTCCGGCTACTTCAGCTACGAGCACGGCTACACGCCGGACTTCCCGGGCCGGGAGCGCTTTCGTGGCGAGATCGTGCATCCCCAGCACTGGCCCGAAGACCTGGACTACCGGGGCAAGCGGGTGGTGGTGATCGGTTCCGGCGCCACGGCCATGACGCTGGTGCCCGCCATGGCGCGGGACGCCGGCCACGTGGTGATGCTGCAGCGCTCTCCAACCTACGTGGTCTCCCGCCCGGAGCGGGACGTCGTCGCGAATTTCCTGCGCAAGGTGCTGCCGGGCCGCGCGGCCTACGCGCTCACCCGCTGGAAGAACATCGGCCTGCAGCGCTGGTTCTACGGCCGCACCCGCAAGGCGCCGGAGAAGGTGAAGCGCCAGCTGCTGAAATGGGTGCGCGACGAGCTCGGCGACGACTTCGACGTGGAGAAGCACTTCACGCCGGATTACGATCCCTGGGATCAGCGCCTGTGCCTGGTGCCGAACAGCGACCTTTTTCGCGCCCTGCGGGCCGGCAGGGCCTCGGTCGCCACCGACGGGATCGAGTGCTTCACCGACACCGGCATCCGGCTCGCATCCGGTGAGGAGATCGAGGCCGACGTCATCGTCACCGCCACCGGACTGGACCTGATCGTCCTCGGCGGCGTGAGTTTCACCGTGGACGGCGCGGCGGTCGATTTCGCCGACACCGTGACCTACCGGGGCATGATGTATTCCGGCGTGCCGAACATGGTCTCCGTATTCGGCTACATCAATGCATCGTGGACTCTGCGTGCCGATCTGATCGAGCGTTTCGCCTGTCGCCTCGTCAATCACATGGCGGCTACCGGAACGGAGAGAGTTACGCCGCGGCTGCGGCCGCAGGACCGGGAGATGACGCTGAAGCCCTACGTGGAGGACTTCACGCCGGGTTACATGCTGCGGGTGATCCACCTCTTCCCGAAGCAGGGCGACCGGGAGCCGTGGACGAATCCCCAGGACTACCGCCGCGATCGCAGGACCTTGCTCGAGGGCCCGCTGGAAGACGGGGTACTCGAGTTCGCGGATTCCGGCGCGCCGGCGGTCGCCCGCGGGGAGGCGGACGCCGCCTAGCGGCCGGCCTCAGAACGGAATCGGGACGACGACGCTGACGGCGTCCGCTGTCTTCCGGCCGCGATTCCGGTACGAATGCGCCTGATCGCCGGGGAATGCCAGTACGTCGCCGGCGCCGACGACGAAGGCCTCGCCGGCCACGATCACCGTCACTTCGCCGGCGAGACAGTACAGGTACTCCTTCGTCCCGGCGACGTGGGGCGTCCCTGCCATCGAGGCGCCGGCGGCGATCTCGAGCCGATCGAGTTCCATTCCGCGCACCCGCTCCGGCAACAGCTTGCGCAGCCGGACGGCGCCGTGGCCGCGGCTCCTGACGGGAACGCCGGCGGCCCTGAGTAACTGGCATTCCGAGCGCGGCCGCGACAGGATTTCCTCTATACCGACCCCGAGCGCCGTGGACAGCAGCGCCAGATTGCCGAGGGAAGGATTGGCCCCGCCGGATTCGATATTGGTCACGGTGGAGCGGGGCATGCCGGCGCGAAGGGCGAGCTGCTCCTGACTCATGTTCCGACGTCGTCGCAGGCTCCTCACGTTCGCCGCGAGATAGCCGGATACCCTGGACTGGCTCATCTGCTATTACCCTGGCAACCTGACAATATATTGGCGTAACCGTTGGAATATTGCCAACGCTGAAGCACTCTCACGCCATCAGTCAGACAGAGGAACAGATCATGATCCAGGTGAACGCCATCGACCACATCAACGTGTCCGTGCGCGACCTCGCGCGATCCCTGCGGTTCTACACGGAGACTTTCGGACTGGAGCTGAAGGAGGACGGCCGGTCGGCCGACCGGCCCTTCGTCATCGTCGGCAAACCGGGGGTCGCTTATCTGGCGCTGCACGAGAGCGAAGACGCCGGCCCCGCCGCGCATCCGGCGATCAATCACTGGGGTTTCGTCGTGGGCGACCTCGACCCGGTGCTCGACCGGCTGGAGGCCGGCGGGGTGACGATCCGCTTCAGGGACGTCTACCCCCGGGGAGTGATCGATTACCCGCGGTCCCGGTCCGTCTACGTCGAGGACCCCGATGGTCACGAGATCGAATTGACCGAGTCGTTCGGCGGTGGCCTCGACTGACCCGGCGCAGCCGGAGACCGGCCCCGCGGGGCGGCCTCCGGCTCACTGCGACCGGGCGGCCCGGATTCTCTAACGGAAGCGAAACTGAATTCCCGCCGAGACCATCTCCACCTCCACGGTGTCGAGTTCGTAGCGGGTCCAGTCGCCGGTCACGGAGAAGTTACGGCCGAAGTCCACCCGCAGGCCCGCGCCGTAGAAGAAATTCTCGTCGCTCTCGTCGAAGCGGATGTCGTCCACGCGATTCTCGCTGTCCCAGAACAGGAAGCCGCCGCGGCCGGTGAGGACGAGGCTGTCCGAGACCGGCCAGCCGACGGTGCCGGCAACGGTATAGCCTTGTGCGTCGGCGGAAACGGGCACGAAGCTCGTGCCGATGTCGATGCGTTCGTCCAGCGCGCCGAAGTTGACGTAGCCGACCTCCGCACCCAGGTAGTCGCTGAGACGCCAGCCGCCGTAAAGCCGCCAGGCGTCGGTGCTGGCGTCGAAGTCGAAGCCGTCGAAGAATTGCTCGGCGCTGACCTCGCCGAGGTCGCCGCCCAGGTAAAAGCCGGTCTGGGCGTTTGCCGCCGGTGCGACCGCAAGCGCCAACAGGCCGGCGCCCAGCCATCCGAAGTTTCGTCTTTCCATGATGTTTCCCTCCGTCACGGGACGGCCGCAGGCCGGCCGTCACCCCTGGAGGCTAGGCGCGCCTGCCTTAACGGAGGCTGAAGGGAGGCAATCTTCCGGGCGTCGCCGGAGACGATTCAGCCGAGGATGCCTTCCCGGTGATAGAGACGCATGGCGAGCCAGGTCAGCGCGATGCCTGCGGCCAGCGTGCTGCCGACCGAGGTCGCCACGAACAGCGGCGAGAGCGCCTCGTCCTTGATGAGGTCGGTCACCAGCAGGTGCTGGCTGAGACTCGGCACCGCCATCCACTGCAGCGTGGGCCGCACGGTGAGCAGCGCGGCGATCATGATGGGCAGCGTAGGCAGGAGCAGCACCACGGTCATGTAGCTCTGCGCCTCCTTGTAGCTCTTGGTGAAGGAGGCGACCACGGTCATGAGCGAGGCGCCCAGCAGCGTGAACGGCGCGAGTATCAGGAACGCGCTGGCGATCACGCCCGGGCCGAAGTTCGCCGTCATGCCCACCTTCTCCAGCGGCAGGAACTGCAGCGACACGGAGAAGGCGATCAGTGCGGCGGCCAGCGACAGGGACATGTAGACGCAGGTGGCGAGGATCTTGCCGCCGATCAGCGTACTGCGCTCGACGGGCAGCGTCAGCAGCGGCTCCAGCGAGCCACGCTCGCGCTCGCCGGCGGTGGTGTCGATGGCGAGATACATGCCGCCCATCAGCATGGAGAAGATGAGGAAGTAGCTCATCATGCCGAGCAGGATGGCCGAGCGGCCGGTGGGTGTGGAGACGTCGATCTCCTGCAGTTGCACCGCCCGCGTGATGGCAGGGTCGATGCCGCGCACCTGCAGCCTCAGCATGCCGATCTGCCGGCCCCACGCGCTCACCAGGCCACGCGCGCGGCGGATGTCGCCGGTGGCGCGGTTGTTGGACTCGTCGATGATGAGTTCCACCCGGGCGGGGATGCCGGCGCGGAACTGCTCGCCGTAGAGCTCCGGGATGTAGAGGATCTGGTCGTGCTCGCCGGCCTTCACCGCCGCCATGGCGGCGTCCCGGTCCATCGTGAGCTCCTCCGGCTCCACGTTGTTCTGCGTGAGGAAGTCCACGAGGTTGGGCGCCCGGTCGGCGCCGGCCACGGCGAGTTCCAGCGGTTTGCCCGAATCCGAGATGGCCTGGTCCAGCGAGAGGGTCATGATGCCGAGGAACAGCACCGGTCCGAAGAACGGTCCGAACACCAGCGCGGAGAGCAGCGTGCGCCGGTCGCGGAAGTTGTCCTTCACCTCCTTGGCGCAGACGGTGAGGAGCCGGCTCATTCCAGACCCTCCGCGGAGCCGATGGCGCTGACGAACGCATCCTCCAGGTTTTCCCGACCGGTGCGGCTGCGGATCTCGGCCGGGGTACCGGACAGCGCGACCCGGCCATCGGAGATGATGACGATCTCGTCGCACAGCGCGGCCACCTCCTGCATCACGTGGCTGGAGAACAGCACGCACTTGCCGGCGTCGCGCAGCCGGCGGATCAGCTCGCGCAGCGAACGGGTGGCCATGACGTCGAGGCCGTTGGTGGGCTCGTCCAGGATGACGTTGCGGGGTTCGTGCACCATGGCCCGGCCGAGCGCCACCTTGGTGCGCTGACCCTGGGAGAAGCCCTTGGTGCGCCGGTCGGCAAAATCGCCGATCTCGAGCAGGTCGATCATGGACTGCACGCGCCGTTCCAGGTCTCCGCCGGCGAGGCCGTGCAGCGCGCCGTAGTAGGCGATGTTCTCCCGCGCCGTGAGCTGGGGATACAGCCCCGAGGAATGGGGCAGCGCGCCGATCCGGCTGCGCGCCCCCAGGCTGTCGGCGGTGACGTCGATGCCGTCGATGCTGGCGCCGCCGGCATCCGGCTTCAGGACGGTGTACAGCACCCTGAGCGTGGTGGACTTGCCGGCGCCGTTCGGGCCGAGCAGGCCGGTGATGCGGCCGTCCTCGGCGGTGAAGCTCACGTCGCGCACGGCCTGCACCTTGCCGAAGGACTTGGCGATGTTGTCCACGCGGATCATGGCCGGGGTCCGTTGAAGTCGAGGAAGAAGGGCATGGGGCCGAGGCGCGAGACGCAGTCGGCATCCAGGTTGTCGGCGCTGGCCGCGGCGATGAAATCCGCCACCAGGCGGGGCGTGCAGCCGTGGGGCAGCAGTCCGTGGCCCTGTCCCGGCCCCACCACGTGGCGGGCGTTGTCGTATTGCGCGGCGGCCCGGTCGCCCCAGGCCG
>Ga0209925_1000855_pt1 | contig 15447 bp, 11 predicted proteins | sample SalPonR2_A_D1_MG_FD_185702 | JGI IMG/M metagenome (GOLD analysis project Ga0209925, IMG submission 185702) | Salt pond soil microbial communities from South San Francisco under conditions of wetland restoration - Salt Pond MetaG R2_A_D1_MG... ...
TGAGTGGGAGAAAGGATTCGGAGCTAGTAGGGAAGGACTTGGAATGTAAGTAGTGTTAGTGGGGGAAAAGTGATTAAGTGGAAATATCATTTTTTTGTCACAATGGAGAGAAGACATGTGCACACACAACATATGAATAGCTAGTTTTAACGAGAAGTCAAGCTGCGAGGAAGATTTTCCTTTCGAAAGCGAAGAATGAGGCGGTCAGGCGCTCCGATCCGTGCCTTTGAGCGGCGGTTGGACATAGATCTCTTGCTTCTTGCACCCCGGTCCAGTCTCTCAGATTGACGCACTGTATATGCATACCTTTTAACCCAAGAATCCCGACACACCCCCAATGTTGAATGCTCAAAATTTGCGACATACGTCGACTGCGAAAAAGGGGCGACAATATCAGGTCGACTTCAGAATTCCAATGTCGTGTCAATCCTCATTTCATTCCTTGCTCATTTGGCATTTCGGAACACGTTAGGAGCCTTCTGTGGCCCCTGCACACCCTGGAAAGGTATGTATTTCAATGGCAAGTTATTTAAATTTTATTTGCACGGCGATGTATACATTTGCACCCAACATTTCACTTTGTTTTTTCAAGTGTGATCATTCCCCGCACCAAGCCCAGCCGCCGACTCGCTAACGGTCGTGGGGGTGCTGTTTGAAGTTTGAAAGTTTGAAAAATCCAGCCTTTGGCATGAAAGGTGTGTAACGCTTGTGGCATAACGGGCTGCTGAGGATGTCCTGGCTTGAACGTCGTGGACATCAATCAAGCCAAGGACACAGCCATTCTTGACATGTTTCGGTGAGGGATTAAACTTTGGAAACTCTCATTATGCATTGCAGATAGATACATGCACCAACAATTTACGTATGCTTTGGGTTGATATAAATATATACATACATACATATATTGATATTTTGCGCACTTTAGACACGCAGAGAATCCATCTCACGGGCTGCCTCAACCCCGAGAAAGGCTCAGAGTTTTTGTCATTGATGTCCTGGCTTAATGTCAAATGTCAATAAGTCTTAAAGTAATCATCTAATGTATTTCATCAGATAACACGGAAGTGACAGTACATTTCAAGCAATTTATAAGTTCGTACGGAGGCACTACTTCTATTACTGCATTGGGTTTACACCGCACATGAGAAATTCATCCGGTACTGGCACACGACACTTGTCGGCTTGTAAACCTGCACCCCCAACTACGAGGAAAGACAAAGATTTCACCTTGATAAATTACTGCAATCGGCCGCATAAACGCCTAAGATGGCTATTCGTAGGCGTTCTTATTACGGTACTGCTGATACTAAACATTGTGTCACTCCGAGGGCGGCGTAGCGATCCAATTTCCTTGGTTGGACAGCTGAGCAATAATGAATATCTGGCAATGCCCCTTCCGGCGCTTCCTCATGGCAAAGCAGTGAGTGATGACCCTCCACGACGACAAGAAATGTCTCTTCAAGATTTTGCAAAAGAAAGTCTTACAACGCCTCTGATTCAAACATCATCAGAGAATAGTATCGGGAGCCAGGAACATCTGGAGCTAGCTTCGCGAGACACAAATGAGAATGCTTCTCATACAAAAGAAGAAAGACAAAAGCAGCGAGAGAGCGACAAAGAAGACGAGAATAGGGACTCATCCAATCTCATCGAAATGACAACTTCAGACGAGAAAGCGTCCATTGTACAGCTTGTCGAGGCAGAAGAAAGAAACCCGGCCATTCCGTTGCTCCAACCTGCAGGCGACAAAGCCATCCGTCATCCAATCTCTGGCCGACCTCCGTTGCATCGCCCTGCTTCCGAGACGCATATACAAAAAATTATGCTGACTATATCCAGCTTTGACCGAGGCCAGCGCATTTCCCACCTGTGGGCCGGGGATAAGCTGCAGACAATCCAAGAGACTTTGGTTAGTGTCCGGGAATTTTGCGAGCGTGGTTTTGATTTGACCGTGTGGTTCATTGCAGCGTGGAAGATCTCGCAACATGAGAAAATAATAGAGGAAGCATTATTTTGCCAGCGAATTCATAAGCCTGTCCACATTCGGTATTGGGATCATTTCTCTCCCGACATCAGAAGCCTTTTGAGCTCCCGCCATCGGCTGGCGATGGCGGAAGTGATCGGTAAGACATTGAAGGAACATGAAAATGAGAAGGGGTGGAGAATACAATAACGAGGCATTCCTTCGTTCTAGAGACGGTGATGGCACTCAGAGGCCAGAAATAAAATCTCAAGTTTCTCATAACACTGCTACACTGCTCCTTCTCATTCTCTTTTCTGTGCACAGATGAGTACGATTTTTTCATCTCCATCGAGGACGACATCTACCTCACACCGTTGATGGTGGATGCGTATGTGCACGCGAGCAGCCGGCTTGCTCTCGCCACCGACGCGGACGCCCGTGAACATTTCATGGTGGGATTTTCCCGGAAAGAACACGACTTGCTTAGTGAGGATCGGGCCTGGGCGTTGTGGGAGACCCTGGCGGAGGAGTACAGTGCTTTGGAAATCCCCGGAGCAGGTTGGTGGGCACAAGTGAAGGGAAATCGCCATCAGGGCATGTGGATGGCGACAAGGGAGCAAATTTACAATTTTGAGAGCCGCTGTGATGGCGGCTTCTTAAATTTGACAAATCCCAACGAAGCAGGATGGGTTGAGGTGAGGCGACATGGGGTACGGTGGTAGTAGGGAAGGAGGCGGTGCAGAACATGTTTGACGCACCAAAGGGGGAGCAGCAGTTTTGAATGCATCTTTAAATGTTGCTCATGCTCATTCCGTATCATAAACCCCATGTGCAATATGAATTACCCATCCATGGCCAGTTTTACAGCGGAGCCTTGCAAGTACGTAGTATGTCGGAATTGCTGCGAGTGTTTTGAATCATACTGACGATCTCGCAAATTTCATCATCATATACCTGTTTGTTTTCCTATGTTCTCCATTTTAGCTATTTAGGGGTCCCAGAAGCTGTCAGGATATTCGCAAAGTTCTTCCGATCGACGATGATCTTGGGGGCTTTGAGAGCTTCACGGTCTGGCATATGACTGATTCGAAATTACGAAATAGGGGAAAGGGTGTTACTCTGGTAGAGGATGTGATCGTCCACTTAAAAAGTGAGAAAGAAGAGAAGGCCCAGAGAATACAGGAAAAGTAAAAAGCTCATGAGGAAGATCGCAAGGCTGAAGTTAGCGGTAAGGCGAGTAGATTTTGTGGGAGGCATGTTATACGTTCACTCGTCGCCTGTGCCTCGCTCTTGCCGGCACTCTTATGCGTCCATAGATGATTGAATCCTCCAGAAGTGCAAATTGAGCTTCTGAAGTGGTCTGATATGGAGCTAGGTATCAACAGGATCAAAAAACTGCAGCAAATGCAAGCGAGGGAGGTGAATAATTTCTGGAGGTAGGACGGTGAACAAATTAAAGACCCGAAATGATATTGACTCAATATATGAGGACATTCCGTCGAGAGTGTTGAACAAAATTAACTCAACCTTTTGTATATTTTATGTCAATCAAATTCGTCAACACATTCTCTAATGAATTTGAAGCAGAAATCGAGACTTCCACTTCTTATTCTCCTGTTCTTAATTACCCAAGCTATTTGGTCCAAGTCTCCTCCATGGGGGGTCTTTCGGCTTAGAAAGCTGCGGGCGGCAAGACAGAGACAGGCCCTGCGCAGGCACGTCCCAGTCGGCCGCCGTGTGGCTTGGTAGATCATGGCGGTAATGATTGGCTGCTGAACCTGTCAGGTGTGACAGCGGCGGCGCTTTCCTACGATATAGTCCTGGCGGGGGAGAATGTGTCGGCCGTTCCTGTCGTCGATGCATCCTGGGCGGCGTGTACATGGAGGGGGAGTGAAGAAGGGGTAGAGCATGAGAGAGGAGGGCAGCGCAGTATGAGGGAGGCCTTGAAGAGATCGACGTTGAGATTGGGCCTTGGCCTCCTTTCTTCTCTGTGGGTCGGATTGGCGCGCCGTGTTTTTCTCTTTCGATTTGAGGATGAGAGTGTATCTCCTCACGATCTCTCCGTCCTTAGACTTTCCGGCTTACATTTATCATCAGGGGGATAACTGAATGGAATTCCGACTGAGGCGCCACCTGAGTATCGACCATGAGGCATACAAAACATGATTATTAAGGGAAGGGAAAGCTGGTGATGGTCATGGATACGATGGTGTTGACTTATTCAGTCCTTTTTATCGGACGTTTCGTAGCGGAGAAGGAGGCGGAAAAACGAATAAACAACACATTTGTGACGGATCATCTTTCCTATTTTCGTATCCCTTAGATTCTTTCTATTGTCTGGAATGCTTTGACTTCAATCTCACGTCGCTATCCTACTTCACAATCAGTGCTGTCAAACATATATTGTGGGAGTGAATCGGTTACATCTATTCCTCTTGAGGTGTCACTTTAGTTTTAGGGCTGCGCTAAAGCTGTTGATCAGGATCCATCAGTCGCCATAGACTTATCACTATTCTCCTCATCATGTAATGTGGGTCCGTGTCTATCACTTACCTACACATTACTCCTCTCCTTGATAGTCTACTTGTTTCCTTGACTCTCCACCGCTGTCTCTGTATTCTTTATCAACACTTTCTTTAATATTTGAGTTTTCTTCGTCACCTAACAACCTATTTTTAGCCAGCAACTCGTGGTATTCTTGTCGCCAAGCTTGGGCGGAAGCGCAATCCTTGTTTATCTCGAAAGCAGGTACCGGAGGCACTTCCCATCCCTACGGGGATTCGGAAGGATCTAGTGAGACAGTACTCGAGAGCTAGATTCAGACCTAGTAATCACACCAAGAGAACAAAATTTTCGAAATCACTGCACGCACTACACGAATCTGAAGACATTTGTTTCGGTCTCAAAGATTGCTGACACAGAGCGACTGGAAAACTACGAAATAACCACGTCGGAAATAGGGCAAAAGAGAACGATAGACAAGATCGAGAGCCCTTCAGTACCTTCGTATAAGCAAGGTTTAGGCAGTAAGGGACCAAATAGTTGGCGTAGAAGGGTTCAGAGCGCATAAGCTGGGCGGTGGGACTTTCCACAGGATCGGTCTGGAGACGCCGCATCTGTATGGGTGTCGCAGGGAAAGAAACGCAGTACATACAACGGACAGTTGAGAGTTTGCACCCAGTATCTCATCGTCCTTGTAGATCTGATTTTCAAATCGAAGTTTTAATCGAGATGCCTTCCTGTACAAGCCCTTTCCTACTGCATTGCCCTCCTTTTTCCGGCGCGCGGCGCGTACCTCTTGAAATAAAAACCATATGACCCAGCCACACAAAAATTTCGAGAAATAATTGATCACTTTTTGGGGAACAAACTTGATTTTGACGTCCAACTTGTAGATCAAATCGATTTTGGTATGAGTGGGAGAAAGGATTCGGAGCTAGCAGGGAAGGAGGGAAAGAGGGAGTATGAGCATGCAACGAGCATCAAAGGCATGCACAGTGCCGTACATCGTCGGTGAAAGAGGCAAAAGAGTATTTTGGGTTGACATTCAGCGGATAAGATTCTGAGGATATGAGGAGAGAATGAAGGAGGCTAAACAGGGAGTCGTACTTGGATACTAAAATACTTGATATCGACCCGGGCGTGATTCCATTTCTTCTTGGGAGGGCGTACGCCCATCGATTCTGTGATCTCATCCTCAGGTATGGAGGCACCTGACAGGATTATCAAGTCTTCTTCCGACGCATCGCAGCCGTAGAGGTGCAGGACGGCGTCGCGAACAAAAGGAAGTCTAGTGAAGGCAAAGAGAGAAGGCGGGGTGACATCAATGCATCCAGACGAGCATTACAAAAAACGAGAAAGTATCAAAGGCGCACTACAATGTTAAGCTCTCCTTAGTAGCAACGGATGGAGGGATGGGCGAGGAGGCGCTCAGGGAACATTGTATAATGTAGGAGAGTCCTGCCGGACCATCTCGATATGAATGGGTTGCGGGCAACAGAATGCAAAGATACTACCAAGGTCTTGATGATCCAGCTCAGAGGACTTAAACTAAGGCTTTATGCATCTAGGTAGGACGTACCCGCGGCCAGCCACACGAAACCAGAGCATTTGCTCGATTTTCCCTAAGCGCTTGACAACCTTGCTCTTGTCCATCAAGGGAATCCAATCGTGGTAGTGGTCGGCTTCGCGTAAAACCGCCAGCTATTATGGGAAAGAATTGTAGGCAGGGATGACGCAAGATATTACGGCGTAAAGCTTGTGAGGTGGCGGTGCACGAAGAAAGAGGGAGAAAGAAATGGAGAAAAAGAGAGAGGGAGAAAGTGGACAGGGAGGTAGGGGGGTGAAAAGTGTTATCGCCTCGCACTCCTTCGTCTAATCCTTTCCACCTGAGAAACAACAGGACAGTCCTCAATTTCTCCGTGAGTCCGCCAAGCCAAGGTGTTATCCCCCTCGTCCCTTCTCAAGAAAGTCTGAATGCCTTCCTCCGTATGGGCGAGCTCCCAGTCCTCCGACTGCATATCTCTGCGAGAAGTGATAGAAAAAGCAAGGCGCGCAAGGAAAATTTGAAAAGCTTAGATCCCAAATAGCATGCAACCTTTAAAAAAAGATAAAGTGGCCACGATGCTTGAATGCATTCTCGGTCTTCGCTTCTATACCTGGCTGCCTGTCGACAGACCTGGACCCGCCGACGAAGCTCCTCCAAGCGCTGAGAATCCTCTGAACGTGCCATGACGTGCATCGCCCACTCTGCTTGTGGCCCCGTGCCTGTGATTATATAGAAGAGAGTGTGACTTATACATGGGATGGAGGGGAGCAGATCTCGTGCTTGCTGTCGGCGTATGCCCCAGATCAGGTAGGTGGAAGTCCAGAGAAGCACAGTGACATGGCGAGCTCCTCATGCAATTTCTCTTCGTCATATATTTGGCAATTTGATCGGCTATCGATGTCTGACGCTCACCGGTTCTAGTGAACGCCTCTATCTTTTGGAGCAAGTCGTCCGCTAGGAATAATCGTGTATCGGCGTCCAACAGCTGGACAAGTCGATACGCCACTTGCACGTTTTCTTCTCCAACTTGCAATGCTTGAGTTTCATTTGCAGCTACCTCCATCGTATATCCGCGATATGACCCGTCTCTGCCTTCTTTTTCTGGATCGGGCCATGGCTGATGCTGCATTGCATGGAGGCAGGTAGGTGAAGCGGAAGAATTAAAAATTTAAGACTTTTAACGTTGGTTAAGTTTCTTAAAGTGTTTCGGAGCTCAAATTCACCTGATTGACAAATGATATCCGTTCTTGTAGCGATCTAGAGCAGTCCATAGAGCGCAAGAAGCTGTGACTCGGTGTGAAGGGCCCCTAGAAAAGCGAGACAAGAGGATGAGGAGGATACTATGACTTCTCCCTTGCAGGTCTCCGAAAGTCCTGCCCGATTGGCTGTGTCGAGAGCTGGAACATGTATCAGTCTCTATATACTGTATTTATGACATACCAAGACGTACACCTGAAAAAACAAAATTTTAAAACAAATACGATGGTCGGTAGGTGGAAAGGCGGAAAAAGGAAGAGTCGGGTTGCACGATTCGCTGTTTGAAGTGACATGGGCCAACCGATCCTGTCGAAAGGTCATCCTTTCGCAGTACATTGGTTATTTCTTTTAATAAACTGTCCTTTTTTAAAAATGACTTCTTAATTGATTAAAGACACTGTATCCTATAATCTATTCTGGACTTTTGTATGTCTTCATTACAAGACGAGGAAAAGGCAGCTTACAATGATGCATAGCGTTCCCCAGGTGATATCAATGTTTGCAGACCTCTGTCGCCGCGTCCCACTTGACGTCTCACCGTTTGAATCTGTCACGTCCCATTGATCCACCGCTGAATTTTGCCCTTCTGAAGTGCAAGGTGTTGAAGAATGTGCGACAGGCGGACAGGGAGTTCCTGAAGGGTCTGTTGGAAATGCTGGACTCGCTGAAGATACGTGAGAGGGAGCCTCAGATGGACCTTGAGTTGGAGTTAAAGAAAGGTCTGAGGCAACATTGTCAGTCTCTGGTGCTAGTGGTGCACGCGTAGGTGATAAGGGAATCGTATTGCCTTCGTAATTGCTGTCATTCTCCGTCGGAGGCGTCGCTCCTGTCATAGAGGCCGACTGACCACTCGGAAGCTCGTCACTATTCGTGGCCGTCGTCGGGATTGGCCGAATCGGCGTAGGATGTTGTGAGGGTGGAATCGTCGTTTTTGGTGTTGGAGCGCGCGTAGGGGCACATGTTGGCACTTGGCTCGGACGGGCTGTAGTCGCAGGCACGCAAGCCGGGGGCGGCGGACTAGCATCCAAGCAAAAGGAGCCGTCCTTCGAATGATTTCCTCCACGAGTACATGTCGCACCTGCACTGCTTGAGCAACAAATGGGTGAGGTTTGAAAAGGTGTATCCGCGCATGGTATGCTGCAGTATTCAGTCCTGTACTCGGAATCGGTACGATTCGGAGAAGGATCCTGACAATACCAAGCCCCCATTACCACGTTTGCACCTGCTACAGCCAAGGAATAGTTCTGGTATTGAGTCGTTGAGATCGAGGTTCCAGTCACTGTCACTGTGTACACGTCGCCTGGTATGGGAGCATACAAGACAACCTTTTCCACGGAATTGATTCTGTCCGGAATGTTTGTTAATCCGTTTGGGAAATAGGTCTCTACCGTGCTACCTAGCCATCGAGAGAGCCGAAGATCCAGGTCGTGCAGGACGATGGCACCAGCAGAAGCTGGGACTGTGGGGTCGGTCCATGTCAGAGTGACATGGAACGGCTTGAGTGTGGATGTGCGGGTATCCGGGACGGTGAACTTATAAGTGTGGGTTTCTTCTTCTGCCAAAGGCACCGCGTCGCGGACGAACAAAACGACAGGATCTTGAGGCTTCAAAGGTAGGAATGTGTCAAGTTGGAGGCGTCCAAAGCCCTGATAATTGTCGGGGGGTAGTCCTAGGGCGATAGACTGTCCGTTTGGTTGGATGTAGCGTTCCATTGGAACGGCAGAGTTGATGAGAAGGGCCTTGAGTAATGCACCCGTAGGTACAAATGCATCAGGTGGATTTGGTGCTCCAGAGGGATAGCGTCCTTCCAGGAAAAATTGGCGGAGTAAGGCGACTGATCCAGCCACCACTGCCGTAGCCATTGAGGTACCGCTTTTGCTAGTAACAGAGCAAGCATATCGTGGATCCCCACTCGATGAGTTAGCCGACGTTAGGAAAGCACCCGGTGCCACAAGATCGGGTTTGATTCGACCGTCGGAGGTGGGGCCTTGACCGCTGAAGTGAGGGATATTTTCAACCCGGTAGGAAGAACGACGAAGCGACTGAGATGCGCCCACACACAGCGCATTTTTGGACAGTGAGGGGGAGAAAACCGTTCCCGACCCTCTGGCACCGAGGTTACCTGCAGAGACAACAATTAGAGCGTCGGGTTGTGAGAACATAAAGCCGTCAAATTCCGTGTCCATATACGTGTATTTTGGCTGATTGCTGCCCCAAGAGTTGCTAAATACACGCGCCCCCGCATGATAGCCTGGTGCGAACATTTTCATTTGCATGCTTGCGGGGAATCTCAACCCTCCATTTGTGGTCCCCCCGTCGTAGAATGCGAGCTTGGCCATGTAAGCAACACCGCGAAAATTCAAATTGAAACGGGAGGGGGTGGCAGAATTGCCAAGGGCCGTGCCCGCGCAGTGCGTCCCATGCCCGGCCGGCGTGTCAAAAGCGTCCTCTCCAACCACCAATTGCACGACCTTCCGTCGCGACAAGTCGTACATTCCCACATCCCAGCGGGTGGGTGCAACATTGCCGGTCGGATCGCTAAAGAAACAAGATGTCATGTCAACTCCAGTATCTGCTACTTGGATTATTTGCCCTGAGCCGTCCAGCCCTGCATCCCACAAGGGCGTGGAAGTCTGCTCCCCAGATTGGACAGTCGCGGCCGCGATTGCATCGGATGGTTTTACGATAGGAAATGTTTCCAAAAAAATCACCTCCGGGTGCGTGGCAAAGTAGGCGACAATCGAGGTCAAGCATGCGGTGGCGTCTACCAGGCGTTCGACCGGGTCGGGCAGGACTGAACAGTAGCCATGCACGCTAAGATAAGGGAGTTCTACAGATATATCCAAGCTGCTCCAGTCGCAGGCTAGAGAACCGTTCACGACGGGTTTGATTTTTGACCACCAGCGCAGCGCTCGCGCTGCATATGTATTTGTTGAAGGGCGGGACGCTGGTGCATCTCTTCCCCCGCCGTGTCGAAGCCTTGTGTTCGACTTTCTTTCGAAAGACATTATAGACTTTGAGTTTTGAGCCTCCGCTGCACGGAGCATGGCGGTTTGACGGCTGATCTCATTAGCCTCGCGGACCAAGGTATAATTCGCGAAAGGGAACGTGCTTACAAGTTTGTCGCGGTATGCACCGGAACGTAAGTCCTCCCGCGCAGAAGCCACGAAATCGATGACTTTAGCCTCATCCATATCGATTCCTGGAGAGAGAACCACCCGGATGCCTGTAGCACATGATGCTGTCGTGGTAAAGAGCTGACCTTGATATACGTCTTTGAAAAGTCCGCGCGCAAGTTTGAGGGTGGCTGGTAAGGGTGCAAGATACTTTATTTGATCGATCTCCACTGTCTTCAAAATTTCCAAAGGCTGACTTTGCACTACGAAGCACGTCAGGTTGCATTTCGCGAAAAGAGGGATGGATACAGCAGTAGCTAATCCAAAACTCCTTTCTTTGGGAGGTCCGACGAGGGAGGCGGGCGAAGAAGATGAAACGAGCGAATGAGCAAAAGGGGCCGAAAAGATAGAATTTTCCACCACACTTTGGACTGCAGCGCGTCCTCCCTCGGCGCACACGATGAAAGGAGTAGTATTCGTCCCGATGTGGGTAAGCGGCATTCCTTGGGGGCTAGTTGTAGCATTGTTGCTGTCGTTCAACAACCGCCGCCACTCCCACCGAAGCAAAAAATCCAGCAGATGTTGATCATGTTGTAGCTCTTCGTCTGTTTCTGTTCCTAACATGTTAGACACAAGTGTCACGTCGGGAGTTACTGCCTCGACTTCAGCCTCAACGACATCCAAATTCACTGAAGGACCTGAAGTCGGGAAAATCGTTCCCTCTTTAACATGTTGCGCAGAGGCAATGTTCGCAACTAGCAAAAGCACGAGGATAAATGGCGTCATGCTCCACTCCGGGGGCCTTGTCTTTTTATTAAAAAGCTTTCGTCGACCTTGTCTACAGCTCAAAACCTGGAAATTGTTCTACGTAAAATGGCAAGAAAACAAGGATCAAAAAATGAAAGAAAGAGATAATTGTGTAATTTATTAAAAATAAAAAATAAATGCCAATTTTTGTTTTCGAATCTAATATTTTCTCCTGAAAGGTGGTGGAAATGAAGATTTTGGCAAAGAATTCTGGGACCCGTAAAGAAAGCACTGGCGGGGCATAACGGATAGATGGACCGGAACGGCTCGACTGCAAACGGCCGAGAGACCTGAATCCGTTCTTTGTCTTGCTGGCGTGGAACTTTCCCATTCCACACAATTCATGACGATTGTCTGCATTCTTCATTCACAGGATGTCGGAGGAGGAAGAATGCCAAGAACAGCAGGTTTTGGAGGTGGAAGCGCTTCAGGCAATTCTTGGAGCAGGCCAGGCAGGGGTTGAGCTTGATGAGGTCTCTTTCGACGTCCGAGGCGACGGTTCAACAGGCAGTCCCTTCCGCCTTCGATGCGAGGTAGACATCGAGCTACCGGCTCAAGAAGCTATCGATATCATTGTGACGGGCGGGACAAGAACCTCCGAGTCGTACAGGGAGCACGACGATTCTTCTGAAAATGACGGGGAGGTTAATGCTGAGGTTGCTTGTTCCAAAAATACATCTGCCATAGATCCTTCTCCACAATTGGAGTTGCGCGGCATCAAATATTTATCGCCACTTACACTGTATTTGGCTCTACCATCCACATATCCTGTTACTTGCCCCCCTGAATTGACGATTGAAGGCCTGTGGGTTGACGAGCCGAGTTCTAGACGAATCAAAGCAGAGCTGACGCGAATGTGGGAGGAGATATATCATGGAGGTCCCGTGATATACTCGTGGATGGAATGGTTGCGTCACGATTTGATGGAGATATTGCTGGTGGAGCCCATCTTGGGCCGAGAAGTAAAAGAAAAAGATGCGAACGACACTGGGACAGGCGCATCAGAAGCCCCCCGACCCGGCGAGGGAGAAGCACTCAACGGCCTGAGTCGACGGACGCTTATATTGCAAGGTTCCCCGCCACAGGCTTTGTTCACCGGGCATAATGTCGATGAGGCGGATTGGTCCCTTCCAAAAACTACTCACGCCGAGGTCGCTCCTACCTGGCAGTCGCGTTTCCGCCATCTGGTGGCCCATGCCTACGCGAAGACCAGCGCCGTATTTCTCCAAGGCACCCACACATGCTTCATCTGCTTCGATGAACAGCCAGGTCTCTCCTTCGTGACATTGCAATGCGGTCATTGGTGGTGCCGATCGTGCCTGCGGAGTATGGCGAGTACCTACGTGACCGAAGGGGGCCATCACTTACAATGGTTGGTCTGCCCCCGCCCAGACTGCGCCTTGGAAATCACACCGGACGTTTTACGTCACGAACTTTTGACCTCGGAGGAGTTCGCGCGCTGGGAGCGGCTGTCTTTGCAGCAGGCGTTGGACCGGATGGAGGACGTGGCTCCCTGCCCGCGATGCCAGACACCGTGCCTCACTGAAGGGGGAAGAAGGAGGGAAGGAGGGTCAGACGAAGGGAAAGTGGATGGGAAGGGAAGGTCGAAAACTGGTGGGGCAGATTTGGGAGAGTGCCCCACCTGCAATTTTGTCTTTTGTCCTCAGTGCCAGGATGCCTACCACGCCGGGACTCCCTGCTATTCCTCCGAGGCAAGGCTGAAGCAAGTAGAGTCAGAAATTGCCCGTTTGATGGCGTCCACACAGGGTGGCCGGGCCTTGGCCCCGTCCCAAAACGTCCGCTTAGAAAAACTCCGACGGGCGGCGGAGGAGTCCTTGTCGAGGAAGGTCGTGGAGAAAGACGCCAAGTCCTGTCCTGCCTGCGGCATGTCTGTTCAGAAAACAGAGGGCTGCAACAAAATGAGGTGCCTCTTCTGACCTCTCCTCCCTCTCCCCCCCCCTCCTTTCCCCCCTTTCTTTTCTCTCCTTCTCACGGGCTCTTCGCCCGACTTCCCTTTGGAGATCTTTTTTTACTGTCAGCCACGAGTTGTACATGAATCAACCTTCGGCGGTCTAGACACTTACCCCTCACCTTACCTTCTTGCCGTCCCTTTTTCCATCTTTTCGAAGGTGCCAGTGTGGAGTGCTGTGGTGCTGGAAATGCAGGAAAGATATCTCGACTGAGGGGTATGCCCATTTCAGCGAAAACGCAACCGGGGGATGTAATTTATGGGAAAGGGAAGCGTTGCTAGCCTGGCAACGGCAAATGCTTATGATGGAGGGAGGAGGAATGGGAAATGGGGGAGGAGGTGGCGATAGAAGAAGAGCGGGGGGGGATCTTCATGGAGAGATGGTTCGGATGCTGCAATGGGGTCGAGGTTGGGAGGGCGAAGGCCCAGGGGAAGGACGCCGACGGCGGAGAGGCCGCTGGAGGGGAGAGGACGCCAATGAAGATGGAGTGAAGCTGGTGCGTTGCGGGGCGTGCCATGCCATGAATTTGAAAACGGATTCCAATAACCACCGACGCTGCGGCGCCTGTCGAAGGAGTTACTGTGCGGTCTGCGGCTGTCACACGTTTCGCAAGGCCAGTGACCATTTTGGGGGGTCCAAACCCTGTCGGCAGCATTCGTGAGAAGGGGACGAAAAAGAGTTAAGTAATGGTGTCTGCGGGGCGTGCTCTGGAAAGAAGATAGCGCTGGCGTAGAAATTGACGCGTTAAAATTGGAGGAAGACGGCTTGGAGCAGGCGTGGAGGGACTGAAATGTGTAAAGGGGGAGGATTAGCGGTCGCCGTGCTCAGTCGACGGACCATCGATAAGGAGGCAGTTGTGGCCGATGATGTTTTTATGAGCATATGGACTGACTCGGGCGGAGAGAGATTTTACGGTGGTGAATGTGTTGGGTGCCCCTGTAGCCGGGGAGGGATAAAAAGGAGATCCCGATTGGAGAAGCTTGACAAAGGAAAAATTACAAGCATCTAGAAGACCTGAAATGAATGACCTTTTAGCTCTGTAAACGACGAGTATGTCATTCACAATATGCGTACTGTGCCAGAGTGGTATATTCACTTCCCTTCCAATCCCTCTGGGTACCGCTTTGGTTCCTTCTTGAAGCGGCTGTAATCTCTGCTCTCATCCTACTCATTCTCGGGAGGGGTGAGCAGCGCTTCGCTGAATCGCCGAAGGCTCTTCACACCTCTGACTTCGTGGTCGAGCAACGGCATCAGCACAACGTGAAAGTCCTCGTACAAGTCGAATACTTGATTGATGTATTTATCTTGCATCCGTTTTCGCGCCAAGAATTTACTGATGATCTCATTTGCTTCTCCCGGAAGCGTGGCTTTGGTCTTCTCATGCCAGGCCGACATCTCCGTGGCGTCCTTGTCAGGAAAAAGGACCTAAAGCACGTGAGACAAGAAGAGGAAAGAGAGGAAGAAAAGGAGGGGAAACAAGATGAGCCTACACGGCAGACTTCTTTTGACACGTCACGCCCCCTGATGCTCAGCCTAATCTTTTCGAGCACCCGGAATGAGACTACGATGAGATGGAAAAACGGCCTCGCACCTGGTTTACGACGATGTTGTGCGTGTCGATCTCAAATTTGGCAAGCTCCTGCACAAGCCTTTCCGTCTCGTAGATGGAGAGGAACTCGGCAATACAAACGCAAACAAAAGTTGTCGCCTGCGGGTCTCGAAATTGCTTGTTGACCTAGTATGAAACAGGAGAACACGTGCAACCAGGTCATGAGTCTGTCTCAGAGGTCTTCAAAGGAGTAGTCAAATGCGGTCAGTCCAGCCAGGGGGGCCAAGAAACGGTCTCCCACCAAAGCACGGTCATGCGAGACTGTCCATCAGGATATTTTGAGGAAATTTTAGTCGTCTGCGAGCTTGACAGCTTCTATGCCAGGACAGACGTGCTCCCCGCCCTTCCCACCTTCTCGATAGTATCTCGGGTCTGGTCAAGTTTGCCGAGCAAGGCGTCTTCCGCCCCGGGGGGCTGGCCCATCATGCCTCCAAATTGAGACATGAGGCCCGAAAATTTGTTTTTTAAGGCCATGATTTTCCCAAAGGCACCCTCCAGGGTGGAGGGGAAAGAGAGGAGGCGGAGGGTGTGGCCCGTGGGGGCGGTATCGAAGACGACCGTGGAGTAATCCATCTGCTCGACCTGCTTCATGAGCTCCGCGAACGAAATGATCTCGTCGATACCTGGGATGGAGGAAGTAAGCTCTTGAAGCATACTTTGCAAGCCTCCGCCTTCGC
>Ga0209925_1000856_pt1 | contig 15433 bp, 14 predicted proteins | sample SalPonR2_A_D1_MG_FD_185702 | JGI IMG/M metagenome (GOLD analysis project Ga0209925, IMG submission 185702) | Salt pond soil microbial communities from South San Francisco under conditions of wetland restoration - Salt Pond MetaG R2_A_D1_MG... ...
CTGCTATAGCAACTATTATTTCACAATCAATTGCATTTATTATAGCTTTTTATATTCTATTTTCAGGAAAAGAAGGTATCAAACCATCAATAAAGAATTTATTTAAATTGGATAAAAAACTGGATTATAAATTAATAACAATTGGTCTACCAAATGGAATTCAAGTTTTTTTAAGAAATCTTGCTCACTCAGTTATTTTAAAATTTGTTTCAATTTTTGGAAGTACAGCAATAGCAGCTTTTGGAATAGGTGGAAGAATATTTGGATTTGCATTTATGCCTTTAATAGGATTTTCCATGGGTGGATCAGCAATAGTTGGGCAATCTCTCGGGGATGATAATATTGATAGAGCTAAAAAAACAGGTCTTGTTGCTGGTTTTTCACTTACTGTAACAATGTTGATATTTACAGTGATTGTTATATTATTTGGAGACAATATTATTGGACTTTTTACCTCTGATGTCGAAGTAATTAGAATGGGTTCCCAGTTTTTAGAATATGGTACGATAGGATTAATTTTTATTGGGTTTGGATATGGTTTAACGACTGTATTTTCTGGATCGGGTTTTAATATGCCATATTTAATTTCAACAACAATTTCCAGATGGATAATTCAAATACCACTCTTACTTATTTTTATACAATTATTTGATTTACCGATAAAATGGGTTTGGATATCATTTATCTTTGGAGATCTCATAGAATTATTTGTGTTTTATTTTTATTATAGATCTGATAAATGGAAATTTAAGAGAGTATAATTATTAAATATAGATAGATAGTTCTAAAGCTATTTATAATTTATTAAATAGTAATATACATGGTTATCTGAATATTGTATTAGCGATATACAATATTTCTTAATTTAGACTATAAAATTGACATCGTTATATTATATGATAAAATATAAGAGTTATGAGCCAAATAAGTCCAATAGGTGTTATTAAAGTATGTAAAAATGATCTTCATAAGCTTATTATTGATAAAAGATATGAAGAAGCTCTGAAGGGTATTGAAAATTATAAAAAACTGCGCATTCTATTCTGGATGAGCGATCTAAACAAAAAAGACAGAGAAATATTACAGGTTCATCCTCATGGAAATGTAAATAATAAAATGAGAGGTGTTTTTTCAACTCACAGCCCTGTACGTCCAAATCCCATAGGAGTAACCACAGTTGATTTAATTAAAAGAGAAAATAATATTTTAATTGTAAAAGGATTAGATGCTTTTGATGAAACCCCTTTAATTGATATTAAATCAGATTAGCGGGAACATAATTTTCTTGAAAGTTGTTATTTTTTTAGATATATTTTTTTTAGGAGGAGTTTATTATGTTTGTAAAATTAATGAAGTCAAAAATTCATGAAGCAACTATAACAGAATCAAACCTTGATTATGAGGGAAGTATTACTATTGATGAGGAGCTTATAGAAAAGGCAGGACTTGCCATAGGCGAAGAAGTTCAGGTTCTTAATAAGAACAATGGGGAGAGGCTTGAAACTTATGTTATAAAAGGAGAAAGAGGATCCGGAGAAATATGCTTGAATGGCCCTGCTGCAAGAAAGGGACACATTGGAGATAAAGTTATTATCATATCCTATGGGTATTATAAAAAAGAAGAGATAGATAAACAAAGCCCCAAAATAATATTATTGAATAATAAAAATGAGATAAAAAATTCCATGTAAAATGAAGAAAATTTTTATTTTAGTTGGTATTTTATCAATTTTTATTCTTATAACTTATTCCAATACCATATCAGATCTTAAAGAATCTCTTGAGAAAAATCCAGATAATCTTAAATTAAAAATGGATCTTGCAGATGAATACTATAAAATAGGAAATTATAAAAAAGCAATTGAATTTTATAATGATATAATAAAAAAGAAAAAAGATGAAAATCTTTATTATCGATTGGTAATGAGTCATTATAATCTTAAAGAATATAAAAAAGCCTATAATTTAAATTTAAAACTGGAAAAGAATTATTTAAAAAATATTAATAATGAATTAATTTACAATTTATATATAAATATTGGTATTAATTTATTAAGTGAGGATATTGATTTTTCGAAAAAAGTTTTTCAAAAAGTATATAATTATGATAAAAATAATTTCAATGCTAATATTGCTCTGGGGATTATTAATTTCAATGAGAGAAAATATGAAAAATCCTTAAAATTGTTTATCAACGCATATAATAATATGCCTGAAAATTTTAGTGACAGGAATAATTTAATTCTGAATATCATTAGTTCTGCACTGAATAAAGGGCAAAATGTATATTTTAACAATAATTCAACAGAAAAATCTAAAGAAATTGCTTTGTCCTACTTTAACAGGGCAATCGATTTTATAAAAAAACTTCCCGAGGATTATTTGAATGATAATATTGATAAATGGATTTATGCTTACTTTCTTAAAGCTAAAACACTTATAGATTTTAAAAGATTGGAAGAAGGTAAGGAATTACTTTTTTATACTTATAATAAATCTCCAGATTTAATAGGTCTATATGAAGAAATAAGTAATTTAGCACTTATTTTTCAGGATAAAAGTGATTATTATTCTGCTATTTCATGTTATAAAGAAATTATATCTGATAATATTGATGATGCAAATTTACTTTATAATCTTTCAACATATTATTATGAATTAAATCATTATGAATATTCTCTTTTTTATCTCTCAAGAAGTAATGATCTATCAAAAAATGAAGAAAAGATTCATGTTTATAAGCAAATAATGGATAGATTCATTAATAAATTATATAATAATGCATTAAATGATTATAAGAAAGGAGATTATAGGAATTCTTATCTTAAATTATCAAAAATTTTATACTATCGTGAAAATGATAGAAAAACCCGCGATCTTATTAAAAATATTCCTGATGATATTAATCATTCAAATTATAGAAACTATTTTACAAGCAACAAAAATGAAAGTGAAAAGGTAAAAACAAATATCAACCTTGCTGATAATATAAAAGAGAAAGCATTAGAAAAATATGATAATCAAAATTATGTTGAAGCTTACAATTTATTACTGAAAGGAATGAATTTATATTATCCACATGAATCCATAAGGAAGTTATTTTTGAAAGTATATCCAAATATTACTTTTAAAATTGAAAAAGGCAAAGTTATTATCGATAGGTATCTCTCAAACGGTAAAATTAAAGCTGCAGAAAATCATTTAAATAAAATTGGTAGTATCTTAAAAAATCAAGAAATTGAAAATCTTACTCAAAAAATAAGTATTGCAAAAAAACAGGAGAAATATGATAAAATCACAACCTTTGAAAACAATATAGTTTATTATTATAATCAGGGTGATTACAACAGGGCAATAGAATATACGAATAGAATTCTTAATATTGAACCTGATAATAATTTTGCACAAAACTATTACAGGAGGATAAAAAAGAGAGAACGTAATTTGATTTCTAAATATAGAGATTTGTTTGAAAAGGCACAGAAACAAAAAAACATTGATGAAATGTATAAGAATGTAAATAATATATTATTGATTGATAAAAACAATCAATGGGCTATAAATAAAAGAGAAGAATTAAATAGAAAGTTGAGCAGCTTTAATAAAGAAAAAGTTGAAAATTTATATTATGAAGGTATTAAAAATTATACCTCCGGAAATTACAAGGAAGCATTGAGAAAGTGGAGTAAAATAATTGAAATCTATGGAAATTATAAAAATACAAATGAATATATAAAAAGAGTAAAGGACAGATTGAATTAAAATGAGAATTAATTTAAAGCCCAAATATTTTTTGGTTTTTATAATTTCATTTATACCAATTTTCATTCTGGTTAATTTTGTTATATACAGCTATATGGAAGAAAGATTCCTGAATGAAAAGTGGAATTCTCTTGCAACACTTGCAGAGAATTCGGCTTTATCAACAGAAGAATTTCTTGTTCAGGATAATCTTGATTTACTTTCATTACAACAGATATTAACAAATATTAAAAAAAATGAAGGTGTAATGGAGGCTTTTATATTAAACAACAGGGATGAATTAATTGCACACCATGATATTGATTTTTTGCAAAAAAAAGATACGATTGATATTAAATTCAAAAGAAAAAATATGAAAATAAAAAGAGAATATTCTACAATATTCGAAAAAGATATAAAATATTATGCCGTAGCGCCTATTTTTAAAAAAAACACAGAAAATATTATTGGAAGATTATATATTTCTTTTTCTAAAAGAAATATTAAAAATTTATTAAATAAAATTTTGTTTCGTACTATAGGAATATCTATAGCAGGTTTATTTCTTATATCTTTAACAATTGTGATCATGGTTAATTTTATTGTTAAGCCGATAAAAAAATTACATAAAGGTGTGGAAGAAATAGCAAACGGTAATTATGAAACATATATTAATAAAACAACAAAAGATGAAATTGGAGATTTGACTACAGCTTTTAATACTATGGCTAAAAACCTTAAAGAAAAAGAGCTCGTTAGAAATATGTTTTCCAAGTATCTTAGTCCCGATATTGCAGAATATATTTTAGAAAATCCTGAACAGCTGGAACTGGGCGGCATTGAAAGTGAATTAACGATTATGTTTTTGGATATAAGAGGTTTTACAGCTTTAAGTGAAAACTTTCATCCAAATGATATTGTTAAATTTTTAAACAGTTTTTTTACTTCAATGGTTGATATTATTTTTTCTCATAAAGGAACTTTGGATAAATTTTTAGGAGATGGCCTTCTTGCTATTTTTGGTGCACCAGTAAAATATGAGGGGCATGCAAAAAAAGCAGTCGAAGCTGCTATTAAAATGGTGGAGCATATAAAAAAATATAATAGAGATAGAAGAAGCTGGGGTAAAGAAGAGATGCATATAGGAATTGGGATAAATACTGGGAAAGCTATCATTGGGAATATTGGTTCAAAACAAAGAGCCGAATATACTGTTATAGGGGATACTGTTAATACCTGTTCAAGAATTGAAGGGTTAACATCCAAAGAAGAGATATTAATATCTCAAAAAACTTATGATTTAATAAAAGATGATTTTGAATGTGAATTTGTAGGTGAAAAAAAAGTAAAAAATAAGAAATATCCAATAAAAATATATAAGGTTGTAGCATAATGAATAACAGAAAAGTTGGATTTGAGGGCGAACAAAAAGCATTAGAACTTTTACAAAAAAAAGGTTATAAGTTAATAGAAAAAAATTTCAAATGTAAAATTGGTGAAGTTGATCTTATTGTAGAAAGAAAGAAAACTTTAATATTTGTTGAAGTCAAATTTAGGAAAAATAACAAAATGGGGTCTCCACTTGAAGCAGTGAACATGAAAAAACAGAGAAAAATTATAAAAACATCACAATTTTTTTTATTGCTAAATAATAAATATGAAAATTACAACAAGAGATTTGATGTTATTGGTGTTACAACAAATGATATGATTCATATTGAAGGTGCATTTTATGGATAACTATAAATTGAAAAATTTTAATATATATTTATTTATAAGAATATTCGTTTTCAATTTTGTTATTGGCTATCTTTATTATATTAATCTTTCGCTAAATTATTCAAAAAATATATTTTTCATGAGCATTATCATAATTAATATAATATTTATTATTAATTTACTCATAAAAGAGTTTTTGGAAAATGTTAAAATATTTTTTATATTTAATCTTATTCTTGATGTAATTTTTATTACTGTCTTAACATTTTTTGATGGAGGGATATTTCAATCAAGTCTTTCTCTTTTATATTATCTGATTATTATAACAAGTTCATATTTTTTTTATGATAAGATAAGTATAATTATAGCTTCTTTTATTAGTTTTATGTATCTTATATTTTCTTTTTTAATTGTAAATAATATTATTATTGCTTATGATATTTTTGGAAATGTAATAAATTACAGTTCAGTAGATTATGGTTTTTCATATATGAAAGTTTTTATTAATATTGTTCTCTTTTATGTTACTGTATTTATAATTTCTAATATAAGATTTTCCAGCTATCTTAAAGATCAAAAAATAAAAAAACAAAAAATTTTAATTGAAGATATATATAAAAATATCCAGGCATTTTTGCTGGTATTTAATAATAAAGGATTTTTAACAAACTCAAATCAAATTGGTGAAAAATTATTCAAGAAGAGTATTGAAAGAAATTTGCATTATAAAAATATCCTGCCCGAAAAAATTATAGAATTTATTGAAGATTATAAACTAAATAATATTAAGAATGCATCAGTTTTTGAGATAGATGATCGATTTTATGAAATTTCTATTAATAATATACAAAAAGATAATGAATATATTGGATTTATTATAAGTATAAAAGATATTACTGAAAAACGTGAAATTGAAAACAAGATTCAGGAGATTGATAAACTTGCTTATGTTGGTAAAGTAGGTGCCAATATAGCACATGAATTAAGAAATCCCATGGCTTCTCTTTATGGAAGCATCCAGTTATTAAATGAGAAAAATTTTGATGAAAAAGATAAGAAACTTTATAATTTGGTATTGAATGAAGCAGATAGATTAAACAAAATAATACAAAATTTTCTGGATTTTACAGAGGGGAAAGAAGCACAGTTTGTTAAAGTTAATTTAGCAGATATTATTGAGAAAAATGTTGAAATGGTTAAACTGCTGACAAATAAAAATATTTCTATTGTAAAAAAAGAGGATTGTTATGTTAAAATTGATGAAATATTAATCAGTCAGGCTATAAATAATCTACTATGGAATGCTGTTGAAGAAATTAATTCTAACGGCAAAGTATCTATTGAAATTCAGAAATTTGCGGAAAAGTGTAAAATAAATATTGTAGATAATGGTAAAGGGATACCCGAAGATGAAATTGATAAAATATTTAATCCATTTTATTCAAAAAAGGATAAAGGTATGGGACTCGGTTTGTCCATTGTAAAGAAAAATATTCTTAATAATGGTGGAGATATTTCTGTTAAAAGTAAAGAGGGAGAAGGCACTAAATTTATAATTACACTTCCTATTGCTGAATAATTTTTAGAGGATATTAAAATAATTTTTCTGTCTATTTAATCTTTGTATTTCTCTTTAAACTTGAATAATTTTCAATTAGTTGATATTATTAATTATGAAGAAGTTTTTTATAATTTTGATATTTGTTTTTTGTCTATCTGGAAAATTAATTACTGCTGATATTGAACTGAATTTAAATAACTGGATTATAAAACAATCTACTCCTGAAGTATCAATTAAAGGTGACTGGTTACTTAATAAAAATTTCGAGTATTTATTAAAAACAGAAATAATAAATAAAACAGAATCCAAAAACACAATTATTGATATTAAATATTTATTAGAAAGTAATGATATGGTAGAAAAATACCTGTTGAAAGAGTATAAAAAATTGAAAATTAAAGGCAAAAGAAAATCTATACGGTTTATTCTACCTCAAAAAATTATAAATAAATTAAAACCTAAAGAATATGTTCTTCAAGTTGTATTGATTGAAAATGGAAAAGAAGAAATAGCAGATAAAAAAGAAAATATTTCTATAATGGGTGGTCACATTGATAAAGTTACAAAACTATATATGGATATGACATTTAAAAATGAAGAAAACTTATCTATGGGGTGGAATAAAAAAAATAACATACTTATACAGAATTTAAAATGGAGTAATTTGTCGGAAGATAGAGAATGGCAGGGGAAAGGACCTAAATTGTTCTACAAAAAAGGGGAACAATTCCAAATTACTTTTGAATTACAAAATTCTGAATTTGATTATTCTAAAACTGGTGTTTCTGTATTGGATTCAGATGATGAGAAACCATCAAATAAAAATGATTTTATTGGAGATGTTTTAATATATTTAACAGGGGATAATATAAAAAGGTATAGGGAGGGTATAGATATTTTTTTAAAAAAAGAAAAAGATGTTTATATGGAACCAGGATGTAATTGGAAAAAATATCAATGTAAGGTTGATACATCAGAATTTGAAAAAGGGATTTATAAATTGATTGTTTTCTGTAAAAATCAATTAATGCCAAGTAGAAGCAACATACCCTATAATTATCAAAATACAATTTTTCCTGTAATAATTGGAGATTTTAATTTACTGGAGAGCTACAAGGTTAAAATAGATTATTTCTTGAAAGAATCGACCGAAGGAAGTAGAAGGTAAAAATTATTTTTATAATTTAATTAAATATTTTTTTTAAAAGTAATTTTTGTTGAAATATAATATTGTAAAATAAATAAATCCTACAATACTTTTGTTTTCATTCTTGACATAAAATATTTTAAATTTATCATTAACTTATGGAAAACTTAGAAAAAGGTCAAATTGTTGAATTGAAGATTGATAATATAGGTTCTGAAGGCGATGGAGTTGGAAGAATCGATGATTTTGTAATATTTGTTAAAAATGCTCTTCCTTCAGAAGTTGTAAAGGTAAAAATATTATCTGTATCTAAAAGTTATGCAAAAGCTCAAATTGTTGATTTTCTGGACAAAGCTCATTTTAGAAAAAATCCAGAGTGCCCACATTATTCAGCATGTGGCGGCTGTGATTTTATGCATGTAAATTATTATAAGACTATTGATTTTAAAATCGATATACTTTTTAATAATCTGAAGAATATTGGAAAACAAAAATTCAACCGTGATAAAATAAATTTTATAAAAGCTGAAAATAAATTATATTACCGTAATAAAGCTATACAGTTTTTTGATGAAAAAAATGGACAAATAAAAATGGGATTTTATAAAAAAGGAACTCATAAAATTGTTGATGTTCCTAAATGTAAGATTATCGATTCACGTGCTCTTGAAATGCTAAATTTTATTAGAGAGAATCTTAAGAAATATGGTATAGAAATATATAATAGAGATAAAAACAGGGGTAATTTAAAAGCTGTCGGGTACAGAAAATCAAAAAGAACCAATAAATATATGTTATTTTTCATAACAAAAAAAGATAAAATTAATAATATTGAAAAACTTGTAAAAAAAATGGATTTTCAATTTTCAGGAATTGAATCCGTGTATGTAAATGTTAATAAAAATGATAATGTAAATCTCAGTGATAAAAATATAAAAATTATGGGAAAAGACTTCCTGGAAATGTATATTGGAAAAGCAATTTATAAAATATTACCAAATACTTTTTTCCAGATAAATTCAGAACAAACTGAAAAATTATATAATACAATTTTAAAATATCTACCCTTTGAAAGAATGAAAATAGTTTGGGATCTTTATGGAGGAGTTGGAGCAATTAGTTTTTTTATAGCTTCTGAATTCAAAAAAGTATACATGATTGATAGTAATAAAACCTCCTGTGATCTTGCCAGAAAAAATAAAACCAAAAATTTTGCTACAAATGTTGATGTTATTCATGCTAATCTGGAAAATTATGACCTATCAAATTTAGAAAAACCCGGTGTTGTTATTTTGGATCCACCGAGAAGGGGTATAGCCCAAAATGTAGTTAATTATCTGAAAAAGATTAAGCCCGTCAAGTTAATTTTAATTTCCTGTGATTCAGCAACTTTATCAAGAGATATTCATAAATTTGATGAGATATATGATTTAAAGAAAATATCTTTAATAGATATGTTTCCTCAAACCCATTTAATTGAAAGTATAGCCTTACTTGAAAGGAAATAAATGGATAATTTTGAAAAAAAATCATTAGAATATCATTCCCATCCAAGACCTGGAAAAATTGAAACAAACCCTATAAAAAACTGTAAAACACAGGAAGATCTATCATTTGCTTATACACCCGGAGTGGCTTATCCATCAATGGAAATTTCCCGGGATTATGAAAAATCTTTTAATTATACAAATAGAGGAAATCTTGTTGGGGTTATTTCAAATGGCTCAGCTGTTCTGGGATTAGGAGATATTGGTGCTGCTGCAAGTAAACCTGTGATGGAGGGTAAGGGAGTTTTATTTAAAAGATTTGCAGGTATTGATGTGTATGATATTGAAATTAATGAAAATGATCCGGATAAGTTTATTGAAACAGTTATAAAAATGGAGTCAACATTTGGTGGTATAAATTTAGAGGATATAAAAGCTCCCGAATGTTTTTATATTGAAGATGTTTTAAAAAAGAAAATGGATATTCCTGTTTTTCACGATGATCAACATGGAACAGCTGTAATAGTTGGAGCAGGTGTTTTAAATGCTCTTAAAATTAACGGTAAAAAGATTGATGAAATAAAAATTGTATTTTCAGGTGCTGGTGCTGCAGGAATTGCCTGTGCTAATTTTATAGTAGAACTTGGTGCAAACAAAAAAAATATTTTTATGTTTGATAAATATGGGCCTCTAAATAACAATCGAAAGGATTTAAGTAAGGAGCAAATATTTTATTCCAATAATCCTTATGAATCACTTGAAAAAGCAATGAATAATGCTGATTTATTTATTGGAGTTTCTGCAGGTGATATTGTTTCAGAAAAGATGATTAAAAGTATGAATAAAAATCCTGTAATTTTTGCACTTGCAAATCCAACACCGGAAATATCCTATTATAAAGCGAAAAAGGCAAGAGATGATGCTATTTGTGCTACTGGTAGGAGTGATTTCCCCAATCAGGTGAATAATGTTTTAGGGTTTCCGTTTATATTTAGAGGGGCTCTGGATGTAAGAGCAAAAAAAATATCGGATAAAATGAAAATAGCTGCGGCTCAAGCCCTTGCAGAATTGGCAAGAAAATCCGTTCCTGAATATATAAATAATATTTACAATACGAACTTGGAATTTGGGCCTGATTATATCATTCCCAAAGCGTTTGATCACAGAATCTTGATATATGAATCATTTGCAGTAGCAAAAACTGCTTTAAGAGAAAATAATTTTAGGAAAAATATTGATCTTACAAAATACAAAAAAAATTTAGAAGAACTTTCAGAGGATTTAATTCAAATCTAAAAAGCTTTTAAAATCAAAATTTTATTATATCTGATTATAAGCTATTAAGTATCCTTATAATCTAATTAAAGCTATTAACACCTTATATATAAATCTTGACATTATACCATACTAAACTATAATAAACACTATGAAATTATTTAAACTTAACAATTTATTAAATGAATTATTAGGTATAGAAAAAATAAAAGATGCTTCTCTAAATGGCATTCAGGTAGAAGGATCTTCTGAAATTGAAAATATTGCTTTTGCAGTTGATATAAATGATGGAATAATTGATAAAGCCATAGAGGATAATATTGATTGTATTGTTGTACATCATGGCATGTTCTGGGGTAGTAATTATAGGATTAAAGGATATGTGAAAAAATGGATTAAAAAATTATTAGAAAATGATATTACATTATATGCTATACATTTACCTCTTGATATTGATGATTCTATCGGGAATAATGCATATTTATTCAATAAATTAAAACTTAAAAACCCAGAACCTTTAATTGAGATAGGAAGTAATTCAATTGGATTAATTGGAGAATATGAGAATAAAATTGAAATCAATGAATTTTTCAATATAGTTAGGATGGAGTTTGGTGAAATAAAAAATAAGATTATTAAAAATGATACAATAGAAAAAGTTGCTGTTTTATCCGGTGACCCAAAATCATTCATTGGCGATATTCAGCATAAAGATTTTGATCTTTTGTTGAGCGGTGAATTAACTCATCAAATATATTTCCCCATAAAAAATATTAATAAATCTTTTATTTTTATAGGGCACTTTCTTTCAGAAGTAGGCGGGATAATATTATTGAAAAATTTTTTAGAAAAAAAATATAGTAATGAATTTAATAAATTATTTATATATAAAATTGATTCTAATCTTTAACTAAAATAGGGGGTATTATGTCTTATATAAATGTTACTGAAGATAATTTTAAGAGTGAAGTTGGAAATTTTGAAGGAGTTGTAGTTATTGACTTTTGGGCTGAGTGGTGTAATCCATGCAAACAGTTCACTCCAATTTTTGAAAAAATAAGTGACAATTATGATGATAAGGATGAAATAAAATTTGTTAAAATTAATATAGATAAAGCTAAAAATCTCGCTGCAGAATATGAAATAATGAGTATCCCAACACTCATGATTTTGAAAAATGGCGAAGTTATTAAAAAGAAAATTGGATTGATGAAAGAAAAAGATCTCAAAGAACTGATTGATAATATAAGAGAATAATGAAGAAAAAGTTTTTTTACTTAATTTTAGCTATATTAATTCTTTTTGTTGGTTATTATATTGGTAGTCTTATAAAAGAGAAAGATTATCAGAATAAAATTAATTTCAGAAAAGAATTTAGAAATAAAAAAAATGTTGAAATATCAAAAACAAGAAATAATGCAATTATCAATGCAGTTGAGAATGTATCACCTGCAATTGTGAGTATTAAAACTACATTTAAAGACCAGAATCATTCCAGCAATTTCTATAATGAGTTTTTTGAAAATTTTTTTGGAAAAAGTCCTTATAAAAAAAGAGAAAAAATGAGTCTTGGATCAGGGGCGTTAATATCCAAAAAAGGACACATTTTAACAGCCTATCATGTTGTAGAAAATGCAGATGAAATTGTTGTTACATTACCAAATGGTAGAAATTTCAATGCAGAGGTATTAGGGAGTGATCAGATAAATGATATTTCATTATTAAAAATTGATGGGAATAATCTTACTTTTGTTGAAATGGGCAATTCTGATTCAATAATGCCTGGTGAATGGGTAATTGCACTGGGGAATCCATTCGGTATGATGGTTTCAGATCCACAACCTACTGTTACTGTTGGAGTAGTATCTGCTATAATGAGAACTATAAATATGAAAAATGATGTTTCATGTGATAAAATTTATGGAGTTATTCAAACTGATGCTGCAATAAATCCTGGTAATAGTGGGGGACCACTTGTTAATGCTGATGGTGAAATAATTGGTGTAAATAATTCAATATTTTCAACAAGTGGAGGTTCACAGGGAATAGGATTTGCAATACCGATTAACAATATAAGAAAAAGTATAAATGATATAATAGAATATGGGGAGATTAAAAGAGGGTGGATTGGAATTATTATTGAAGATATTCCCTATTCTGTGAAGAAGAAATATCAGCTTGATAGATCCCAGGGTGTTATAGTAAAAGAGGTTTATAAAAATTTGTCAGCTGCAAAGGCAGGTATTGAAGCTGGAGATATAATTTTATCTTTTAATAATTCTGTTGTTAAAAATAAAAAATGGTGGAATGGATATAAAATGCGATTATCTCCCCATGAGAAAATAAATTTAAAAGTCTGGAATGGAGAGAAAGTTATCGGGATTGAAGTTAAACCTGATGAATTTAATTATAAAACTATTTTAAAACAGTTTGGAATTCTTGAAATTGAAAATCTAAAGTATAAAGACTTGATAGATCATAATTTAAGGAATCAAAGAGGAATTATTGTAAAAAAAGTTAAAAGTAAAAGTATTTTATACAGTAAAGGAATGAGAAAAAATGATGTTATCAGACAAATCCAGGGGTGCTCTGTTTATAGTAGAAGTCACTTAAAAGAAATATTATATCAAAATATGTATAATGATAAATTTGTTTTTATTATTGAACGCAGTGGATACCTTTACAAAGTGGAAGTGGAATTATGAAAAAAAATTTTTCAATTTTCATTGCTGCAGTTTTATTTTTAAACATTACTTTGATAAGTGCAGAAGGTAATGATAATAAGATAAAAAAAATTAAATTCAAAAAAAAATCTCCTACTAAAGCTTTATTCATGGGTATGGTTTTACCGGGAAGTGGCGAGTTCTATAACAAAAAATACCTAAAAGGTGTTATTTTTCTTACGGCTGGTTTATATCTTGGATATAAATCTTATTATTATTATGATAGACAAAAAAATTATTATGATAAATATTTAATAGATCAAAATCAAAAAACATATGATAAATATAAAGAGAATTATGATAAAATGCAAAATTATATATATTTTTATATAATTAATTTAGCAATAAGTACTCTTGATGGGGTGGTTGAAAGTTATCTTTATAACTGGCATGTTGAAGATATTGAACTGAAATCAGAAATTAATAAAGATAATGTGACTTTTGTAATTTCAAAAAAAATATGAGAAAAATAATATATATTGTAATTTTATTTTTTCTATTAATTAATTCAATTCTGTTTGCTGCTGTGGATTTTAATTTTGGGTTTAATAAAAAATTGACAGTAAATAGAGATTATATAAATAAAATAAATACAGGTATTTATGTAAATTATTCAGAGATAAATAAAGATAACTTTATCGAACTTGCTTTTGATCTCAATAGTATAGGTAAATTTTTTAATTTCAGGATAAAACATTTTTTATTTTTGAAACATAAGTATTCAGTTAAAATATTTACTGGAAACAGCTGGAACAATGTGAATGGAATATTTTCTCAAAATGCTTTTTTTGCAACAGATATCTTTTCTATAAATAATATATCTAAAATTAAAAATATAAAAATTAGAATTTATTTTGATAAATATTTTTCAGGAATATTGAATAATATTGATTTTAGATTTTATGAGAATAAACCTTTAGCAATTCATTTGGAGGAAAATTTGGATAATAATGTTTTTCCTTATGATAATAAAATAATTGCAAAAGGAATTGGGAAATATGACATGACAATTGATAATGAATCAAGAAGAAAAATAGAAGCAAAAAGGGCAGCAAAAATTGATGCTTATAGAAATCTAAAAAACATTTTATTAACAATTTTAAGAAATAATAATGATTTATTGAAAGAGAAAGAAATAAACAGGTACATGAAAGGTATTACTGTAAATGATGTTAGTTATAAAAAAGATTTTGTTGTTCTACAAATTGAAGCTCCTCTTATAATTAGGGGACATTAAAAAATAATAAGGTGTGATTATGAAAAAAATAATTTGTATTGTTTTTTTTATATTATTTTTATCTATAGGCTCAAATATTTTTTCACAGAGCAAATTTAATTATGAAATTGAAACTCCTGTTGGAGAAAATTATTTGGTTTATCCTAAATTACTTGGAGGATGCTGTGTTAGAAGATCGGTAGGTGAAGAACCTTTAAAAAAAGGGTTTTTTTCATATATTTTTGAGTACAATTTTCTTAACTTAAAAAAGGCTGCTGTTTATTATATAAGTGACATTTCAATTGACAATTTTGATGAAATTATAATTTCAGTATATGGTGATGGCTCCAATAATTTATTTAGAATTAGAATTGAAGATAAAGAGGGAGAAATATTTACTTCTGATTTGATGAAATGTGTACTCAACTGGGATGGGGAATGGAAATCTGTGAGAATTAAAAAATCAGAATTTAGTTTGACTAAGTGGGCAAAAACTAATATTGTTAATAAAAAAATTGATTTTCCTGTGAAAATTAAAAGAATATATGTTGTTAAAAATTTTAA
>Ga0209925_1000858_pt1 | contig 15423 bp, 11 predicted proteins | sample SalPonR2_A_D1_MG_FD_185702 | JGI IMG/M metagenome (GOLD analysis project Ga0209925, IMG submission 185702) | Salt pond soil microbial communities from South San Francisco under conditions of wetland restoration - Salt Pond MetaG R2_A_D1_MG... ...
CTTGTTTTCTCCGGCCATACCCGCGCAATGCTCGGCTTTCTTGTCCGATTATTCTTTCAGCCAGATTTCCCCCTGGTACCCGTCCCATCTTCTCTCTCGCTCGACATTTCCGCCTCGTTTTGTGCCCCCATATCTCTCCTGCTCGCGAGGTCAATTCTTCCCCCTCTCGTGGCGCAGACCGTGCTCACCTCCTCCGTTGCCTACCCATCTTCCCACAGGAATATGAAGGGCGGGTTCATTTTGTAGAAATCGACATCGAGGAACATCCAGACCTGACGTTGCAGTCCTCCGTGGCCGGGACCCCGACCGTGCAGCTGGTCAATCTGAAGAATCGGGCCGAGGGGGAGGAAGTGGTGACTCTGAGGGGGGTGAAGAAGGGGAGCGAGTACAAGGCGCAGATCGAAGAGGCGCTGGGGGGGCATGAGTGAGCACGAGGTAAATGACGACGATGAAATAGGTAACAGGGTCGAATGGAAATACAACGGAACGAGAAAGGCAAGGGGAGGAAAAAATCGTGGTTCAGTCGCTGCGACGGCGCAGACGGCGGCCCTGTGTAGATGAGGCCATCTTGATGCAGACTACTCAAATGCGTACAAGTTAGCGAACGATTTTAGCGTTACACACGAAAAGCCTGATTTACTTAAGAATTCCAACGTAAGACTGATCTATTGCAAGGCTCCTTTCATAGGCGAGCCCGTTTGAAAGTCAAAAAAGGATGCGAAATTACCAACACCGAGAACAATCATGCTGTGTAATTTATTTCAGCTTTCCGGCGCGATATTTGTTCAGTTCCCATCTCAGCCTTTTGAATTTACATGGCTTAGCAACAAAGCAAAGATGTGCATTTTGGAATGTATCGATACATGAATTTGCCCCTTCAGCATGAGACAAATATGAGCTGCGTTGAGGGAATTGGGCATACTTCACGCCCGAGCTCGACAGGCATGCAGATAGCCGCCATCGCGTTACCTCCTTTGTCTTCGCAGAATCCGCTTAGAAATAAGTATGCCTGTGTTTATAAATAGCTCATAAAGATGCATACCTATTAGCGCTTTCAGTACGGTAGAGGACGCGGTGCTTAGTTTGCCTCGATTGCTTTCGTATTGCGTACCCCCCGCGTATGCCCCCGAAGGAAAACTTCAAGTGACGAATACCGCCGTGGCACCACAACTCTCACCTCCCATCCACGCAACTTATACGTTCATCATCTAGTACCTAATCACCATGGAGGATGTAAAGCGTGCTTATGATCTTTTGAAGCTTCTCATTGCTGTTTCGGGGCTAGCAGTCATGGTAAGTGATTGAACGTGTAGTCATACATGAAGGACTGCACCTCCGTTCTACATGGCGAGATAGAAATTGATTCACCCAAGTATATATCCATACATTATTTTAGAATTATTTCCTGATAAAAAGTGTTTGAAGTGCTTACGACTTTGTGTCTATTTCTCGGCGCTGCATCATTCGCTGATATTCAGTGTTTCTGATGATCCCATTTCCCTCCCTACGGTGCCTCCCTTTTGTTTCACTTGCTTTCTTTCGCTCTCTTTTTCTCTTTCTGTATTCTCTCGCTTTCGCTGTTGTGCCCCATCACATGGCCGTGGCGATCTGTAACCCTATACCTCACATATCTATACCCGTCTAATGCTTACACGTCGGGCTCTACTTCTACAGCGTGATTCTATCTACTACCAGTGGCTCCGGGGCCATTTTTTCCTGCCTATAGTTGGTTTTGCCGCAATGGTTCTACGCATTAAAAGCGCCTTTGCACCCGCATTCTCTGAAGTCCACAATTTTAACTCTTCAACGGTCCACACGATCGCGCTTCCACCCTCCCTCCTTTCTCGCCTCCTGTTTATCCTCTCCCCTAGCCCCCTTGCGCCCCAGTACACCCCCTACCTCACCCTTTTCCACGACATCCTCGCTCTACTGATCTTGTACAACACCATTCAGGCTGTCCGCCACCTCCGTCGTCTCCAATGGCACACACTGAACTCGCGTGTAAAAGGTGTCGTCTTTAACGCCATACGGCAGGCGGGGCCCGTGCGAAGAAAACTGGAGGCAGAGACGCGTGCTCTGGAGGCCTCCCTGGAGCGTTCGCTGAGGCCCCCAGGCTGGAACAAGGGCAGTTACACGGGGGGAGGGAGGCGTTCCCTGCCCACGGAAGGGCTGGCGGCCGAGGCTCTCCTCCGGGAGATGGAGGGCTTCGTGGCCAAAGAGGAGAGGAAGTGGAAGGGCGGGTGGGTGTCCGGGGCGGTCTATGGGGGAGAGGAGGCAGTGGGGAACTTGATGGGCCGCGCGGTTGCCTTGTACGCCTTGGCAAACCCCCTGCACCCCGACCTGTGGCCGAGCGTGATGAAGTTCGAGAGCGAGGTGTGCGGGATGGTCTGCCGGCTCGTGGACGGGGGGGACCCGGACGTGGTAGGGTGTTTGACGTCAGGCGGGACGGAATCGATCCTCTTGGCCGTCAAGGCGAGCCGAGACCGGGCCTGGGCGGAGAAGGGGGTCGGAAAGGCGGAGGGGGAGATTGTCGCCTGCGTCTCTGCCCACGCGGCGGTGCACAAAGCCGCGGACCTGATGGGATTGCGCCTCGTCCTCGTGCCCATGGACCAGACCACCTACCAACTAGACCTGAGCGCCATGGAGGCTGCGATCACCGCCTCCACCGTCCTGCTCTACGTGAGTGCGCCCACATTTGCTCAGGGCGCGATCGACGACGTTGCCGGAGTCTCCCGCCTGGGCGGGAAGTACGGCGTCAGCGTGCACGTGGACTGTTGCCTGGGGGGGTTCATCCTTCCCTTTGCCCGCCGCGCCGGTTTTTCCGACCTCCCCACCGTCGATTTTTCACTGCCCGGAGTCACCTCCATGAGCATCGACACCCATAAGTACGGCTACGCGGCCAAAGGCACCTCGGTGCTCTGTTACCGGAGCAAGGCCGTGCGTCGCTACCAGTACTTCTGCTTCCCGTCCTGGACAGGGGGTCTGTACGTGACACCAACCCTGGCAGGATCGCGCCCTGGGGCTTTGAGTGCCGCCTGTTGGGCAGCCCTGATGCATGTGGGGGAATCTGGATACATAGAGCGGGCTGGAGCGGTCTTGCGCACCGCCAGAAGGATCGCGCAGGGTGTGCGGGAAGGAATCCCAGGCATCCGCTTGTTGGGCACGGCCCCGGCGATGATCGTATGCGTGGGAGGAACGAATGGCTTGGATATCTACGGTGTCGGTGACCGCATGAGTAAAAAGGGATGGAATCTGAACAGTTTGCAGTCTCCACCCGGGCTGCATCTCTGCTGCACTCTCCGGCACGTGGGGCGGGAGGAAAGCTTCCTACAGGACTTGAGAGAGGCAGCTGGCGAGGCTCTTGAAGAGATAAGAGAGGGAAAGACGGAGAAAGATAAGGGCTCGATAAAGGGGAATGCGGCCATTTACGGCATGGCGGCCACTTTGCCGGCCGGTCCCGTGAATGAAATGCTGGGAACATACACAGACTGCGTGTTGAAATCGTGAGAATGAGCTCTGGGCCCCACCTATCGATGGATGTAGGAGGGGGCAATGAACGGAGCAGGATTGCGTGGGCAGCTATAAATTCGAAGCGTATACACCCAAAGATCTTCCCAGAGGAGCGGAAGTCACGCATAGCTCGTAGGGGGCTCTACGGGGCTGGCAAGGTGGTGCGGATGGAGAGGGCTGATTAAGGATGTGTAGAGCTTCGATGGAATCGTTGTGCGTTTGCATTGAGTTCCGATTTCATATTTGTGACCTGAGCACCCGATTTCAGGAAATTAATGGTTTCATATTTGTGACCTGAGCACCCGATTTCAGGACATTAATTTGCGACGCATGCTTCTTGCCTGCGATCTTTTCCCGCTTTGCTTTATTTTTCCTCAGGCCCGCCCTTTGAGCCAGCCTGATTATTACTAGCTCGTCATAAAAATTATCTCGTGAATGCCTCCTACCGCCTAAATATTGAGGTATGAGGGGCGGGGCGCTTCCTACCCCTGATCTACCTCTCCCCAAAAGTCTTCGTACCCTGGATCTTCAGGCCCATGCTTAATGCTTTTGTCCGACAATGCCCCACAGGATGCGATAGGAGAAACTCAATCTTATTCGAATATACCTTCATGCCCTATTCGCGGGAATGAATGATCGAAGGAGAGCTTAATGTACAGGGAGACAAAGTAGTTGGTCGGCCAGGAGGCGCCTTGTCTTTCTATACAATCATTGCGGGCGCCTTGGGGCTTCTTCGGCCCCCACAACGTGATTCGCTTCCGTTCACTTTCCATAAGCTTTCTTGAAAACTTCTCATTTGGCGCTTTTTACAGACTCATATACTCCACGCGACCCATCCATTTACTCACCGGTCCCCGTGCTCCGTGGCTCTACTAATCCATCGCTTCTCCTGTCCGGCGCCCGCTCCGCCTACGCGCCTCACCATCTCTTGACCCATCCTGGACAAGTATACCCTTTGAATTCCCCTCCTGTTGCCCCCTCCCTGGCCGCTTTTCGTCCTCCTCTGGCGACAAGCGGCGGTCCAGCCAGGCGAAAATGTCCCGATAGACCGTCTCGATGTTCTCCTCCAGCTCGCCGCTTAAGAGAGAGTGCCACATACCCTCGTACAATTTAAGCTCTTTCTCTCGACTCCCAGACTTGGCATGAAACACCTGCAGGTAGCGTCCGGGGAAAGGTAGAGATCGAGAGAGGAAAGGACAGGAACCCATAGCATGCCTGGCAAGGCCCGTCTCCCGCACGCAGGGAGCGCTTCCTCTTGCTCACCTTGACGGTCTCCGGGCACGTAACCACGTCGGAATCCCCTTGGAGGAGGAGGTAGGGGTGTTGCACCTCGGAGGCACGTTGGGTCACAAGCTCTGTGGCCTCCAGGAGCTGGCAGGGGGAAGGAAATTAGGGGAGGGATAAGGAGGGCAACATACGTCAAGCTGGGCCAGCCAGGAGCTCATCCAAGACACACAAAATCGACGCACGACTTTTACCACCTTCTAGAAGCTTCCATTTGTCTCACCTGGAGCGCGGTCCCCAGCCTGGGCTTGAGCCTGTAGCCGTAGGGAGCTTTCTGTGCCATGGCCAGAACTTCCGCACGTCGGAACGCTTTGCTCAAGAGGTCCTTGGTAGGGGTCACGGGCAGTGTGGGCAAGAAAGGCGCGAGATGACGGAGGAAGGTGACCAAAGCCTTGGGGGGTTTCATGCGAGGAGAAACCTCCAGCATGGGCGCAAGCATTATGGCGCCTTGGAAGTAATTCGTCTGTTCCAACCCGTCCCGGAGCAGGAGCTGGACCACCACGTTCCCGCCCATCGACTCCCCGAGGAGGAAAGTAGGCAGCCCGGCGTAAGCGGAGTTGGATCGTATGTCTCGCGTGAACCACTGCCAATAGTCTTCCACAAGGGCAGCAAAAGAAGGCACGTAGGCATGTAATCCGTCACTCCGCCCATGTCCTTCAGGATCCATCCCTACCACCGCAAAGCCCTGCTGAGCCAAGCGAATGGACCGTGTCATGGGCAGAAAGGTGTTAGAGTCCGCAAACCCACAACACTGCACGACCAGGGCTCGTGGCTTGTCACCGACGTGCTGAGGCCACCATTCGCACGTATGCAGCAGCATGCCCCGGGAGTTAAGGATGTATTTCTCTTTACAAACAATGTGCTCCGGTATCGCGCACGGTGCTACATAAGGAATTTTGCGGCGGTCCTCTCCATAGTCCCTGACATGCAGAGTGGCAGGAGAAGCGTGGGGGGGAAAGAGCATGCGAAACAATAACCAAGACAGCCACGAGATGACTATCGCGTAGATCACCAGTCCCAGGAGTGCCGGAGTGTCCAGAACCATGGTGGAATTTTCCACCCGCTTTCTCTGCCTTCAGCGGTGCAATTCTATCCAGAAATGTGTAAGAAGAGAATTTCAGTTTACGTGCCTAAGAAATCGGTCCGGATGGGGGGCTGAAAGAGGGAGTTCACGTCGTGAAAAGCCACTCTTTGCCATCATCATCGGCTTGCTCACGTATATGATCAATTTCGGCAGTCTTTGATCGAAAGTGACACCATGCATATGATTTGTCAAACTAACATAGTGGTACGACCTGCGATCGCAGGGAGCGAGCTCATATCGCGCAGGGCACTTCAAGAAGCAGGTAGTGCCAAAAAGTATAGCACCAACAAATGCTTGAAAAATCTCCCTTTAAGCTATGAATAGAGCGAGATCCAGATGTCATACCAGTGGATCCTAAAAATAGATGAGAGTATTCACACGAGTCTGCTCCCGCAGCATCGCACAAAGTGAAGCAGACGCGCTCCTCTCTCCACCTCATACTATTGGTACGTGTCATCGGTTTGTTGATCCTTTTTATCGAGCTCGTGCCGGAGCGATCAACAAAGCAATTTTAATGATGCAAAACAGATTGTCGACGTATCTTACAACGGAGTCAGTCAAAAGCATCGATCACAGCCTAGCAAGTATAGATTGTAGCCGAGCAAGCATCGGTTTTTAGTTCCATAAAACCAAGCAAATAGCAAATTTGATAAGATATCCCTCGACCACAGGCAAGCAAGCATCGATACGTTATCCCGCAAAATCGATCACAACAGCGATAACAGCAAAGCAAATATCGTCCTTTGTAATCATCGTTATGGTCGTCCTTCCATTCGATCTGCCTGGAGTACAGATCGGTCTGTCATTCCATCTTTCACGAGCCTCTACTTTATTCTTTGCTTCGTTACTCTGTGTGTCTCCTTTTTCTTCACGCTTGTCATTCGTTAGTGCTGGTGCTGTCGAAACATTTGCATACGTATTCAAGAGCCCCGCAGGGATATGATTCAAAAGAACTGGCACGTCGGCTTCGAGGGATTCCAGGGAGAGGCTTGCCTTTGCGCTATCTCGAACGACTGCAAATCGCTTCTAGAGGTGTGTAAAGTATAAATGATTCATTGGGGCCGTCCTTCCCGCCTCTCCCTGTCCTTCCTCCCTCTTGCCCACAGCAGGCACCTGTCGTTGGGTGTTCTTTACGAAGTTTTTTGAGAGTCTTAGGAAAATCGACCGCTCTTCTCTCGTCAAGTTTACAAAGTTATGAGCGGGGACATGTACTACTGCTTCAGAAAGAAGTATTTCCATGTGATTGTGTAAAGACATACAATCTGTTATCCTATCTTTAGTCTGTGCGGGGAAGAACGGTGTAAGAATATAATGCATGTATGATATATCAGAAATCACCGTAAAGCATTTCGGAATCAGCGCACGTACCGATTTGTAGCCCTCTAGTATATTTCCAAGAAGGATTGCTTTGGAGAATCCGTTTTTTCCTTCATACCGGCAATACTAAAAAACCGACATAAGTTTGTTGCAGGGAAGGAGAGGGTCGAACCCAGGCTGCTGCGCATGTCATTTAATTAAACAACGGAGCTGAGGGAAACCTATTTAACATCACTGCATAAAGTTGCCTGTCTCGTAAATGTAGGTTTTGAGTGTGAAATATGGGCAGTAATCTTGCCCCAAAACAATTGCTAGCTAGCTATACTATCAGTACTAAAATTGGGAGAGCGCACAAGTAGTAGGTACTGAGTAGTGGCTATGAGTAACGGTAGCTAGCTAGCTAGCAACTCCCAGTACTATCTAAATAGGAAAATTGCACTACTAGTAGGTTCTGAGTAGCGACTAGAAAGGAGCTTCAGGACGAAAGCTCGGAAGGAGGTTCGGGACGGAGGTCCAGCAACCGTTACGAGTTCGAACGAGAAGCTCGCTTCGGGTAGTCTAAGGAAGGTAACGGCACGTTAAGTACGGGATCACGGACCGATTTTGACCTTTTTACGTCGCAACACCGAGATTAAGAATTCTAATTCGTCTTACTAGATAGATTTTCTATGATACACGGGGCCCATCTTGTACAATGTGAAGTTGATCGACAGTCAGCGGTGGCATTTATTGCGCATAAGAGACTCCTGGTCAGCCCATCTTCTGTGCGGGTACAAGGGCGCATACAATTTTACGAGACCTTGTCCTTATATATATAGCCTCATATTTTGACATCAATCAGACTCTCGTCTTTGGGTTGATTGAAGGAAGGGATGGGCCATCTTGCCGTTGGCGAGACCGCAAATCCTCGAGTGCTGCCTGATGTCAGGCGTGCGCGTCGCACGCACGATGCGACGACTTGGCACGGTATCGTTGATTTTTGTCAAAGTGGCTTGTACCATGTGACTCGCAGATCCATAAGTTTTATTCACAGAGACTTTATCTAAGTCGCAGAGGGTTTCAGGAAGTGAGATGCTCTACTACAACAACACAGTCGTAGAACATCGGGCATTGACAGTGAAAGAATTGTACGCATACACGGCCTTCTCGGTTTGCTCTTCATTTTTGGCCTCTTCTTTCATCTACTCACTGAGCCATATTCTCACTACAATCTACCAGCCTCTGATTCGTTCCTCACTTCAATTAAAGTTTTGCATCCCAATATAAGCTTGTGAAAGGTGTTCCTACAACACAAAAGGCTGTCACGCGAAAACAAACTCCCACAGGGAACACATTAAAGTAGAGCGTTAACAACGCCCCTGAAACACAATACATATGCGCCATGGCGAGTCTTTTGACAACGATGTTGTCTTTCGCATGAAGGCTGAAGCCAGCTTGAAAGGACATTGAGCGCATGACGGGCTTTCCCCTCTCGAAAAGAACCATTTAGGTACCCTCGTAGTTGAAGGCAACGGTAAGCACACCGTTGCTGCAGAAGAGAGGAAGCAGAGACCCGTAACCAGGCTCATCTCGAGCGCTGTACATTGCTCCCTGATTGTCGTTATAGTCATCGCCGAGTTGATAAACGTAGACAGGGGTGTCCGGAAAGCTATTAACGTAGCTGAGATAAGTTAAAAAGCCTTTCTTTTGTGTTTTCTTGGGCTGCGGGCACTGAATATTGACAAAATGGTCATCGTCGGTATCTGCGGGTGTGCTAAATTCATACACCCGGCCAGGTTTCACTCGCAAAGGCATGGCGACCGAGGCATTGAAGTCATCCCGAACGTAGGCCGCCGCGTCCATCGTCCTCATGTACCCACGTGCAGCGACCTGAGTGGTGCAGAGTCCAAGAAGGAGAAGCGTGGCCAGCGAAAACGTGGAGATCTTGACTTCACGCTTTTTGCTTTCCTGTGCAGTTGCTTCAGTATGGGCATGAAAAGAGATGTATGTGACTTTTGTGTGAATGTTCTGGTGCGTCGTATCGCAAGAGGTGCCGCATTCAGTTATTATCTGATTCACTGCTATCTTGTTATCCCTGGTGGCTAGTTCTCTGTCTCGCATCCATGGTGAGTCCCAGGGTATTGTTTTTATGTCACACATTGGGCGACCATAAGCAACAAGGCGAGAGACAACGCGTCTTTGTCTTTAGAAATAGCAGAGCAAAACAAGCATAATGCAACAGGCGAGCCTCGCAACACGGGTCGACGTTCCGGTCAGGGAATGTCAGCCACGACACGCTCAAGTGAAAGGGACGACTGACACGGTATAGTATGGACTTTACATACATCCGCGTTGCGTAAGACCTTCTTCCCATCTGTCAGGTTTCCGACGTCTCGCGACGCCTGTGGAGATACCTGTTCCGTGCGCATATCTTGGGTTTCTCCGATTTTACAGTGGGTCTAGATCACGACCACTTGCGACCATTGACAAAGAGCGCAAAGAAGTGCGATGTCGACTAGAGCGACGTGATTTGAGCGTCTCGTCAAATTGATCTTCAATAAGGATGGCGCTGCCTGCTGTAGCCACTGATTAGCGGCATCCGGAAACAACAGTAGCTTACGTGTTCATGGTCCAGCGACAGAGGCTATACCATCGTTCTTATGACTTTCTACGCACCGCCCGTGTACACAGATAGCGTTGGGTGTACACACGCAAGCAGACAGGAGTATGTGCGCTTGACAGAAGGTGATAGCCAAGATCCAAGGAAGATGTCGATTCAAACGCTTAGTGCTATAGCGGATAAGGCTACGATCACCGCTCTCACATGGCTGTTTTGGTGTTGTTTTTGGCGTTCAAGAAACGCATGGAAGGGAACTGCAAGCACTGCGCTTTATCATAAAAGATGTAACGGCCGTTGCCGGCCGTTGCACCGGCTGAGGCATACTACGTCAGGCTAACATTTACAACATATCCTCGTGTAATGATCGGTGTTATGGCTAGAGGTAGCTGATCGAGTAGTAACACGATAGTATGTGTTGTTTTCCCCCTGCTTTTGGTGGGCTGGTTGATCACAATGACATCAATAAGGCTTTCGTCTTTTGGCTGATTGAAATGCATGGCCCATCTTGCCTTTGGCGAGACCGCAAATTCTTCGAGCAATTGCTCGAATGATGCCTGATGTCAGGCTAAGGCTGAAATTGATAATAGAAAAAAAAATGACGGTGTGGGATGCATTCACCTTACAAGAAGGACATGAGCTCTTTTCTTGCTGCACAACAGATGACTTATTTTGTTGCGAAGGAAGTTGAATTTCTTTTCTGGCGACATGTTCTGGTTGCCTTTCTGCGAGGAATTGTCGTATTTTCTATAGAGGAAATATATGTCTTCTTTTCTTTTTTTGAGAACAATTTTTTTTTCGAAGAAATTTGTTTTCAGGTGACTGGCCAGGAGTCGTATCTTTTCTTCATAAAGAAAACATTTCTTGGGTAGCAGGCAAGAGGACGAAGCAATGTTTCGTGTTCTTCATGAAAGGCAAATATGCTCTCTTCAGTCAAAAGAAGTTCTTCGTCTACTTCGGGTATGACTTTCTTCGCGAAGAAAAGGAAAGTTGTTCTTCAAACATTTTTTCATTTCTTTTCTTTGCGGAAAATGCTTTTCTTCATGTCTGTTGTCGTACGTTCGACGACATGGAAACGTATCCTTGCATTCTTGACAACGTGTGTCGTAGCAGTGTCAGTCGCAGATACATAAGTTGTATGTACAGTGACTGTGTCCATGTCGCAGAGAGTGTCAGGAAGTGAGACGCTGTACTACAACAATACAGTCATAGAACATCGAGCAAACCAGGTCACGCATCCGGTGGGCAAACTGTTGCCGCGTCAACCTTAAGATACATAGCATCGTTATAATAAGCTGTCTGAATCAACATTATTGTATCATAAGCCTTCCGACTCGATATTTCATGAGTTGCAGAGTAATTTGCGGTGTCGAAGATATGTTTTTACTTTATTTCTAATAAGTCGCTCATCGACGCTGGCCCATTCCTTATTCTCTGGTAGGGATCGGGAGTACCTTTGCGAGACGCGCCGCTCATGATGTTTCTCTTTTCTTCGTGAACATGTCCTTTCCCACCTCCCCCACTTCCACCCTCGCTTGAGAGACGCCCTAACGAACGTTTCAGGCAGTCAATGTTAAAATCAATCAGGCCTTTCTTTTGAAAATTTTCCGCCCGCATCAGTCCGACAAAGGCGAGATAGCTGTTTGGATAGTCAAAATGAAAGTTAGATTTGACATTCGAGGTGGTGCACAGATACAAATTATAACCGCATATTTTCGGTTGATATTCACGCGGGTCGCAACAACAAATCCCTATCCGTCCGGCCCTCGTTACTCACTCGTCCACTTCTCGGAGGTAGAGGACCATGCCATTGCTAAGGTGGATCGTCGAGGAGGAGTCTGAGTCGTAGACTGGGCCCTGCGCCTCCCCCTCCGCGTCGTATTTGACACTATAGCATCAGAAAGTGAGAGCAATGTATTTTCAAAGAAGTGAGAAGGGGAGAAAATGATGTCGCCCATCACAGCATCCCTCACAGCAGCATTTCGGAATTAAAATATTGTAGCCGTGCATATGCGCTACCGAGTCGCTCAAAGAACAAAGCATGCTACACTTCCCATGGAGTCACCCGAAAATCATGTTTCGGCCCAGTGGCCCCCCAGCCTGCCTCTCTTCCCCCACGACATACCCATAGATACAGGAGACGTCAACGACCACGTCGATCATATCCACGCACATCTCGTACGTCTGCATGTCAACTGGATTCGAGTCCGTGGCCAGATAAAGGCGGCTGACCACGTCGAAGAGGAAAGATTTCTCCATCTTGCAGGCGCTGATTAGGTAGTTGAGCAGATTCTCCATCACGGGCAGCTGGTGAGTAAGGCGCTGGACGATCTTGGAAAAGGCCTCGAAGATCGAGTGGTCGTAAATCGAGGTGAGAAAACATGAAACCTCCACGTGCTCAAGGGAGGCGTCGCGGAGCTCCTGGGCGATCCGGTGTTGGACGTCACGCTGGCAGTCGACCTTGTGCTCGTCCGAAAGGAAGAGGTCTCCGTCCACCTTGTGGATGAAAACGACCACATGTAGCGACGGGTTCACGCTCTGGCCCCGGGCCACCAGGTCCACGAGACGGGTCAAGGCCTCGTGGTAGGGCTCGTCCTGTGCATCCAAGACGAAGACCAAGGCTGCGGGGACGCCGAAGACGCCGACTTCGTCCAGAAGCTCTCTCTCTTTCGGACCCTCCCCTTCTCCCTCCTGGGTCATGCTCCCGCCCAATTCCCTTCCCCCTCCCCCTCCCTCCCCTCCGTTACGGCTCACACGATAGAAAAAAAAATCTCCGGGAAAATCCCAGATTTGAAACTGCAGAAAGGGGTTGTTGTTGGCCAAGCGGATGTCGACGGCGTGGGTACTCTCCAGAAACAAAGTTTCGTGGGGAGGCATTTTTTGGAAAACGACGCGTAAAATGCTGGTTTTTCCACTGCGACGGGGGCCCATAAGAAGGATACGGGGCTTGGTCAAGTCGGTGAGCTGAGGGACCGAGAAAATCATAGTGCGAGGGGGGGAAAGGGGTGGGGCAGAGGAAGTGAGCCAAGGAGCTAGAGAGGGCTCACTCAGACACAGGACAGCTTCCCCTCCAACCAGGCATAAGGGCACGTAATGACAATGGGATTAAAGACAAATTGCCAGCTTTGACACTGAAATAAGCCGAAACTCGTCCATGTACAATTCGTGGCAAATGCACACCGAAGGAGTAGGGCGGGGGTAAAGGAGTGACGTTTACGAGTGAACTGTTGCTTCACGATGACAATTATATGGAAAAACAGAGCAAATTACAATGGAAGGATGGCAGGAAATATTGCGGCTCACAAATTACCATTTGCTGCTCGTCAGTGTACTCGAGAGCCATCGCAGCTCCCTCCAATGAGGCAGTGTGCCTTACGCCTTACACTGGCCGCGAGCTATCTTAGGAAACGAGGCCCAATCTGTGTATTGAGAGAGGTATGAGTCAGATGAGATTAGAAAGCATGTCAAAATGTGCGAGACGTAGTGATTGAAGGAAAGTTCACATCACAGTTAGAAATCAACGCTCGGGGGTTACTGCAAGCCAAGACGGGGAGCAGGAACGCCCGCCATATTTTTAGTGAAGTCCTCCTCGGACGCGGCTTTTCGCTCACTTGACCATTTTTACGGCTCATCTGATTCTTGGCAGCCGTATTTAACTTGCCTGCCTTTGGCACGTACATCTCTTGGGTCAAGGTCTGCGCATTTTTATTCCGTGGTGGTTGGATACTAAAGCACTGCAGACACGAGCCCTAGAGTACAACACGAACGAGCGCTTCTGAGGACCCGACTGGTGCCCACAAAACAAGAAAACGCGGTGGATCGATGCATCTGCCTTGGACTGGAGTACGGCAGATATTTGTGCTGCTTCATTTTGCGTGTCTGTGGAGTAGCACCTGGTCTTTTTGGGCGAAACCCGTGCTACGACGAAATCTCGACCATCGGGCCATAGGAGCTGCTTTTGCTCCTTGCTCTCCGCTTCGACTGCCTTTTACTCGTATGCAAGCATCAATTTTGTCTACGTCTACTGCCACGCCTTTGTCTGGCGCCCTCGTAAACTCCACGTCTGCGTCCGGGCAAGACCGCGGCGCCTACGACGACGCCCTCACGTTGTACAAGACTTTGCGTGCCGATGACGATTCCTCCATGGCCGACAAGGTGCACACGGCACTCGACGTGGTGGAGCAGGCGCTACGATTGTATGGCCCATCGCATGTCTTTGCCTCGTACAACGGGGGAAAGGACGCAGTGGTAGTAATGCACCTCCTCCGCGCGGCCCTCGCCCGCCATGTCCAAGCCTACGACCTCGACAGCCCCGCCCCTGCAGACACCGCCTCCTCCTCACCGTCCTCGGGCCCCAGCACTATCCCTCGCCCTCGACTGGTCTATTTCGAGCAACCGTCCACTGAGTTTCCGGAGGTGAAAGCCCTGGTTTCCCAAACTACTCAACGGTACGACCTTGATTTGCGCGTGTACCAGGACGTGCCTTTTGCTCAAGGGCTCAAGGCCTGCATCGAGGGCGAAGGCGGCGCGCCTCTGGCTTTTCTATTGGGTACCCGGAAAGGCGACCCGAACTGCAAGGAGCAAGAAACCTTCGCGCCAAGCAGCACCTGGATGCCGGCCTTCATGCGCGTCAACCCGATCCTGTCCTGGACCTACGGGGAGATATGGCATTTTTTACGCCGCTACAATCTGCCCTACTGCTCCCTGTACGACCAAGGGTACACGTCGCTGGGGAAGGTCGATGACACAAGGCCTAATCCGGCCTTAGCCAAGTCGCGGGCCCGGGACGACGCGCAGGAGGGAGGGGAAGGGGGAGGCGCGGGTGGGGTGGGCGGAGGGGAGTTCTACCCGGCCTACATGCTGACGGATTGGGATCTGGAGAGGGCAGGCAGGGTGGACAAGAAGAAAGAGGCGACAGCACGAGCCGTGTCCAATAAGGGGGTGGAAGGCGATGGGTGTAGAGCGGTGGAGGAGGCGGCGGCTGCAGCAGCAAAAGCGGCCGCGCAGGGGGAAGGGAAGACGCCAGTCATGTCCGCAAAGGCGTCAAGTAAAGGGTGGAACAAAGCCAGCGGTGGCCAGAGCAAAGAGGCGGCCGAGGGCGGTGGGTCGAGGGAGAGCGTGAAGACGGCGGGGCTGGTCATTATCGGCGACGAGATCCTGAAGGGGAAGACATCGGACACGAACTCGCTCTATGCGGCGAGGAGATTGCGGGAGAAAGGTGTGGCAGTGCAGCGAATCGTGGTCCTTTCTGATAACCACGCAGACATCGAGCAGGAAGTTCGACGACAAGCCTCCTTGTTTGATGTGGTCATCACGAGTGGGGGAGTGGGCCCTACCCATGACGACCTAACTATTAAGGCCGTGGCGGCGGCTTTGGGGCAAGGCGTGCAAGAAAATGAAGAAATGATCCAGCGCCTGCAAGACGCCTATGGGGTAGCCTCCAGGGATGATCTAAGCGAAGGACAACGAAAAATGGCCCTCCTTCCTGAGCAAGCCCGCCTACGCGTCCCTCCCCCACCGCCCTCCCTGTCCCCCCTCCGTATGTGCCCCCTGTCCGTCCTGCAAGCCCAGCAGTCAGCGCGAAGGAGGGGGATGTGCCCTGGTCGACTCTGGGGGGTCTCCTTGACTTCAT
>Ga0209925_1000860_pt1 | contig 15408 bp, 16 predicted proteins | sample SalPonR2_A_D1_MG_FD_185702 | JGI IMG/M metagenome (GOLD analysis project Ga0209925, IMG submission 185702) | Salt pond soil microbial communities from South San Francisco under conditions of wetland restoration - Salt Pond MetaG R2_A_D1_MG... ...
CCCCTTCCCGCCTTTTTCCCCCTCTTCAACACAGATATTCGCCTCATCTCTGTCCAGGGTTGGGGAACGGATGTGGCCATTTATCTGTCTCGGAAAGACTTGCCGGAGGCCATTCCCGTCCGCGTCTTTGACTGAAGGCCTCGAGGCGGGAAAATGGAGACGGGAGCAAGCGGTGGTCGTAGTAATTTGTCGCGAATTTATATAAGGGCGATTGAATGAGGTGCTCTCTCTGGTAAGGAGGGAACGAAACAAGATGTGGTGTGACATATGCTAGTTGCCGTGCTGTAGATGTGCATCCTGTTTTCGGGGGGAAACGACGATGGAGGTGAGGAGGGTAAAATGTGTGTAGATATTCATACATTAAATGCATAGACATATAGTCATACATAGATTGAGGTGGAGGAGTGTCATATGGTTGGATGCAGGGGTTGTGGTTTTTGAGGGTCTGGGGTTTCTACTCGAGCAGATATATAGCTTGAACAAGAGCCTGCGAATAGCCTTTTTTTTTTTTCGCCCATTGTGAAATAAAGAGATACCGTAGTGAGCGTGCCTCCACTATTGTCATTGGTGGGAATTTATCATGAAGAATTAGTTTGTACATAGATCGAGGCCCTTCTCGAGCCAAAACTTGTTTTCTTTCTCTTGCTTGCTTGAAGAGCTCGACGAACGTACGTCGCTGAAAACAAGTAAATGCGCACCAACTTCTTGTAACCTTCATTCTTCTTTCTTTATCACGCGTCGGAGATATACCACAATCCTTTAAAAAAGATGTATTATTCGTGTTACCATTTGGGTGTCTTTCCTGTGAAAGACAAGAGAGTGCAGGGGCCAGGAGAGGGTTATCGCCTCTAAATTTACTGCGCTAACATATCTCAACCTGCATGACCGAAGAGGGCATATTTTTGATTTTTCAGAACGTAAGGGCGATCATGCTTGTATTTACCCCCACACTCGTATCCGCTTGCGTGCTTTTGCTTTTTGGAGCACCTCAACACCTTTTATCTCCTAGAAGCAGAATAGATCGCCCGAAAATTTCCATCATTTGCAAACGCGGACAAATCAGCATATCTCATTTCGTTCCCACGTCCGCAGTATGACAGCGCCTTCCGCGTTTGACAAGCATAAAATTCTTATCACTCTTAATGTATGGCGCACACTTTCAGCGTAAACGATGATTCGAAAGACCCGACGACCAAACACTTGGTTTCGAGACCTCTCCCAATCGACAGCACGTGGCGAGCATCGTCTTCCTAACGGGCGAAGGACTTCGCACCACGTCCAACCAGGCTTTACCATTTTTATTTCCCGTCCTGGACCCACCGCCCAGGACGCAAGTACGAGAGATAGATTAATCATACATGCATGACTAGGATGTGTGGATTGAGTGTACATTCTCCTGTTATTGGCCAGGACAATTTTTCGGGGGGCCCTCCCCATAGCCCATGGAATCAGAAATTTCATTTTTGAAATCCTGAAGAGGTGCACCGCCTACCTCGAGGTCCGGCGCGGCCCCTGGCTTGTCCACGCGCTTCCGGCCTGTCTGAGGCGCAAACGGAATGTTTGGATGGGCATTGATGCCGTGGTGGTGCATGTGTGGCGCGGGACGTTTTTAACGCAAACCTGGCCTTTATTTTTGCGCCATGTGTACAGGACTGACCGTTGACCGAAGCGAGCAACTGTTCGCTGATGACCCAAATTTTGACATTCGTCTACACGTCCATATTATCTGGACACGAAAATCGCTCCTTGCTAATATTCACCCACTCACGCTGTCATATCAGACATACCATCATGTATACCGGTCAAGTGCTACCAGCTGCACCGCCTCAATCCTTGTCGTGTGCTTCAGATTCTACGATAAGCATCACTCCGGACGCAAATACCTATTCAAATCCAAATATCGATGCCTCAGACTGCAAAACCCATTCTCCTCCAGCGGCCGCAGCAGCCACGGCATGCGGTAAAACCACCGTTTCAAGCATGGGTTGCGACACGGGCGGTGTCAAAGCGGCCGCTTCCAGTCCTGCAGGGGCAGTGACCGGCACGAATACGACCTCTGTTGACATGCTGGCATCCGAATGGCTTTTATCCTTGGCTGCCGGTCCTGTGCACCAACACCCGCCCCAAAAATCACCCCGCACGTCCACGCTTGGCAGTGTAAGTCGCGACGGACGGCGATGTACAAGCTTTATTTCTTTTGTCAATAGGCCCGAACATCAGTTCCTAAAGTTTTGCCTTCCAAACTCTCATTTTTCCCTCCATTCCAAAACCCACAGCCTTCAGGTGTCCGTGCTGCTGCTTCCTCCGCCATTGGTTCAACGAGTGATAAGGCATCGTCCGGAGCACCTGGCCCAGTATCCTCGCCCACAGCACAGACAAAGTGTTCGCGCTTCCCCCTTTCGCCCTCAGGCGTGCACGGCCCCCTCTCTTCCGCATCTCCCTCGACAGTGCCGTCCTTGTGCTCCACGTCACCCATTTCTTCCTCCCCAAGCCTCCCGCAAGCTTCGACGACGATGGACGTCGGGGTAGAGAACGAGCCGTTAAAGTCCCTCCGTGCCTCGGGAGCCGCGAATACGGCGAGCCAACCCTCCTCCGATGGCCAGACAACCCGGGTCCGACGGACGCGAAAGTCGCGCACGTCACCCGATCGCATCGCTCTCCCTTCTCCAGGTACCTTGCCGGCATCTCCTCGGTCCCATCCAGGCCCCGGCCTTCCCTTGGCTCGACCCTCCCTCCCTTCCGACCCGATCGACCAGACGGACGCCTATGGCGCGACGACGACAAGGAAGGAGGCAACGGGAAGGGTGGCACCCGCAGTAGAAAGGAGCCATGGCGGATTCTCTCCTGTGCCTGTTCAAGAGAAAGAGCTGCAATTGCTCCAGAGCTTGCAAGGCCGGCGCCCCGGTTGCGGCGGGGGGGAGGGAGGTCGCGTCACCCCTCTACAATCTGTGGGACTGGTACGGCCCATCCAGCCGTTGAAAAGCCAACCTTCCCCTACCAGCCCTCCTGACGCCAAGTCACCGCGGCCATCCGCCTCCACCCTTGCGTCTGGAGGGTCCAGTCGGTCGTTGAAAAGCGTCAGCTTGGTGGAGCTCCGCCGGTACTTTGACCGACCCATCGAAGACGCGGCCCGCGCTCTCGGCATTTGCTCCACGCTCTTGAAAAAAATCTGCCGGCGGTACCATATCAAACGCTGGCCTTACCGGCAGGTGAAAAGCCTGGACAGGACGTTGGAGTGCCTGAAGGTGGCAATGACCACGGCGCGGGCCTCGGCAGGACAACCGGGCCACGACCCCAAGGAGGAAGCGAGGCTTTGTCAGCAAATCCGGGTATTGGAGGCGCGCAAGGTCGAGTTGATCGAGAGTTCCACGACCCTAGGCTCTGTCCCACTCGCCGTGGAGGGCGAAGACTCGACAGAGGGCAAGGGGCGAAGGACGGAGGGGGGGGCGGAGGATGGCCGGAGCTTCCAGCTCCCGAGTCCGGCTTTCCTCGCCTGGAGCGAGGGCCCCTCCCCTCCGCACGCGCCTCTCTCTGCCCCCAGCCCCATTGCCCCATGGACGCCGGTCGGTGCCACGACCACGGGCGGGCACAAGCGAAAATGCTCGGACGGCGTGGGGGACGGCGAAGGAAGCCGCCACAGGGACGCTACCCCCGACGAGAGCACCGACGATACGAATGACGTCAACAACAAGAGCAGCGGCGACTTCGGCCACGGCCTGGCCAGGGCCCCTTCTACCACCAGCATGTTACACTTGATGAGCATCAACTCCCCTACGTTCGAGAAACCTGCGTCTCCTGCCCTCTCCGTCCCTTCCTCCGTCCCGCCCTCCTTCCCTTCCTCCTTCACCACTGGCCCACCCGGCGGCTACACGGGAGCCTCTGGAGCCATCTCAGCGCCACTTCAGGACTCGCTCCCTCCGTCGATGCCATTCCACGTCTTTCTCCCACAAGCAACGGCAGCCCAGCAGGTGTCCACCCATCTACATCAGGGAGATGCAGCCGCTGCAGCGCCTGCCCCTCCCGCTGCTGCTGTCGCTTCCCTGGGAGCGGCGGCGGGGACAACCACATGCGGAATTGGCACTTCCTTTGCCCCTCCCTCCTTCCCTCCCTCATTTCCTCCCTCCTTCCCTCCCTCCTTCAACCCTTCGTGCTTTTATTCCATTCCGAATTTATACGGCGGCTTTAACGAAGGGTTTCCCGCATCCGCTGCAGTGACCCAAGCGGGGATCCAGGGCGGCGATAAAGCAGGCCTGTCCATGGATACTCTAAGAGCTGCATACATCCAGCACATGGCCCTTGCCCGAGCGCAAATGCGGAATATGTATCCTTCACCTTTGCCCTATGTCCCCTCCTCCCAGGCGACATCGAGTGGGACAGCAGGGGGCTTAGGTGGCCAGGCACCCTTCCTACATGAGCAGCAGACATTCCAGCTTCAGCAACAGCAACAGCTCTATCAGCAACAATATTACATGCTCTGGCTGCAACAAAAGCGACAACTCCCTATGCCCATGCCAGCGTTTGCTTTTCCTCAGACATTGACCACGGACTTGACAAGGCCGAAGACGGACACAGCTGCCATTGCGAAAGAGGAACCAGGGAGTACCGGTGCCCAATGTGAAACCGCAGTGAAGACCGAGAGGGGAAAAGAAGGTTTTGAAGAGAAGGCCAAGGCGGCCACAGACCCGGTGCCTGCCCGTCAGGCCCGTGCTCCGCCCCCCACGATCGCTGCAGCAGGCAAGGGGCTCGGCTCCCCGTGCACGCCACAGGGAGAAGGCGGCTCTAATTTAGGCAGGTCCACGACGGTGCACACCTCACCTCAGCCGGAGGATGACAAGGAGAGGGAGCAGGAGGAGGGAGAACGGCTCGTGTCTAAAGCCAAGCTGGACGCATGTCCTTGCCCCACAGACTTGGGATGGAAGGAAACTGGCAGCGCGGGGAAAGGGGTAGGGGAAGGGGTCACTGACAGCGCGGCCTTACCCTCGCAGCGGCAGTGACAGCATCGGCAGGGCGAGTCAACGAGAAAAGGGGTATGTGGAAAGCAGTAAATTTTTGTGCATACGCGACCTGATTTTTTTTACGCGCAAAAGAGAAGATACCTCGACAGAGAAAGAAAGCTTGTGAAAAAGGGGGGAAGGAAATGTCTAAGCAGGTAGGGATGCATAAAGTAGGATATTTGTCCGAGAACACGTGTATATTGCCTTTGAGGCTACATTAAGGGAGGAGGGGGAAGGAGAGCTGCCTGGAGACTGCTGGAGTAAAAGCTACGTGCGTCTGCGCCAGTAGAGTTGTTTGTATTCAGGAATGTGGAAGAAAGGGACGATAAATCATCTGAGGCTTCGATGAGCCTGAATGGGGATGACAGCACCTTTCTTTCGCCCATTTGGTCACCCAAGCCCAAGCATGCGTGCACTGTGGGCATTCAGGTTTGAAAACTCTCGTAATTAGATGTACATGTTGTAATGCATCCTTTAAGAAACATCTTGCGCGTGTCCTGCAAGTGCATTGGATTGTTCGTCCCCTAGTTGAGGCTTGTGCGGCATTAGGGTTACAACGGGCAGCAACACAGCGAGGGGGTTACGTTTGCATGGATTTGAACGAAGAATAAAGTCTAATTTCGCGCGATCAACGTCTTGTTTTTAAAATGTTGAGTCGGAGCCCTGCTCGTGTTAGTTGGGGGCGGAATCGGCATGGGAAAGCCATCTCACCGCAATTTCCAGGCTCGACACGGAATGCTGGAACGACATTGTCTCCCGTCGCGAGACGTTTTTGCTTCTTCAGTACGTTGTCCACTTTTGGACGCGCGTTCTCTCCCTCCCATCGTCATGGCTCTGCTCCTCGAGCATCACTTACACCGAAAATTTCTCCCGTCATCCCCATCGCCCGAAAAGTTCACCTTCTCCCTCAACTGTTCAAAATGCATTCAAACATTTCATCAGTGCTATCCTCTCGACCCTACTCCTTCCCCTTCATTTGTCAACTCTCCATCAGGCTTACTCCCGCATAAATTTACAGTGCGAGGTTCAGAGACCAGGCATTACCAGGCTTCCACACGTCCTTCCACACGTCCTTCCTAAAGCCTCAAGCGCGCCAGAGAGTACCCCAGCCGCCTTTTCGACTTTCCCGACCTATGTGTTTTATGTCACCCCACACTTGCCCCCCTACTGTCAAGGAAGAACTTGAAAGGAGGTGCCTTGCCTGCTGCTGCTACTACTGCTGCTGCTAGACTTGCCTGCACCTACTCCCACCATCTCCGCCACCGTCCCCACTCCCGCTCCCGTCTGCTGTTGCTGTTGCTGTTGCTGATGCTGCGGGGGCTGTTGCTGTTCTTGCTGTAGCATGCCTTCCTCCCGCCCCCGCACCAGGCCCTCCACCTTCTCCACAATATGCCTGGCGGCCAGTCCGGCCTGATCGTACTGATCGCTTTGCGGGCCTGCTTCGATAAACCGGTCGGGAAGGACCATCGACCGCAATCGGAGCTTGCCTCCATCCAACAGGCCTTCGTTAAGAAGGAATTGCTGTACAAACGACCCGAAACCCCCCACGCTGTTCTCCTCCACCGTAATCAAGACGTCGTGCTCCATGGCCAAAGACGAGACCATTTCCTTGTCCAGAGGTTTCACAAAACGCGCGTCCGCCACCGTCACACTTACACCGGGTAAATGTTTCTCTATTTCTTTGGCTGCGTGAACCGTGTCGAGCAGGCGGGTCCCGACCGACAATAGGGCAACGCGACATGTGCCTGGCGCAGCCGTGGCTGGGACGACAGTGGAACGACGGATGATTCGCCCCTTCCCGCGGGCAACCGCCTTTCCGCGTTTGGGCAACTCTTCCAACCCTTCGTAGCCCAGCTCAGATTTCAAAGTCTCCAATCCATAGCCCGCGCCCCGGGGATAGCGTACCACGGACGGCAGATCATTTGTCTCGTAGGCCGTCTCCAACAAATTCATCAGCTCCAGCTCGTCCGACGGGGCCATGATGACGATGTCCGGCAGGGCCCCCAGGTAGGACAGGTCAAAAGAGCCGTGGTGGGTTGGTCCATCATTCCCCACCAGACCCGCCCGGTCCAAGATCATCCGAACGGGCAGCTTTTGAATCACCACGTCATGGATCACTTGGTCGTAACCCCGCTGCATAAACGTGGAATAAATGCAGCAAAAAGGTTTCAACCCCTCAATCGCCATCCCCGCCGCGAAGGTCACGGCGTGTTGCTCCGCAATACCCACGTCGAATGTGCGTTTGGGAAAGCGTTTCCCGAAAATATCCATCCCCGTTCCGCCAGGCATGGCCGCCGTGATACCTACCACCGTCCTGTCCTCCGCCGCGATCTCACACAGGGCGTTGGCAAATGTCGTGGTCAAGGACAACGGAGCTCCCTTGTTCCCGCCCTTAAACTGCCTCCCGGTCGACACGTCGAATTTCGCCACCCCGTGGTACTTGTCAGAGGCCACCTCCGCCGGGGGGTATCCGTACCCCTTTTCGGTCTTCACATGCAGCAACACGGGTTTCGTGGAGGGCGAATCCCGCAAATTCTCTAAAATAGGCACCAGGTTGTCCAAGTCGTGGCCGTCCACGGGCCCGATGTAGTAGAAGCCGAGTTCTTCGAACAGGGTGCCCCCCTGGATCAAACCCCGGGCGTACTCGTCCAGCTTGGCGTTAATGTCCTGAATCTCCGACGGCATCAGCCGGTTCAACCCTTTGGCAAAGGATCGAAAGTCTTGGAAGGGCTTGGAAGAGAGCAAGCGGGAGGTGTAGGAAGAGAGGGCCCCGGCTGGGACGACACCCCCGGCGGAATGGGTGCCAGTCGGGAGGGAGACTTGGCCGTTGTCGTTCAATATCACCACCATGCGGGACCGAAGGTATCCAGCATTGTTCAACGCCTCAAAGGCCATCCCGCCTGTGATCGCCCCGTCCCCAATCACCGCCACGCAGTTGTTGACCCGTTTATTGGTCAGGAGCTTGCCCACGCTCATCCCCAACGCCGCCGATATGGACGTGGAGGAGTGCCCTGCCCCAAAGGCATCATACTCGCTCTCGCTCCGCTTGGCAAAGCCGGACAGCCCATTGGTCTGCCGGAGGCTGTGCATCCTGTCCCTCCGCCCGGTCAAAATTTTGTGCGGGTAGACCTGGTGGGAGACGTCCCAGACGATGCGGTCGTCGGGGGTGTTGAACACGTAGTGGAGGGCGACGGTGAGTTCGATCACGCCTAGGGAGGAGCCCAGGTGGCCCCCTGTTTTGGATACGTGGTGGAGGGTGTCCCACCGAAGTTCGTGCGCGAGTTGCTTCAAGTCCTTCAGGTCGAAGCGTTTCATGTCGTGCGGGTACCGGACCGAGTCCAGCAAGGGGAAGGAAGACGGGCCTTGGTAAGGACCCGTGCCTGGGGGGGGCACATTGCTAGTGCTGCTGCTCCCAGCCCCGGTTTCCAGGGGGGTCTCCATGAACACGGTGCGTCGAGGACGGGCTCTGATGGGCAGGGGCGACCTTGCACCGCCGCTGCTGGTGCGCGAGGAGGCTGGAAAAGTCATGTGTGCGGAGGATGTGATGGAAGTGGAAGGAGCGTGGAACGCGGTGACGGACGATGTCAGTGCAGTCAAGGTGGTGAGGAGGAGAACGGCCGTAGGGAGAGAACGGGCGGTGCTGGAGGAAGAGGGGAAGGAAGCAAAGGAAAGGGAGGAGGAGGAGGAGGCAGAGAAGACCCCCATGATGCGGTATTACAGGCTCTCCCACTCAGACGTAACACCTTGTCTTCGCTGTCGTGGACGCTGTGTTTGAGACAGGATATGCGAAAAGGGTCCAAAGTGAGGAAGTGTTCCGATTGGAGGGTAGTGTAGAGATGCGGGGATACAACGACACGTTTCTGAGACTTGAGGCAAAATTAAGCCCATTCACATGCTTCCACCCTGATTCCAAAGCATGTCAACGTGTGAGGTGCAGTGAAAAGTACATGTTTGGGAGATCTGGAACATTTCTGGATGCCATTTTTCAGGGAGGTCGCTCTGAAATACATGCGGCAAGCCTGAAGCAGTCATGACCAAGCACCATTGCCAAACACGACACTGAAGACAACCACACACAAATATCAAAGCTGTGACAATCCCAAAGTTGCCAAGAGAAGGGACACCACGGATCAGGCTCGAGAAACGAGCCTTCTGGAGTGGTGTCCTTGGGCGCACCGTCATCGCCTTCGGGGCATTTTCGTGCCGAACCACGTGTACAATCCACGTCACAAATTGCTCCAGCCCGAACATATATGTATAAAAACATGCAAAAATCCCATGCATGCCCGCGTGGAAAAAGGAAAACACCAGAGCCTCAAGATCTCACGCGGACACAAGGCTTCCCGGTCGTCCGGGAGGAGACGCTGGGCCCGAGCCAGTGTACGGAAAAGACAGAAATCTCGGGTTTGATGCCGCCTCAACAATACATGACGATACGCGTATAATTGATGGCCACGCTCGTGCAGCCTTGCTCCCCGTGCACCCGTCCGTCCCGAGGGTACAAGTCGACCACCGACGCTCGCCGTCCTTTCCTCCCTTCCGATCCCCGACTTGAGGACGTCGGCTCGCGCACGCGACACGGTTTGGGGTGTCGAGTGGCATTAACCGGCTCGAAAAGGCATGAGTCGCTGGCGGCAAGATATGGTATCCTCGGCGAGGGGGAGAGGAGGTTGGGCGGCCCATGCCGGCACGGTCGTGGGTTTGGCACGGGGCAGTGCCGGTATGTCTGATGCCTGCCCTCTTTTATATATAGAAATTTGTATTTATTGTTATGGTGGGCAGCGTTTTTTGGGGCGGGGTTTTCGGAGAATGTGATTGAAAGAAAAGAGTAAGGCGCCGGGACCACGCAGCTCGACATGTATATTTTGTTTACAATACAAAATACGCTTTCTTAAAATTCCAAAACACCTTCGATGGCCACAGTGGTTGATAATTACAGGTTTAAGGACGTCATAAAGAAGAAAATATATCCCTTTCTTTTGATAACAATAAAACATTTACGTGTCTTCTTCAATCCTTAAATACGTTCTCAACACGCATATAACGAGTCGTGCTCCGATTAACGAAGCATTGCCCAATCCATACTTTTTCTTGGTTATTGAAATTTGCGTGTATGAATCGCTTAGGTAGATCCTCCCCGACATGGTGATATATAATTGAAGAGTATCATGACAAGTAGAGGCAAGCATCATAATTGTATCAAAGGCGCATGGCCATCTTAATTCCATCTTAAAATACGTCATTGAATCCTTATCTAGACACAACATGCCAACATGTTTATTGAATGTACCAGATATTAAAGCTGAGATCCCATGCAGTAAATTTTGAACTCCTAGCGAAGACATGTACATTAATAGGCAAAAAAATGATTCCTGATCTTTGAAGGCTTTGATAATTGACAATTCTGTCCACCACTTCACTGTGCCAGGATATGGGATGTATGTATGAGATTTTCTGAAAGGGATACCATCTCAGAGGTCTAGCTCACAACTGCCGGCTACATTTGCACATAAATAGGATACGAATTCAAATATTTATATGTATTTATATTATATTATATTATATTACTCAGAGATGTCGTAGACGTATTGTACAAGACGTTTTAAGCTTACACTTACAAAAATGCATGGTAACAGCCTCATGTCTTTTTAGTCTTACCCATTTTTCTTATCCATTTTTATCGACCAGAATTTCGAAAACATCAACCAATTAAACCAGGACAAGACGTGGTTTGAAGTGCTACTTATGAAGGAGGGGGAGGACCAATCGTAAAGGCAGGAGTAGGGACCCTTGTGGGAGCAAACGTTGGAGCAACTGATGGAGCCGTCGTAGGTATTGCAGTGAGCAGTAGCGTAGGTGTGGCAGTAGGCGACGAGGTGGGCATGGAGGTCGGGGCAGCTGAAGGTGCTGCGGTAGGAACAGCGGTAGGAAGGGCGGTAGGATCCGTACTTGGTGACGCAAAGGGCAGGATGGTGGGAGCAGCTATAGGTAATGGGGAAGGAAAAGTGATCGGATTAGCAGTAGCAATTCCAGTGGGCAAGATGGTAGGGGCAGCAGTAGGGCCTTCGGTGGGGGCGGCAGTTGTTAACATTGTTAGAGGGGTAGGAGCCGTACTTGGGGCAATTGTTGGCTCTAACGCCGTGGGAGCTGCTGTGGGTATTGTGGGTGCGTCCAGAACAGCCTTAATGCGACATAGTCAGGCTCATAGATCAAGGTGCACGTTCCACCGCAACAAAACATTGCATTGTGGCCGTGTTTCAAGTTATAAAAAACGGTGCCGGCTCCCCTCCGTTCAATGAGCAGTACGTGTAGCAGTCGGAAGGCGTGGAGATCACAGGATTCAATCGTCGCCCACCCTCTAAAGCAAGCTCATCCATGTTTGCCGATGATGCCAACCGACGGTCCTCGAATGGTGCCAGTCGGCTAGCCTCCAAGCATCGCTGCCTCACGCCAAAGGGAATGAAAGATGTAGTAGGATTGATCGATGGCGCAGGTGTTGGAACACACGTTACCGGCGCTGGGAATAAGCCCTTACTGGGCTCTCTGAGATTCTGATATCGCACACGCAAGGTAGCAGGCTGGTCCAAAGTGCTCGCACAATAGGTCGTCAGGTCCGTCGTATTGATCAAATAAGCGAGGTTTGAAATAGACAGTTTCTCAGCAGGACAATCATCGACTATGACTTTGGCTTTGAAGACACGGTTGGGTCCTTTTTTTTAAACCAAATTCATTCTCAGCCAATACACCGCAGTAAAGCCATCAAGGTTCTGGACGACTCGCGGCGGCGTGACTGGTTTCGGGAGGGGGCGAGTTGCTGTTCTTATCAGAGATAATACGACAGGCAGCACCATCTTATAGTAAATATCATCGACGATGTCGTTAGAGCGGAGCCTGACGCTGATCTTCGCGAAACGCTTGCCGGCCAAAACGCTGCGCCTAGTACTGGGTTGCGCCTTTGCGCTGAGAGTAAAAGATGGACAATCTTGAGCCGCTTCAATGAGAACCAAACTTAAACCCAAAAATAGGGCTAGCGAAGAAATAAACCGAAGGCGCATGATTTTTGACGCGACAGAACCTCCTTTATTTCAACGACAGGTTGTAACGTCCAATCAGAAAGTGCACAGGGCTAACAAGGCGCTGTGTCCCGTGAGAAGGGTGATTATGAGAAGTATGGATATTAAAGGTACAGATATATCGTTGTAGTAAAGCGTATCTCGTGAAAGATTGTTAAAAAAGTTAACTAAAATCTCACCTAATCATACACTTAGCTTGTATCGGGGCTTGTATTCGGGGAAAATTACCATTTAATAGGTCCACAAAATAAATTGTTCCGTTGCTATCGTAAGAATTCTTGGTGCACTCAGTAGCTTGAACAAGTCTCCATATAGCACGAAATAAAGTGAGCTCTCACCGTTTTGACATGGGCTGTCGGTGATTTCAAGTTGTTCGTCGTCGTTCAGCTGCCGTTTAATTTCTCCGTTGGCGACATTTTTTTGACCCGCAACCAGTCGAAGCCCGAGGATTTCATTTAAGTCGTATCCTCCCCCGAGTAAGGATGGGAACCCCTGACTCTTTTTCTTATTTATCAGGGCATTCAAAAGGGTGTTTTAAGGCCCAATGCATGATACGTGAGTCAGACGACTGCGCAACGTTTCGGAGCAATGATTTATAGCGTCTCGAATACGAATACAGAGCCATCAGAAGTAATTACTTTTCTATTTGTTATCAATATAATGCGTTCTTACACACTGTATACATGGAAAAAATTGAAGAAAGAGAAGCATTCATTCTGTGCCTAATACTTCCAGGCCCCTCTTTCCCTGAAACTCATGGGTGTATCGCCTTTAAGTAGTTCTCTTGTTCAGCGAAACTCTCTGCCAAAAGTGGAATCCTATTTATTCTAGCACGCTTTAGTCAATTGCTCTTGTATTCGATACACGCGTACTGTGATGATCACGCGCATTCTATACGCAGCCATTCAACGCGAACGTGTCTCTCCTCTTCAACCTCCAGGCTTCCCAGAGATCGGCTTTGCAAAGCCTCACAACAATAAATGCGGCAGTGGTGGCTGGAAAGATACCATGGAGGGTCCCTCACTGCGCTGGAATAGTCGTTAGCATGAGTGATTGACATGGGTGAGGATGGATGCAGCGTAGTGGGCGTTTTTTTTGACAGCAATAATTTGCCTTTTCCGAGTCCGTACCGTCATTAAAAAGAAGGCTTGTCGAGTTCAGTGAAGCTGACGATTCGGAAATGATCCTGGCGCATCTGAAGAATTGTATCGTACGTGTTTCTGTCTAGATTTGAAATTGTCTGGTGCGTTATGTCTCCAACTGGTGAAATTGAAGCCGTACACTTTCGGGAAGCGCCTTTTGAATTCCGAGCAAGTCCTTGTTCACGAGCATGATTCCAAAGGCTTAGAATAATTTTGAACAGAAAAATGCCACAGACATTCGAATCTCTATTTTTGTACTTTACGGACAGCTGGAAACATGCAATCAGACATCCACCGTAGGTTGGAGGCGAGGACACCGCGATGTTGTAATGAGCAACATGGGCCCTACAACGCCATGAACTCGGCACTCGCCTGGCCGCAAGAGGACCACAAAAGCCTTCACCATACGCGTGCGAATGAGAGCACATGAACGTGCTGCGGCATATTTAGCTTGTTGTGCTTATTGTGCATTCCCAGAAAAACGTGCACGCTGTGGATACTCTGACATGGGATGGCACCTTGCCTGGAGTAGATCGCAGCGACGGCACAAAACGGAGAAGAAACCCGTGCAGCAGTTTTACAGTAAACATTTCATGTGAGTAAAGCCCAAGCAATTTTTTTGAACATATGCGTGAACAGCATTCTTTCTTTAAGCAAACGATTGATGGCTTTCCGTGCACCATTTTCCCCCCAACACTTCTTGCATTTGAGCGAGCACCCGCGCTGCGATCTTAAGAAGTTCGAGCGGTGTATTTAGATTTAATTGGCTATGAATCAGAAAATTCCAAGAAAACACCTAAATTGATTCCATGGAATTCGTTAGCATGTTCACTTTCAAAGATGAAACGGCCTGGGGGAAAACATTGCACATGTCCATCTTCTCGCCAGGTGGTCGGTAGCGCAGGCGAAGTTGATTCTTTGCCGCTGCTGCTATTAGGTGTCGCATTTTATCCTTGTTTTCTCACCGACCCGTGACAGCGCAGGCTGGCCATGTGGCGTGCATTGAACCATGTAAAAATCGATCTTTATTGCACGCAGTGTCGGTGTCTTGCACCATTTACGGAAAGACCAACCGAGTTCTAGATCGGGAGACGATTTCGTTGCAACCCTCCGGCTCTCCCGCATCCGGTTGCGATATACCCATATTCCGAGCTCTTGTTTGTTCAGAGGCAAGTGGTCATGCCGAGGGCAAGAGTTTGCCATGACGGCCGATCGGCGGGCACGAAAAGCGTTTTGTACGTGGTGTTCTGTCGGCATGTGCGTGTGCCATGGTCGTGTCTGGTGCAGTTTTGGATATTGCGGTAGTTAATGCGGCCGCCCCAGGCGGGAGGTACCCTCAGCTCGCTATTCTTTCCGTCTTTCTTGAGCGACTGCTTCGCGAGCTTAAGGATTTGTCTCGTTGGACGGCCTGTGAGCCTATTGGGTTAGCATACACGGAAATAAAAGGGCCAGTCCAAGGCAGCATGCAAAATCTTCCTTCTTGCTACTCTTTGATGATTTTTATTTCACCCTTTGTATCCCCGATCCCACTTAATTGGCCTCAGGCGGCGAAGCACTCAGCAAGAGGTTCTCCCTTTCTATGGAGTACTAGTTTGGATAAATCCAACATTGAGCACTTTCTGCGAAGGGTGCAAATTACCTCTTAAAGGGTGCACTCAAGCGAAACTAAATTCGCTCAGTAGGAAGGGCGTGTGCAGAGACATGGTCGCCATGGAGCGTGAAACTTGTCCTCACGCGCCGTCTCAGGGGAACTTGGAGAAGACCGTCACAGATATTCATCCAAGGCAACACATCGCAGCCTACGGTCGTTATTCTCACCAGGAGTCTTGCCAGGTTCGAGAAGGAGGGAATGTTCATGGTGATGCGCGCTTTGTCATGAGTGACGAGGACGGGAAAAGCTTGGATTGCAACGAGGAACTTGGGGACGCGCTGGAGACAACCTTGGGAGTTGAGGTAAGGTCCAAACTCGCCCACCATGTCGTTTTTGTTTTTTTCTTGCCAAAACTTCACAAAATGATTCATACTGCGGGCATTACCTAACTCGTTCCATCTCGCAATTATGTCCTTTTCGTCGGTGCAGAACCGCCCCCCTACTTTCTCAAACGACCGACCTGGCATCCGATCCGAGCCGCAAACTCATCCATTCCAGCACCTACAGCGGTTCCCACCTCAGCCCCAGCGCGTCTCTGACTGTATTCC
>Ga0209925_1000864_pt1 | contig 15354 bp, 12 predicted proteins | sample SalPonR2_A_D1_MG_FD_185702 | JGI IMG/M metagenome (GOLD analysis project Ga0209925, IMG submission 185702) | Salt pond soil microbial communities from South San Francisco under conditions of wetland restoration - Salt Pond MetaG R2_A_D1_MG... ...
TTATTGCGCTCCCAGAGTACCGCGAAGGCTTTTCATAGCCGTGTCATATCAAAGTTTTCCTTGTTCAGATATTTATGGGTTCAGGGTACAATCAAAAACACTTAACTTGGGTAAAATTACTACGGTTAACCTTCACTTGCAAGAAGCGGATGGAATTGTCTTATTTTGTATTCGGCGTGTAACCACGTCACTATTGCTCTTTCCGTTGTCAAAGGGACTGAAAAAAACTGGCATAGCAATCTGTTTCAAACTTTCTACTCAGTTTCTCGTTATTTAATTCTATTGATAATATAACCTGATTTTTGTTATCATATTTAGTATGGGATATTCTTTTTTAATTTGAATTCCAGAAAATATGTTCAGAATTCTACACACTATAAACTTGGGGGTGGTAAAAAGTCGAGTCTTTCAACTAATTTCGGTTAAACTCAATATATCGTACCTTGAGGAGGTTGAGAATGTATAAAAAGACTTTCCTTGTTTTCTTGCTGGTTTTAGCGTTAAGTTTTGCTAGTTTTGCTGTTTTTGGTGCAGACGAGGAAGTAAGAAAAGGCGGCACGGTAAATTTCCCCGCGCCGTACCAGGGCTCAATTACTTCACTTGATCCTGCTCACTCCAACAGGAACCAATCCACGCTGGTCTACAGGGCGATTTTCGATAACTTAGTAAAGATCGATCCAGAAAGCTTGGAGATAGTACCTGGAGTCGCTAATGAATGGGCTGTCTCAGAAGATGGCATGACTTATACTTTTTATATGAGAGAAGGCGTCAAGTTCCACAATGGAACGGAAGTGACAGCATCTGACGTAAAGTATACTTACGAACGTCTTGTTGACCCAGAAGTGGCTTCGGTGGCTCCTGATCTATTTAAATTTGTAGAAGGGAGCAAAGCCTTTTCAAATGGTGAGGCAGAACACATAAGCGGAATAGAGATTATCGATCCCTATACAATTCGAATAAAGCTAACCCGCCTACAGCCCAACTTCCTATACAACGTGGCCGGGGGCTCCAACTTCAACGCGGGTATAGTTCCCAAAGAAGTTGTCGAAGAGGTCGGTGATAAATTTACAAATAACCCCATTGGCTGCGGTCCATTTAAGTTCGAGAAGTGGAATAGGGGTTCCAGCGTCACGGTAACCAAGTTCGAAGATTATTATGGAACCGGTCCCTATCTGGACAAGATTGTGTTCAAGATAATGTCCGAGGCCCCTGCAAGAGTGGCAGCCTTCAGATCGGAGCAATTGGACTTTGATATAGTTTACCCCTCTAACTACGCGCAGTATAAAAAGGATGTCTACTACAGTGAGTTGCTGGTCGAAACCGCCGAACTGTGGACGAGGAACGTAACTTTCAATATGGATTTAGAGAAGTTCCAGGACAAAAGCGTACGTCAGGCATTTAATTACGCGATAGACGAGGATTTAATCATCGAAAAGCTAGCTGCGGGTAAGGCATACCCAGCCGCTGGTTGGCTCCCCACTTCCTCGCCAGCCTATAATCCGGACCTGGAACCATATGGTTACGACCCGGAGAAAGCAAAAGAGTTGATGGAAGAAGCCGGGTACACGTCGGACAATCCTCTTAAGATTGAGATAATTGGTGGCGACCACCCTATTTGGGGTACTCCAATGGTGGAAACTATCAAGCCGTACCTGGACAAGGTCGGGTTCAAGATCAAACCTGTGCTGTTAGATGGAGCTACATTTGAAAAGAAGGTCTTCGATGGTGACTTTGATGCATTCATCTGGTCCAACGGTGGCGAGATCACTTCGCTTTCTTATATGAAAGTTTTCTGGTCGGAAACGCCTCGTGCTTCCGGTAACTTCTTCAATTACAGTAATCCAGAATTCGATAAGATCATTGAGAAGGCGATGAAAGAAACGGAATTTGAAGAAAGAAAAAAGCTCATTCAACAAGCGGACGCATTTGTCAAGGAAGCAGCTCCCGCTTGGTTCTTTAACTACAACAAAGCAGTTGGTATTCATCAACCTTGGGTGCATGGTGTTGTAGCTGCGCCCCAGGATATGGTTTATCAACCGTTGAATAAACTCTGGGTGGCCGAACAAAGTCCAAGATCATAATCAATTAATTAAGGAGTTAGCACGGGGGGATGGTCGTAGTTATCTCCCCGTGTCTTTTTTCTTATGATTTCTTATATTACTAGAAGACTCCTCCAGGTTATTCCTACCCTTCTAGTTCTATTGACTATTATGTTTTTCCTGCTAAATATTCTTCCGGGGGACGCGGCGATCCTTTCTGGCGCCTCGAGAAAGGGTGCGGGCGAAGAGATGATTAAAAACATTCGAGCGAAGTGGGGATTGGGTGATCCTATACATATACGCTATTTTAAGTATTTGTCTAATCTCTTTCGGGGAAATCTCGGTACTTCTTACCGTACACATTCCCCCGTGTCTAGCCTTTTGGCCAACAAGCTGGTTGCAACATTGACTCTCGTCGGAATAGCTGCTCTGGGTTCTACGATATTGGGCATATTGCTTGGTTTCGCCGCGGGGATGAGGCATGGTTCATATACTGATCTATTTTCCATGGGTTTTGCCATACTAGGGATTTCCGTTCCCAGGTTCTGGATAGGTTTGATGTTGATGTATTTATTTGCGGTCATATTTCGGTTCCTGCCCGCATCGGGTTTTGGTGGAGGAGGAGTGAGTTTTTACATTTTACCTGCAGTTACCCTGGGTATCCCCATGGTTTCTCTTTTGGCAAGAACAACCCGGGCGTCCGTTCTGGATGTTGTTTCGGAGGACTATGTGAGGACGGCGCGATCTAAGGGGTTATCTGAATATTTCGTTCAGTCGAAGCACATTTTTCGGAACGCTTTTCTGCCTGTACTTACAATCGCTGGCCTGCAAATGGGTACAATGCTTGCCAATACTGTGGTTGTAGAAAAGGTCTTTAGTTGGCCCGGTTTGGGAAATTTGATTGTAAACTCCATACTTCGGCGCGATATACCGGCCGTTCAGGGCTGTATTTTGATATTTGCGGTTACATTCATTTTTATCAACCTGTTTGTGGACGTCATGTACGCCTATCTTGATCCGAGGATAAGGTATGACTGAGGAAATAATGAACAAACTAAAGGATGGATTACACATTATTGGGAACAATCCATTGCTGTTTGCCGGCACGGTCATAACGTTGTTTGTGGTGATAGTTGCCATCTTTGCTCCTTTTATTGCCCCTTATCATCCTTGGAAAGACGCGAATTTGCTTCATTCTTTGGAACCCCCGTCGGGCAAATTTCTACTGGGTACGGATAGACAGGGCAGAGATCTGTTGAGCCGGATAATTTTTGGGGCTCGGATCTCTCTTATGGTTGGCCTTGTGGCTCAGAGTATTAATACTTTGATTGGCACTATTCTTGGCTTGACCGCTGGAATTATTGGAGGGAAGGTAGACGATCTGATAATGGGATTGACCAATATAATGCTTTCTCTTCCGCCATTGATACTCGCGCTGGGTATTATGGCAGCCCTGGGCCCAGGTTTAATAAATATCTTTATTGCCGTTGGTTTTACTTACTGGACTTATACCTGTCGGCTTACTCGGGGTCAGACTCTAACTGTCAAAGAAAAGGATTTTGTCGAAGCCGCCAGGGCAATTGGTTCGTCTCGAATCAGGGTAGTTGTCCGTCATATCCTCCCTCAGGTCCTGGGACCTGTCCTGGTAATTGCAACCATGGGTGTAGCATCGGCTATTTTAATTGAAGCAGCTCTTAGTTTTTTGGGAGTAGGTACGCAGCCACCTACGCCAAGTTGGGGTTCTATATTGAGTAGAGGTCGGTCTTATATCTGGACTGCTCCGTGGATAATGATATTTCCTGGTGTGGCTATATCTTTAACGGTTCTGGGTGTGAATCTGCTCGGCGATGGTCTCCGTGACATTCTTGATCCTCGCTTGCGAAGAGAACGATAACCAAATTGCGCATTCTATTAACAAAATTTCTTGGTAATATAAGTACCGAATTATCTGGGAGGTAATTTAGTTGGATCAATTAATTTATGGACCCTCGATTTATACGATGGATATTGACAGCCCGGTGGTAGAGGCAGTAGGGGTGACGGACGGGAAAATTGATTTGGTAGGAAGTAAGGAGGATTTGGTTGAGCTTAAGACCCAGGAAACCGAGGTGATAAATCCGCGTGCTGGTTCCATGTTTCCCGGGTTTGTCGATAATCACGTGCATTTTCTGGACATTGGATTATATGAGTTGTTCTACGTGGACTTGAGTGAAACTTCCTCTAAAAAGGAACTTTTAGAGATGGTCAGGGGAGCAAAGGACAGAGAAGGTTCTGGTGAATGGCTACTGGGGATGGGCTGGGATGAGAGCGACTGGGTTGGCGATAAGAAGTTTCCTACGCGGGAAGAATTGGACAGGGTGGTATCGGATAGGCCAGTTGCTCTTCAGAGAGTCGATATGCACACTTTTGTTGTTAATAGCCGGGGTATAGACAAACTGAATATCGATCCCTCCACCGAGGGCGCTGCAACAGAAAATGGCGAGTTCACGGGTATATTTTCAGAAAATGCGTCTCTGAAAGTGAAACAAGCCATTGCGCCGGACGTGAAAGAGGCAACGGACGCGCTCAGAGAATCTGTAAACCAGGCTCATCGGAAAGGCGTGACTTCGATTAATCAGATGGTTGTGGATCCAGGCGAATTTGGTAATTACTTCGGTGCCTATCGGCGCTTGAACGATCGAGACGAGTTAAGGGTACATTCCCGAATATATTTTACCGAGAACTATCTCGATCAGGCTGTAAATTTAGGTCTTGAAACGGGTTTTGGCGACGATTGGCTTCGGATAGGGGGGTTGAAGCTTTTTACTGACGGCTCGATTGGTTCGAGGACGGCCTGGATATCCAAACCGTATAAAGGTGAGCCGGATAATACTGGCATGTCGATGTGGGACACCGAAAAGTTGCTTGGTTTAATGAAAAAGGCAGACCGCAACGGAATTCAGCTGGGAATACACGCCATAGGAGACCGCGCTATCGGCCAGGTGATCAGTTGCATGGAAGAAATTGTTAGCGAAGATGAGAATAAGTTGCGCCATAGAATCGAGCACTGTGAGATGCCCAGCGACGAGCAAATAGAGAAGATGGCCAAACTGGGAATAATTGCTTCGATGCAACCTAACTTCATTGGAAAGTGGGGTAAACCGGGTACTATGTATGAAGAGAGATTTGGTAAGGAGCGGTTGCCTGAGCTGAATAAACTTAAGGTATTTAAAGATAGGGACGTTCCGCTATCGTTTAGTTCCGATGGAATGCCTTTTGGTCCTTTGTTTGGTATTCATTGGGCGGTGAACGCTCCGTTTGATACCCAGAGACTATGTCCTGAATCAGCAATAAGGGCGTATACTCTGGACGCCGCTTACGTCGAGGGAACCGAGAATAAGATTGGATCAATTGAACCTGGAAAATATGCGGATTTCGTTCTTTTGGACGAGAATCCCATAAAGAACCCTGAAAAGATAAAGGACATGAACGTGGAGATGACTTTCGTCGAAGGTGAGGTTGTTTACAGTAACAAGTAAGGATTTTGTATTGCTCCTTTGTTTGCGAAGATTTCACGATTGTGTTAGTCCTCGCGCCTTCCGAGGAACTTTCATCTCGTTGCTTTCCTGAGTCCTTCGTAATAGAACATGCACTTTTAACTTGGTGAAAGCCGTAAACCCTTTTGATTGTCAACCCTGACAGTTTCCGAGAGCATGAGGTAGCGCAAGATAAGTACCAATGGATAAAAACGTTTATCGACAAACGGCAGCTTAAATACTTTACATGCTAACATGGCCGCAAAATAGCGGTGCAAGCTTTGTTTTTTTCTGTTAACGGCTCTCTTTTCTTGATTAGTATGAGTAGATCGTATAATATGGTATGGATAATTGGTTCTACCAGTTTACCGATAACTTTTCTCAGAACCGAGATACATATTGCTTAATTAAGGTGGTGATAGGTTTGGCAAAGACAATTGGAATTAAAAAGGAGGAGAAAAATAGGTGGGAAAGAAGGACGCCCCTTGCCCCACGGCATGTAAAAGAGCTCTCAGAAAATTATGGAGTACATTCTGTAGTCGAGTCCTCACCCATTAGAGTTTTTGAAGACCAGGAATATGTAGAAGCTGGCGCTGAAGTAGTTGAAGACCTCGCTGATGTTCCAGTAGTGCTGGCTATCAAGGAGATAAAACAGGAGAAATTTGAAGCTGGAACTACTTATCTGTTTTTTTCACACACCATAAAGGGTCAGCAGTATAATATGCCAATGTTGAGGGAGTTGATAGACAAGGGCTGTCAGTTGATCGATTATGAAAAAATTACCGATTCCGAGGGAAAGAGGCTGCTTGCATTTGGCCGTTATGCCGGGCTTGCAGGGATGATAGATAGTTTTTGGGCCCTGGGGAAAAGACTGGAATGGGAGGGCGTAAATACTCCGTTCACGGAAGTAAAAAGCGCCCACGAGTATTCCTCACTATTTGATGCTAAAGAGCACCTGTTGCAGGTGGGCCGCAAAATAAAGAAGGAGGGGCTGAATCCTGATTTAGTACCTTTAACAGTAGGTATAGCTGGTTATGGACATGTTTCCCGAGGGGCCCAGGAGATTCTGGATCTTCTACCGGTTATGGAGATTGAAGCCAAGGAACTTCTGGACATGGATATGAGTGCCGCTACTGATAATTTCATTTACAAGGTAGTGTTTAAGGAAAGCGATTTGGTTAAAACAAAATCCCCGGATGAAGGCTTCGAGCTTAGGGATTATTTTCAAAATCCAGAGAGGTACGAATCCCGCTTCAACGAATATCTTCCTCGTCTTTCACTGCTCATAAATGCTATTTATTGGGAAGAACAATATCCTCGCCTGATCACGAAGAAAGAAGCTAACCAATTATATGCTTCTGGAGAGGGGGCAAAGCTCAAGGTTATCGGTGATATCAGTTGTGATATTCAAGGCGCGATAGAAATAACTATCGATTCCACCGATCCCGGTGACCCCGTTTTCGTCTACGATCCCGATACTGAAGACGCAGTTGTAGGTTATAAAGGAAAGGGTCCGGTCATCATGGCCGTGGATAATTTGCCATGTGAATTTCCGGCGGACTCTTCCGGATACTTTAGTGAGATACTGAAACAATTCATACCCGATATCGCAAGCGTCGACTACTCAAAGGATTTCGAAGATATCGAATTGCCCCCTCCCATCAGGCGAGCAATGATCCTTCATCAGGGAGAATTAACTCCTGATTATCAATATCTTAATGAATACATCTAAGGAGGAAAAAATGCAGAAGAAAGCGTTAGTACTAGGTGCAGGTATGGTAGCTGGACCTTTGGTTCATTACCTGTTAGATCACGGATTCAAGGTTAAGGTGGCCTCACGTACTGTTAGCAAGGCGGAAGCTCTTGTCGAGGGGTATGAAAGTGGAGAGGCTCAGCAACTAAACGCTAAGAATACCCAATTAATGGGGGACTTAATAGAGCAAGCCGATCTGACGGTCAGCTTGCTTCCACCTTCTTTCCATACAGTGCCGGCGAAAATTTGCATTGATAAAAGCAAACCGATGGTTACCACCTCTTATGTGAGCGACGAGATGCAAGAACTTGATGGTAAAGCAAAGGAAGCCGGAGTTTTGCTTTTGAATGAGTCCGGTCTTGATCCGGGTATAGATCACATGTCCGCCGCCAAAACTATCGATGAGGTACACGAAGATGGAGGCAAAATTAAAGGTTTTCGCTCCTATTGTGGTGCGCTGCCCGCTCCGGAAAGTAGTCTGAATCCGCTTGGGTATAAATTTTCCTGGCATCCAATTGGGGTGTTACACGCTTCTACCAGCTCTGCCCGTTTTCTGAAGGATGGGGAAGAAATAAATGTAGCAAGCGAGGATTTGTTCACTACCTACGAACTAAAAGAGATTGAAGGTTTGGGTTACTTCGAACAATATCCAAACAGAAATTCTCTTCCGTACATGGAAACGTACAATATCCCCGAGGCAGAGAGCATCTATCGTGCTACACTGAGGAATATCGGCTGGTGTGAATTTGTAAAGAAGATGGTCGATTTTGGGCTTTTGGATGACGAGGAGAGGGACCTATCCGATCTAAGCTATCGTGAGTTTACTGCACAGCTTGCCGGGTGTTCCGTAGAGGGGTTGGAATCTGGGGTGGCGAAGAAGCTAAACCTTCCTTCGTACTCGAGGATTCTCAAAACTATGGATTGGTTGGGATTGACCAGTGAGGATCTAATTCCATTTGATCAAGGTTCGCCGATGGCCGTATTGGCAGAACGAATGGAAAAGAGAATGTCTCTTGAGAAAGGTGAAAGAGATATGGTCATCCTCAGACACGAGTTCGAAGCTGATTACCATGGAGACGAAAAGTTGATTAAGGCTACTCTGGTCGATTACGGCAATCTGGAAGGGGATACCTCGATTGCAAGAACTGTGGGTTTACCCGCGGCGATAGCTTCAAGGCTAGTTCTAGAAGAAAAGATAGATCTCACCGGTGTACATATCCCCACGAATTCGGAGGTCTATCAACCGGTCTTGGGGGAGCTGGAAAATAGTGGTATCGAATTCGATGAGGTGGTGGAGGAAGTAAGCTAGACGGCGAGATACTAGCTTGGTGCAAGGAACTTGAGGAGGTATTTAGTGTTCAAAGCTGATGGAACTTTGACTGAAGGAAGAGATTACAGAAGTATTCCCCTTTGGTCCGACGTTTCGGAAGAAGATTGGAATGATTGGCATTGGCAGATAGCGAACAGAATAACCGAGGTGGATGAATTAAGTCAAGTAGTAGAACTATCTTCCAAAGAGAAAGAGAAAATGGTAGGGGGTTTGGATGAGCTACGTATGGCCATTACTCCCTATTATGCGACGTTAATGGATCCTACAGATAGAAGGTGTCCTATTCGACAGCGGGCCGTACCGTTAGGTAAGGAGTTAGAAAAGATGCCCGAGGACATACATGATCCCCTGAGCGAGGACACGGATTCTCCCGTGGGAGGAGTTACTCATAGGTACCCTGATAGGATCCTGTTTATAGTGACGGATCAATGTAGCATGTATTGTCGGCATTGTACCCGTAGGCGGGCTGCCGGTGAAACCGACAAGCCAATGTCGCAAAAGGTCATTGATGAGGGGATAAAGTATGTGGAGGAGACCCCTCAGGTTAGGGATGTTCTTCTTTCCGGAGGAGATCCTCTAACCATGTCTAACGACAGGGTAGAGTATATACTCGCCAAGTTGTATGAAATTCCTCACGTAGAGATTCTCAGAATTGGGACCACGGTGCCCGTCGTTTTACCTCAGAGGGTAACATCTGATCTGGTAGACATGTTAAAGAAGTACCAGCCACTATACATTAACACCCACTGCAACCACCCTAAGGAGATAACACCCCAGATGAAAGAAGCGGCCGAGAAATTAGCTGATGGTGGGTTTGTCCTAGGAAATCAGTCAGTGTTGCTTAATGGATTGAATGATTCTCCGATTATCATGAAAAAGCTTGTTCAGGACTTGTTGCGCATAAGGATTAGACCATATTACATGTACCAGTGTGATCTGTCCGAGGGTCTAAGTCACTTTAGGACATCAGTGGGGAAAGGTATTGAGATTATAGAGAATTTGAGAGGGCACACCTCCGGCTTGGCAGTCCCCCGGTTTATCATAGACGCGCCTGGCGGAGGGGGTAAGATCCCCGTAGGGCCAAACTACGTAGTTTCTAGAAATGACCGTCGGGTAATTCTACGTAACTACGAAGGCGTCCTTACTACCTACACTGAACCAAAAGATGAGGAAACATATGACAGGTGTCCCGACGAAGCAAAGCTACGCGAGGAGTTTCCTTATTTAGAGAACAAAGAAGGGCCATCTCCCTTGCTTCGCGGAGATCAGTTAACTGTGGAACCTGGTGGTCTAGGTAGGCACCGAAGAAACGCGTAACAAGGTTTGACTTTTTAAATATTCCAATTATGGGTTTTACATCTATGTCTTAACTCTTTAATTGGGGGTGATAGAAGTTCAGGTTTAGTGATTGGTGAGCAATAGCGAAAAGTATCTAATCAGGAGGAATTTATCATGAGTAGCAAGGCGAGATCTTTTTTTATCTTGTTTTTGGCCTGTAGTTTGTTGATTGGGTCTTTTGCTTTTTTGGCCCTGGCGGAGGATAAGGAGCCAGTGAAGATTGGGATTGTTCTTCCTATGTCCCCGCCTGGCGCATATAACACCGGTACGAAAATGTATAGAGCAGCTCAACTGGCTGCCAGCAAGGTGAATGACTCAGGTGGAATCCTGGGAGGAAGGAAAGTAAAATTAATACTTGTTGATAGCCGGGGTATGCCCGAACAGGGAAAGGCAGCCGTGGAAAGACTAATAACCAAGGAAAAGGTAGTGGGAATAATCGGGAACTATCACAGTGGAGTTGCTCTTGCACAAATGCCCATTCTGAAAAAATACCACATTCCTTATATTTGTGCGGAAGCCTGGGATGACCGAGTGACCAGCAAAGGTCAGGAAGAGGTCTTCCGTATTTCGATAACCACTTCAATGTATACTCAGATTGCGGTGGATTGGATGAAAGCAGTTGGTTTCGAGAAGGTTTATCTCCTTCACGAAAACACGGCCTATGGCGAATGGCTCAAAGGGTATTTCAGTGAGCAGTTGGATGCGACGGATATCGAGTACAAGAACGTAATGGCCGATCCGAAGACACAGGATTTCACTTCAACTTTGCTGAGGATAGCACAGTGGGAGCCCGATTTATTATTTGGAGATGTCACAGGACCTGCCAGCTTTAGCTTACTAAAACAGTCGAAAAATACGGGTTTAGCTCCCACGCCGGATACCGCTTATTACGGTTCAATTACGCTTCTAAACTCGAAGGAGTTCTGGGAAAGTGCTGGGGAGAACGGCAAGTACACGGTCGTTTCCAGGATAGCCCTACCTCCGACGGTGGAGTCTGAAATGGCGAAAGAAGTCCAGAAGAAGTTCAAAGAGACTTACGATAGGGATATGACTCCACAGGCGATGGAAGGCTACGATGCGTTTATGTTGATGGTAGAAGCTATGAAGAGCGCTGAGTCTACTGACGCGGACGCGGTGATTCACGCCCTGGAGAACATTAAATGGGACGGTGTTCGTGGGACCTATCAATTCCCGTACGGCTCTGATAACCCAGTTCCCGAAGATATGCCAGATTACATGTGGCATCAGTTCCCGGACGTAACTTGTTACCTCTTAGAGTACACGGAAGTAGGTCAGACCCCCACTGAAGCTCCAGTTATTTGGCCTCCCGAATGGGCGTCAGACGTTGTTGGATCCGATTACTACATTCCAGTTCCAGAAGAATAGTTAAACATATAGCCCCCATGTTTTGTGTGCATGGGGGCTATCCATCTCAGTGATTTGTTTACATACAAGGAGACCATAGATGTATACTGCTGACTATTTTCTTATGCAGGGAATGAGTGGATTGGTGCTTGGTTCGCTATACGCTCTGATGGCTTTGGGTTTGACCTTGATCTTTTCAGTGCTTAAAGTCATTAACTTTGCCCACGGTGAGTTTTACGTGATTGGTGGCTACATCTCTTATTTTTTGTTGTCTTTAGTTGCCGGTATTCCACCGATCTTTGGGGTACTTGCTTCAATGGTGGGTTTGTTTTTCCTTGGTGCTCTGGTTGAAGGTACCTTGCTTAGGCCCATTCACCTGGGTCAGGTGGATAGACCTGACGAGTACGCCATATTGATTACATTTGGTCTGTCTTTCCTTTTTCAGAATTTGCTTCTCTCTGTTTGTGGCCCGTTTCCGAAAACGCCCCCTTCTTTTTTGCAGGGCGGTTGGAGGATTGGAGTTATGATGATAAGTTACGACCGGATTATCGCTGCTGGCATAGCGATAGGAATAATGACGTTGATGATGTGGCTAGTTCGCAGTACCTGGTCGGGGCAGGCGTTAAGAGCGGTTAGTCAAAACAAAGACGCGGCTTCCATTGTGGGAATTAATCCTCTTAGAATGAATACTTTGGCTTTTGCAATTGGTTCTGCTCTTGCTGGCGGCTCTGGGGCACTGGTAGCTCCGGTCTTCTCGATGGCTCCTGATGCCGGTGTAGTTCCCTCAATTAGATCTTTCATTATTGTAGTTCTCGGAGGTATGGGATCGATAAAAGGAGCCATTATAGGTGGTTTGATTATAGGATTGATAGAGACGCTGGGAACGGCTGTAATTCCTGACCCATCGCGGGCTCTGGCTTACAAACGTGTTTACGGTCTGATCATCTTTGCTTTAGTCTTATTGGTTAGGCCTCAGGGACTATTCGGGGAGGAGGAATAAAGATGGCAAAAAACACCAGAAAGATCCTGTTTTTTGTCGGCCTTGTCCTTTTGGGTTTAGTTTTGCCTTTGCTGGTAAGGTCAAGCTACTGGAGACACGTATTGATTTTGGCTTATTTTTACGGTTTACTCGCCTGCAGTTGGTCCTTTTTGGAAGGCTATGGTGGGCAGTTTTCTTTTGGACATATAGCTTTGGCGACAGTTGGTGGATACACATCCGGATTGTTGGGTAAGTATTTCGGGTTTTCGCCACCTGTATCGATGTTAGTAGGAATCTTGGGAGCGGGCGTAATTGGCTTTATTATTGGAGTTCTCTGTCTTAGGTTTAGAGGAGCGTATCTGGCTTTGTTTACCATAGCTTTTTCCGAGATTGTGCGGGTAGTGATAACGGCGGAATCCAACATAACTATGGGTCGGATGGGCTTGGAATTGAGTCCTTTGTTCGCTCAATCGAACAAAATACCCTATTACTACAACATGTTCCTATTTTTGGTGTTTGGCTTCGCGATTATGTATCTGGTTGTACATTCTCGTTACGGTTTGTATCTCAGATCCATCCGGGAAGATCAGGATGCAGCGGAGGCAATGGGTGTAGATATCACAAAGTATAAAGTTCTTGCCTTTACCCTTACCAGCATGATTTGCGGATTGGCTGGTGTATTCTATGGACATTATCTGGGTATTCTTACTCCCAGTTTTACAAGTATCTCTACAATGGGACTAGTTATTGCCATGGCCATTATAGGTGGTGTAGAAAGCTTGGTTGCTGCTGCATTGGGTGGTATTTTACTGGAGTTTGGTCTCGAATTTTTGAGAGAAGTGGGTACCTGGAGGTTGGTTCTTTTCGGTGGGCTTTTGGTTTTTGTGGTGAGGTTTGCCCGGAACGGTTTAATAGCTCCTGTTTATCATAAAATGATAGGTGAATAAATTGTCTGATATCGAGCTTGAAGTAAAAGGTCTTAAGAAGTTTTTTGGGGGAGTAAAAGCCGTTAACGAAGTTTCTTTTTCCATTACGGGAAACGAGATCGTGGGTTTGATAGGACCGAACGGTTCTGGAAAGACTACTTTAATCAATACCATCATGGGGTTTCATTCGGCCAGCGGTGGTATCATCCATTTTAACGGAAAACGCATCGATAACATTCCTACCCATATGAGGGCAAAGTCTGGTTTGGCTAGGACTTTTCAAGTTCCCAGAATATTTAAAAGAATGAGCGTGGTAGAGAATTTGATGGTGCCTCTGTTGACATGTACTGGCGGCACTTTTTCCACTCTTCGCAGGCGAGCGGATGAGGTAATGGAATTTCTGACTATCAACCATTTGGCGAACGAAAACGCTCAGAATCTTTCAGGTGGTCAGCAAAAGCTACTTGAAATGGGGAGAGCTTTAATGCTCAATCCGGAAATTATTTTTTTAGATGAGCCTTTCGCGGGAGTACACCCGGAGTTACAGAGTCAAATTTACGATTACATTAACGAAGTGAATACAGACAATAAAGCATTCCTCATTGTAAGTCACAATATGGACTCAATATTTACTCTTTCCCATCGAACGATGGTGCTTAACGAAGGACGGAAAATTGCTGACGGAGATCCCGAAGAAATCCGTAACGATGACAGGGTTATCGAGGCGTATTTAGGTGATGAAGAGGTTTAGTATTCTTAACATCAGCGACGAAAACAGGAGAGGTCGATGACATGTTAACGGTGGATAAAGTATATGCGGGTTACTATGAGGACATACACATACTCAAAGATTTGTCTATGCAAGTTCAGGAGCAGACCATTACTGCCATAATTGGGACCAACGGAGTCGGCAAGTCGACGCTATTGAAGACTATATACGGATTTCTAACCCCCAGAGAAGGAAGTATTGTTTACAATGACGAGGATATAAGCGGAATCAGCCCTTATAAGGCTCCGAAAAAAGGCTTAACTTACATACCGCAACAACGAAACGTCTTCCCGGAGATGACTGTAGAAGAAAATATAAGGCTGGGGGGCTGGACTTTTAAGAGGAAAACAAAAAAAATAACGAAACGACTGGAGGAAAACTTCGAAAGGTTTTCAGTGATAAATGATCGTCGAAAAGAGAAGGCCGGAAACCTTAGTGGCGGCATGCAACGGATGGTGGAACTGGGAAGAGCGTTGATGATTGCTCCGGAATTGATGCTGGTGGACGAACCGGCTGCAGGACTCGCGCCTATGATAGCCCGTCAGATTTACGATCACTTGCTGTCTTTGCGGGATGACGGAATGACTGTCTTGCTTGTAGATCAAAACATCCGACATGCAGTCAAGATCGCTGATTATTTATACGTTCTAGCTAAGGGTACTAATGAAGAAGAGGGTCCCAGAGAAGATTTCGAAAATATTAAAGAGAAAATAAAAGGATGGTTATAGAGTTACGTTTCTTTACACAGAGAAGAAGGGTAACCTCTTAATTAATTGAGTTGAATTATTAGGGGTCTAAAAGAGCAACGGGAAAGGTGAGTTGGAGTTGAACAGGACAAACTATGGATACCGGGACGGATGTTTATGAAGGTCCCAATCTATCAAGTTGACGCTTTTGCTGGAAAACCGTTTCAGGGAAATCCCGCTGCTGTATGTCTCTTAGACAAGTGGCTTGACGATGAAATCCTGCTTTGTATCGCCCGGGAAAACAACCTGTCGGAAACGGCTTTCTTTGTAGAGAAAGGTGGAATTTACCAGCTCCGATGGTTCTCCCCAAAAACGGAAATTGACCTTTGCGGCCATGCTACCATGGCTGCTGCCTTCGTGATATTTCAACAGTTGAATCCCAGTAGAGACCGCGTCCGATTTGACACAACGAGCGGTAAGCTAGAAGTGTGGAGAGAAGACGATTACTTTTGTATGGACTTTCCCAGTAGGCCTCCCGTACCCTGCGAACGGGACGAGAATATTATCAACGGTTTGGGAAGTGAACCATCTGCTGTCTATAGTGCCCGGGATTACGTGGTTGTGTACGATTCGCCGGAGACCGTTGAAAATCTT
>Ga0209925_1000866_pt1 | contig 15347 bp, 19 predicted proteins | sample SalPonR2_A_D1_MG_FD_185702 | JGI IMG/M metagenome (GOLD analysis project Ga0209925, IMG submission 185702) | Salt pond soil microbial communities from South San Francisco under conditions of wetland restoration - Salt Pond MetaG R2_A_D1_MG... ...
GCTGCCGGAATACGTCAAGGGCAAGCCGCGCGTCGCGCCCACCCTGCACCATATCGACCGCGCGCGCAGCGACCCGCTGGAGCCGCCCTGGCCCGACCTGATCCTCACGCGCGGGCGCCGCCCCTCGAATGTCGCGCTCTGGATCAAACGGCAATCCGGCGGGCGCACGCGCATCGTGCTTCTGGGCAAGCCCGCAGGCTGGCTCTCGCATTACATGTCGCAGTTCGATCTGGTCATCACCAGTTCCGAAACCCTGCCCCCGCCCTTCGAAAACGTCATGCAGATCGACCTGCCGCTGATGCAGATCGGGGCCGACCGGCTCGCGGCAGGGCGCGCGGAATGGCAGGGCAGGCTTGCCCCCCTTCCCCGCCCCCTTGTGGTGTTCCTGATCGGCGGCCCGACCAGCCCCTATGTCTACAACACCGAGGCCGAGACCCGCCTGCGCACACGCATCGCACAGGTGCTGGCGCAAGGCGGCACGCCCTATCTCGTCGGCTCACGGCGCACGCCGCCGGGGTTTCTGGATCGCCTGCAAGCGGGATTTCCCGACACGCTTCGCGTGTTCGACTGGGCCCGCCCCGAGGGCGAGAACCCCTATACCGGCCTTCTGGCCCTCGGCGACCGGTTCGTCGTGACCGGCGACAGCATCTCCATGCAGGTCGAGGTGGCCCGGCTCGGCAAACCGCTCGAAATCCTGCCGCTTCCCTTCGGCTGGCTGGGGCGGCTCGACGATGCGCGGCGGCGACTCGCGGCATGGATGTTCCAGCCCCCCCGCGACGATCACACCGCCGAGGCCGCCCGCCTTGCCATGGCGCGCGGGCTCTATCATCTCAGGCTGATGCAGCAGACGCGGCATTTCCCCCGCTTCCACCAGATCCTGATCGATCGGGGTCTCGCCAGTTGGGCCGGTGACGCCGAGGCGGACACAGCCCCCGATCAACCGATCCCGACGGCCAGCGCGGATGACGTGACCCGCATCCTCGCCCGGATCGATCCGCTCTTGCGCGGGGTGTGACATGACCCATCCCAACATCTGCGTCATCAGCAACCCGACCAGCGGCAACAACCGCAAATGGCAGGCCCGGATCGAGGCCCGCCTCGCCCGCTACGACCATGTTCGCCACCATATCACCCGCTCCCCGCAAGAGGCCGAGGCGCTGGTGCCGGACCTCGCGGCGATGCAGCCCGACGTGGTGGTCATCAATGGCGGCGACGGCACCATCGCGGCGGCGCTCGGCATGATCCTCGATCACTGGGCCCCCGACCGCCTGCCCCTGATCATCGTGCTGCCCGGCGGCACCGCCAACATGACGGCGGGCGATATCGGCACCGCGTCCTCGCATCGCCGCGCGCTCAAGCGGTTCTTTGCCTGGCTCGACCGGGGCGCGCCGCTCGACGGCGATATCCGCGAGCGTCATATCATGCGCGTCGACGGGGCCGCCGACGGGCAGGTGCGCTACGGCATGTTCATGGGCACCGGCGCGATCATGCAGGCCACCAAATTCGCCCATAGCGAGGTGCATTCGCGCGGGCTTGGCGGCGAAATCAGCCTCGGGATGATCCTGATCCGCTCGGTCTGGGGGCTGCTCCGGCAGGATCCCAAATTCTACCAGCCGACCCATGTGGCCATGCAGATGACCGGCGCGGGCGGCGCGCAGGTCAGCCGCGACGAAGCCCCGATGCTGATCCTCGTGGCCAGCACGCTGGAACGGCTCTTTCTCGGCATCCGGCCGTTCTGGGCCAGCGATAAGGCCCCCATCGGCCTCACCGCGATCCGGGGCGGTGCCGCACGCTTTGCCCGCGCCTTCCCGTCGGTGCTGCGCGGCCGCCCCAACCGTCACGTGACGGCGGAAAACGGCTATGAGAGCTTTCGCGCCGGGCAGATCGCGCTCCGCTTCGAGGGGGAACTCAACCTCGACGGAGAGCTGTTCGCCAGTTCCGGCCCCGATGCCCCGCTCGTTATCACCGCCGAGGGACCATTGCGCTTTCTGCGCCCGCGCTAGGGCGCGGCGCTTGTTTGCCGGCCCGCCCCGGGCCTATAGAAGGCAGGTGATTTTTCATGCAAGGCACACGCATCCCATGACTGGCCCGCAGACACCGGCAGAGTATCCCACCCCGGACGGCCCCGATCTTGAGACTTCCGCGCCCCTGCGCGTCTTGGTCACGGCGCTGCAAGAACGCTTCGGCGACGGGCTCCAGGCGGTCATCCTCTACGGCTCCTGCCTGCGCAGCACCGACCTTCTGGATGGGCTCGTGGATTTCTATGTGCTGGTCGAGAACACGCCGCGCGCCGAACCCCGGCTCTGGCTACGGCTTGGCGGGCGTATCCTGCCGCCCAATGTCTATTACCTCGAAACCCCTCTGGGCGATCAGACCGTGCGTTGCAAATACGCGGTGCTCAGCCTCGCGCAATTCGAACGCGGCACCGGTCCGGGCTGGTTTCATTCCTATCTCTGGGGGCGCTTTGCGCAGCCCGTGAAACCGGTCTGGTGCGACACGCCCGCCACCCGTGCGCGATTGCACGCGGCCTTTCTGCGCGCGGGCGAAACCCTGCTGCGCCGTGCCATCCCGGCCCTGCCGCCCGACGGGCGACTGGCGGACCTGTGGCAAGGGGCGCTGGCACTCAGCTATGCCACCGAACTGCGCGCCGAACGTCAGGGCCGCGCCGCCGAACTCGCCGGGCACGGGCAGGCCTTCTTCGAGGCGCAGACCCGGGCCCTGCTGCCGCGCCTCGGCCCCCTTCTGCGGATCGAGGCGCGCGACGACACGCTCACCTATCAAAGCCATGCCACATCCCGCGCGCGCCGCGCCGCGCCGCTGCTCTGGGCACTGCGGCGGGTGCAGGGCAAGGCGCTCTCTGTGGCGCGGCTGATCAAGGGGCTGTTCACCTTCGAGGGCGGGCTCGATTACCTCGCCTGGAAACTGTCCCGCCATTCCGGGCAAGAGGTGGTGATCCCCGACAAGGTCCGCCGCCGCCCGCTGATCCATATCTGGGGCTTCATGCGCCAGCTTTATGCCAGGGGTGTTTTTCGCTGACCCGGCGTTTGCCGCAGGGCCCACGCAAGAATCCGCGCACAAACTGAAACACAATGACAGTTTCACGACGTTTTCCGGCTTTTGTGTGATCCAGATCAAAACACTCAGGTGTTCGATTGTGCGTCTGAGACATGGCGTCTGACGGAAATCTCCTGTATAGAGCGCCCCAGAAAAACAAAATCGAGGTTGCGGATCCACATCATGAAACACGCCGTATTCATCCAGTCGAACCACAAGCAGATCGTCGGCGCGATTGCCGCCGAACATGCGCTGCGTCGCTATTCGGACAACAACGACAAGTTCGAGGTCCATATCGTCAACAGCCGGGATTACCCGTTCTTCATGGCCCGCGAAGGTCAGGAATACATGCGCGACGGGGTCAAGCGTGTCTGGCTCAACGAAGACCTGCAATCCTTCACCCCCACCCGCTTCATGCCGCCCGAACTTATGGGCTACGAAGGCCGTGCCGTGGTCATCGACCCCGACGTGTTCGCCTGTGCCGATATCTGGGAACTGCTGAACCGCGACATGAAGGGCAATGCGATCATGGCGCGCATGCGCTCTGGCACCAAGGGCCTGATCGACAAGGCCTATGCCAGCTCCGTGATGCTGCTCGACTGCGCGCAGCTGACCCACTGGAAGGTCGAGGAACAGTTCAACGCCATGTTCGACGGTGATCACGACTATTCCCGCTGGATCGGTCTGCGCAACGAAGACCCCGACAAGATCGAATTCATCGAGAACGAGTGGAACGATTTCGACAAGTTCACCACCGACACCAAGATGCTGCACACCACCCGCCGCAAGACCCAGCCGTGGAAAACCGGCCTGCCGGTGGATTGGCGTCCCGCAGAGAAATTCCGCCTGTTCCCGCCAGCGGCATGGGTGCTGCGCATGCGCCGCAAGATCTTTGGCGAATACGGCCTGATGGGCAACTACAAGGAACATCCCGACAAGAACCAGGAAAACTTCTTCTGGGGCCTGGTCAAGGAATGCGTCGAAGAGGGCAAGCTCACCGAAGAGTTCCTGCGCAAGGAAATGGAAGAGAACCACGTCCGCCACGACGCGCTTGAGATTCTGAAAAACGTGCCCGACCTGCCCAAAGGCACCGCACATCCGCTCAGCGGCGGCGGTCTGGCCAAGGCAGCCTGATCCGACCACAGGCGCGGCCGCAGGCCGCGCCTAGGAAAACAGCGCGCGAATCCTGTCGCCCGCGTCCTGCGCTCCGCCCGATGGGTCGGGGCGCATTTCTTTTGCCCACGCCTCGCCCTGCGCTACGAGTTTTGGCGCATCATCCAGCCAGCGCGCCCGCCCGTCGCGCACCAATGCATCCTGAATGCGCGAGATGTCCCGCCGCATCCGCACCGGCGCAAGGCGCATCGCCAGCGCATGGCTCAGCGGCTTGTGCCGGTAATTATGGGCGTGGTCCCACCAGCTGCCCGGTGGATCACCGGGATCGAAGATATAGAGCGGTCGCCCCAGGCTCGCCGCCTCGGCCAGCATCGACATGCTTTCGCCGGTGACGACAAACCGATCCGCAAGGCCCAGAAAGGCGGGATATGGGTTCTCCTCCACATCCGCGCCGCCGCGCTCATGCCACCAATAGCAGCGCGCAGGCACGTCGAGCGCGTCACGAAACGTCTCCGCCACGGCGCGCGGCGTGCGCGGGCTGCCACTGACAAGGGCGCTGCCCCCGGTCTCGGCCACCAGCCGGTTAACCCCGCGCGCAAGGCCGCGCGCCTTGTCGGGGGTAAAGACGAACGGCCCGCTATCGCCCCCGATCAGCACCGTGGTGAACGGACGCGGCAAAGGCCCGAGCGCGGGCGCCGCCAACTCCGCCGCCGCGTCCACACCCGCACGGGTGAACCGGTGCATCGGCAGCGGATTGACCAGAATGTTGGGCGAAGGCTCAATGAAATACTGCGGCGTGCTGACAATCAGATCGTAGCAGTCAGGCGGGGCCCAGGGACGCCCGACATGCACCAGCCGCACGCCGCCGCCCGCCTGCCGCCGGATCCAGCGCGCGACCGGCTCGTTGCGCCGCCCGGCACTGATCACCAGATCCGGCCACGGCGGCCCCAGAGGGCTCGACGCCTGCCGGTCGATCCCCATCAGCGTCGGCCCCAACAACAGGTGCGGCAGCAGTTCCCAACTGCGCGCGACAATGCGCTTTTCCTCGAACGGCCAGCCCAATGTCTCGGCCAGCGCCAACACCTGCGTGTTGTCGCCCGCCTTGCGCCCCAGCAGGCACCAGACCTTTGCCGGTTGTGTCACCCCGTCCTTGTCCAAAGCCTCTCTCGTTTTCGCTACCCCGCGGATCATGTCCGCCATCCTGCCCTGTTGCGCGGTGAATGCCACAGATTTCCGCCTGCAAGGGACCCGCACAAAATTACCCATACAAACCCGGAGCGATACCCTCTAAGAGCAAGAGACGAAACCCTGACCCAAGACCAGATTGCCCGCCCATGTTCAACATATCCTATCGCGAGGCATCGGCCGTCGCCTCGCGCCACCTGATCCTCACCGCCCTGTTCTTTCTGCCCCGGGCCAAAAAGATCGCATTGGAACGCCGCCTGCGCGGCAAACAGGAACATGCCTACCTGCAAGAGGCCGACTGGGCGCTCGTGTCATGGGGCAAGAGCGGGCGCACCTGGTTCCGGGTGATGCTGTCACGGTTCTACCAACTGCACTTCGGGCTCGACACCGATTACATGCTGGAATTCGACAACTTCCACCGGCTGAATCCGAAAGCCCCCAAGGTGCTGTTCAGCCATAACAATTACATTCGCGACTATCTCGGGGCATGGGACAATCTCGATTATTACAAAGGGCGCAAACTGGTCCTGCTGGTGCGTGATCCGCGCGACGTGGCCGTGTCGCAGTATTTCCAGTGGCGCTACCGCATGCGCCCGCGCAAGAAGGCCCTGAACGCCTATCCGGCCCATGGAACGAATGTCGACATCTTCGATTTCGTCTGCAATCCCGATTGCGGCATTCCCCGCATCGTCGAGGCGTTCAACACCTGGGCCCGCTCGATGCCGGCCCTCGGCGACGATGTCCTGCTTGTCCGCTACGAGGATCTGCGCAGCGACCCCGCCGAGGTCCTGCGCCGCGTCGTGGCCTTTACCGGGACCGATGGCAGCCCCGAACATATCGAGGCCGCCCGTGACTATGCCGATTACGAGAACATGAAAAAGCGCGAGGCCAAGAAGGACGGCATGCGCGGCAGCGGTCAGCGGGTCAAACCCGGCGACACGGCGAACCCCGATTCCTTCAAGGTCCGGCGCGGCAAGGTCGGCGGCTACCGCGACTATTTCACGCCCGAACAGGTTCAGGTCGTCGATGCGATGGTCAATGACGCGCTCGACCCGTCCTTCGGCTACACCGCGCCCTGACACGGACCGTTAACAGAGACACCCGCGCGAAACGCGGCCCCAGGGCCGCCACGCGGGGTGCACCATTGAGGTGTTGCCCCCGGCCCCGTCACGCCTCACCGCCCGTGACTGCGATCATAGCCATTGCGCGCCGGGCTCTGCCAGCCGCGCAACGCCTCCTCCACGGGTCGAAAGACCTCGACCAGCAGCGGATGACAGACGGCGGTATCGCTCGTGTGCTCCGCCGAACAATCCCCGCCCGGGCAGGCGCTGAGCGCGCCCAGCAGGTCGATCTCGGCAAAGAACTCCAGGTGATCCCCGGGCCGCACCGGGCTGGCCTTCATGAAATACTGCCCCGTGTCGCGGGTAAAGCCGGTGCACATGAAGACGTTGAGCACGTCATGCACATGCCCCTCCGCCTCGGCCAGCGATAGCCCCAACTCATCCGCCACCGCCCGCGTCAGGTTGGAATGGCAGCAATGGTGATACTGCACCCCCGACAGCAGGTTGCCCGTGTAGGGATCGCAGCGCGTGCCGATCACGTCATGCACCGACCCGCCGAAGTCGTCGATCCCGTACCATTCCAGCGTATCCGCGACGATCGTCGCCATCGGGCGCAGATGCGGAAAGGACGACCACAGCCGCTCGCCCCGCGTCACATGGGTGCCGTGCAGCGCCCGCGTCTTGCCGGAATAGAACCGCTCCGACAGGTCATCCGCGTTCCACAGGTTGAGGTCGCCCACCTGCGGCCCCTCGACGCTGGAGATGCGAAAAAACTCACCCGCGCCCGCGCGAAAACAGGCCGCCTCGCGCGGCGGCACCACCACCTCGGCCACCTTCTCCGCCCCCTCCCGCGCGGCCGCATAAAGCGCCAGTTCGGGCTTGGGCAACGTATCGTTGGGATAGCAGATCACGGGCGCCACGGCGCGTCGGGCGGCGGCATCATCAGGGCTTCGGGTCATCGCGTCACGTCCTCTTGCGGCGGGGGTCGTGGCAGACCTTCGGCGCGGTCCCGTCGGATGTAAAGACCTCCGCCCCGCAAGCCACGCAATACCAGCGCCGCCGCAGATCGCAACCGCTCACCCGGTACTCGCGCCAGCGGCACGCCCGCGTCGCGCGGTTGGAAAAGATCAGCACGAGGACAAAGGCAATAATCAGCCCGACGACAACGATCATGCGGCTCGGCCCTTGATGATCCGGGTCATCACGTTCAAGCGCGCGCTTGGGTCCATCAGATGCGCGAGATCGGGCAGGCTCGGACATAGCGGCATATCGGTCTCTCCTGTGTTGCGCGCGATCCTCTGACATGGGGCGGCAAATGAAAACCCCGGGCGGCGTGACCGGATGATCACATTGCGGTGCTGACGCGCATCGGCACGGCTTCCCCGACACGCGCCCGCATGGCAAGGTCATGCCGCACCAGAGGAAACCACGCACATGCAGATCACATCCGGCAGCACAGGCCGCGAGACCGAGATCGCCGATCTCTTCAAGACTACGTTCATCGCCTCCGAGGGCGCGGAGGAAGGTGCATCAATCGGCAGGCTCGCCCGCGACCTGATGACAACCACCGACGCGGATGACCTGCACGTCTTTACCGCCGACGATGGCGGCCTTGTCGGGGCCTGCATCTTCACCCGCCTGCGCCACGAGGGCGCGACGCGACGCACCTGGCTCCTCTCGCCCGTCGCCGTCGCCCCCGACCGGCAGGGTCAGGGCATCGGGCAAAAGATGATCACAGAGGCCCTCACGACACTGCGCGCGGCGGGCGCAGAGGTCGCGGTCACCTACGGCGATCCCGCGTTTTACGGGCGGGTGGGCTTTGAGCCCGTCACGGTGGACACGGTATCAGCCCCCTACCCGCTCTCGCAGCCCGAGGGCTGGCTCGCGCAGGCGCTGACCGGCCAGCCGCTTGCGCCGCTCACCGGGCGCGCCACCTGCGCCCCCGCCCTGAGCGACCCGGCCTTCTGGTAGCCTGCTCAGCCGTCGTAATAGGCGTACATCTGCTCCAGCACGCTCAGGGTCGGTGCCTCGGGCCGGTTCGCTGCGGCCTCGGGGGTGTAATAGACCTCGACCCAATCGGGCAGCGCGGGGATCGGGGTTTCTGGTTTCTCGACCGGATAAGCCATTGCTTTTCTCCATTTTTCGGACATGGCAGAGATAATCCTCTGCATTGCAGCGAAAACCCTCAATCCCGCAGTCTGGCCATGCAGGAATTGCATGTCACCCGATCATCAGGTCCCCCCACAGGCCGAGACTGAACCCCAGAACCGCGCCCAGCGCGGGCGACCACGCCTGCCCCTCATGCGACTCGGGTGCCACGTCCTGAAAGATCAGGTAGAGGATCCCGCCCGCCGCAAACAGCATGATGAAGCCCAGAACCTCCGGCATCTCGGCCAGAAACGTGAACCCGATGGCGGCACAGGCCGGGCCAAGCAGGGCAAGGCTGGCGAAAAGCAGGACAATCTTGCCGCCTGCGACCGCGCCATCCCGCACGATCTCGCGAAACGCGGCAAAGCCTTCGGGCAGATTCTGCAGAAAGATCAGACCGGCCAGCAGAAAGGCACGTTCCTTCTGCGCCGCCAGCAAGGCCCCGATGGCCATGGCCTCGGGCAGATAGTCGAGCAACATGGCAAGAAGCTGCGCACCGCGCCCGCCCCCGGCCTCCAACCTGCGGTCGATGACATAGAACGTGACCCCGCCACCGACAAAGGCCAGCAGCGCGACCGGCGCAGTCAGATCTTCCCGGCCATGCGGGACAAGCACCAGCGCAACCGCGGCCAGCAGCGCCCCGCCGCCGAAGGCCATGATGCCATGCGTCACCTCATGCGGCAGCTTGCGGCAGGTGGCAGACAGCGCGAGCGCCGCCCCGATGGGCATCGCCGCCCCCGCCATCAGCGTCAGGAGCAGGGCGGACCAGAGATCAGCCATGCTGCGCCACTATACCAGCCTCACACGTGCCGCTCGACCATCATCTTCTTGATCTCTGCAATCGCCTTGGCGGGGTTCAGGCCCTTGGGGCAGGTCTTGGTGCAGTTCATGATCGTGTGGCAGCGATAGAGCTTGAACGGATCTTCCAGATCGTCCAGCCGCTCGCCCGTCGCCTCGTCGCGGGAATCGATGATCCAGCGATAGGCGTGCAGCAGGGCCGCCGGCCCCAGATACTTGTCGCCGTTCCACCAGTAGGACGGGCAGGACGTGGAACAACAGGCGCACATCACGCATTCATAAAGCCCGTCCAGCTTTTCGCGGTCGTCGATCGACTGCTTCCATTCCTTCGCGGGCCGGTTTGTCTTGGTCTCCAGCCACGGCATGATGCTCTCATGCTGCGCGTAGAAATGCGTGAGGTCGGGGATCAGGTCCTTGACCACCGGCATGTGCGGCAGCGGGTAGATCTTCACATCGCCCTTGATCTCGTCCGTGCCGTAGATGCACGCTAGCGTGTTGATCCCGTCGATATTCATCGCACAAGACCCGCAGATCCCCTCGCGGCAGGACCGGCGAAAGGTCAGCGTCGGGTCGATCTTGTTCTTGATGTAAATGAGCGCATCCAGAACCATCGGCCCGCAATCGTCGAGATCGACGAAATAGGTATCGACGCGCGGGTTCTGCCCGTCATCGGGCGTCCAGCGATAGATCGTGAACTTGCGCATCGTGCCGCCCGTATCGGGCTTGGGCCAGGTCTTGCCCGCCACCATGCGCGAATTCTTGGGGAGTGTGAGTTGAACCATTTTCTACTCCTTTCAGCCGCCCAGCAGGGTCAGGCTATTTTCGGCGATGCATTGCACGGCCTCGGGGCGCTGTGCGATGCCGACAACCTCTTGTGCCACCTCGGGGGTCACCCCGGTAACACTCGCTCCGGCGATCCGGACAATCTCGCGGGCCGAGGCCGCGTCGATGATGCAATCCGTGACCGGCGCGGCATTCACACCCGGAAACCGCTCTGACACGACCGTGTTGACCACGCTCTTGGCCCGCTCACGCGCGATGTTGTCCGCCACCTGATTGGTCGCCTCACAGGCCCCGAGGGCGACAACCGCAAGACAGAGAAACGCGCGTCGGATCATTCTGTCAGTGGCCTTTCACGCAGACGCCCGACCCGCCATACAGAATAGCGGCATGCTTCGGGCACCGGCTGTAGCGGCGTTCGACCGTCCGCTGCTGACCCGAGGCAAAGCGCGGCGTCGGGTTGCGGCCCAGCCGCTTGTCGGCGCATTCATTCACCCGGTCGGTCTGCGCCGGGCTCAGATTCGGCCCCGGAACGATCCACGATATGGTCTGCCCGCCGGGCGGCACCTCCGGCCATTCGGCGGCAAAGCGTGCGGCCCCGCGCAGCCCCATCTCGTATCGGCAATCCAGGATCGCCGCGCGTTGGTCGCGCACCGGGATATACCGGTTGGGATCGGCAAACGACGCCGGGGCGCTCGCAACGCTCAGACCGAGACCGATAAGGGCGGGAATCACTCCCTTGGTAAAAATCCGCATCAGAATGTCCTTTCCTTCGGGGCAATCTTCTTGAGGCTGATACCACCCTTGTCCTCGGGCGTGATCGGGTCCTCGATAATCGGGCGATAGCTGAGATCGACATCCGTCTCACCGATCCGCGCAATCGTGTGCACGCGCCAGGCTTTGTCATCGCGGGTGCTGAAATCCTCATGCGCATGCGCGCCCCGGCTTTCCTTGCGCGCCTCGGCACCAAAGATCGTCGACAGCGCACAGGGCATCAGGTTGGTCAGTTCCAGCGTCTCCATCAGGTCGCTGTTCCACACAAGGCTGCGGTCGGTAACCTTGATATCGGCCATCTTGGCGGCCACACCCTTCATCTTCTCGACCCCGTCGGCCAGCGTCTTCGAGGTGCGGAACACAGCGGCATCCGCCTGCATCGTGCGTTGCATCTCCAGCCGCAGATCGGCGGTCGGCACGGACCCATCCGCATGGCGCAGCGTGTCGAAGCGATCGAGCGCGCGGTCCACCTCGGCCACATTGGTCGCAGGCACCGCACTCTCGGGATCCACCACCTTGCCCGCCCGAATGGCGGCGGCACGGCCGAACACCACAAGGTCAATGAGCGAGTTCGACCCCAGCCGGTTCGCCCCATGAACGCTCGCACAGGCCGCCTCGCCCACGGCCATCAGGCCGGGGACCACGGCATGCGGGTCGTCCTTGGTCGGGTTGATCACCTCGCCCCAGTAATTCGCCGGAATGCCGCCCATGTTGTAATGCACGGTGGGCAGCACCGGGATCGGCTCCTTGGTGACATCCACCCCGGCAAAGATCTTGGCACTCTCGGAAATCCCCGGCAGGCGCAGGTTCAGCGCCTCGGGCGGCAGGTGGCTCAGGTTCAGGTGTATGTGATCGCCCCCCGCCCCGACACCGCGCCCTTCGCGGATTTCCATCGTCATGCAGCGGCTGACATAGTCGCGCGGGGCCAGATCCTTGTAGTTGGGCGCATAGCGTTCCATGAACCGCTCGCCCTCGGAGTTGGTGAGATACCCGCCCTCACCGCGCGCACCCTCGGTGATCAGGCACCCGGCACCGAAAATGCCGGTGGGGTGGAACTGCACGAACTCCATATCCTGAAGCGGCAGGCCCGCCCGCGCCACCATGCCGTTGCCGTCACCTGTGCAGGTATGCGCGCTCGTGGCGCTGAAATACGCCCGGCCATAACCGCCCGTCGCCAGCACCACCATCTTGGCGTTGAACACATGCATCGTGCCATCGTCCAGCTTCCAGCAGACAACACCGGTGCAGGCGCCATCGGTCATGATCAGGTCAATGGCGAAATACTCGATGTAGAACTCGGCCTTTTCTTTCAGGCTCTGCCCATAAAGCGTGTGCAGGATCGCGTGGCCGGTGCGGTCGGCGGCGGCGCAGGTGCGCTGCACCGGCGGGCCTTCGCCAAACTCGGTCGTATGCCCGCCAAAGGGACGCTGATAGATCTTGCCCTCTTCGGTGCGCGAGAACGGCACACCGTAATGCTCCAGCTCATAGACCGCCTTGGGCGCCTCGCGCGCCAGATATTCCATCGCGTCGGTATCGCCCAGCCAGTCCGACCCTTTGACCGTGTCATACATATGCCACTGCCAGCTGTCGGGGCCCATGTTGCCAAGGCTCGCCGCGATGCCGCCCTGTGCGGCCACGGTGTGAGAGCGGGTCGGAAACACCTTGGTCACGCAGGCGGTGCGCAGCCCCTGTTCGGCCATGCCGAGCGTCGCGCGCAGACCGGCCCCGCCGGCCCCCACAACCACGACGTCGTAATCATGCGTCTCGTATTCATAAGCAGCCATTTATTCAGTTCCTCACAGCGCAATCTTGGCGAGGGCGAAAAGCCCGGTGGCGATCGTCCCGTAACTTAGAACGGTCACCGCGATAATCAGGGCCCGGCGTGTCGCGCCGTGTGTGTAATCCTCGATCATCGTCTGCGCGCCACCCGCGAAATGGCGCAGACCGAAAAAGACCACGAGGCCGGTCAGAATCGCCATGGCCGGATGCGACATCGTCTGCAGCACCTCGGCCCGGTCGCCCCCCAATGTGCGGCCGAAGGCCACCAGAAAAATCGGAATGATCAGGGCAAGGCCGACGCCTGACACCTTCATGTACCAGAAATGCTCGGTTCCGGTGCCTGCGGCGCCTTTGCCCTCGGCCCGTTTACGTGCGGTCAGATAACGCATCTTTCCCTCCTCAGACCAGAAACAGCGTGATGACGGTCAGAACGACCGAACCGATGATACAGCCCCAGCCCAGCTTTTCCGCCGTCTCGATCTCGAGGCCCTTGCCCGCGTCGAAATAGAAATGCCGCAGCCCGGCGAGGTAGTGATACCAGATCGCCCAGAGCGACAGCGTCATCACCAGATCGCCGAACCAGGAGGTCAGCACGGCATCCGCCAGCGCGAAATATGCGTCCGAGGTCGAGGCCGCGAGCAACCACCACACGATCAGCAGCGACGCCACGATCAGCGCGTTGCCGGTGATCCGCGTCAGAATCGACGTGATCGAGGTCAGCTGCGGGCGATAAACTTGCAAATGCGGGGATAGTGGGCGTTCTACCTGTTCGGTGCGGGCCAGATCGGTTTCGGCCATGGAGAACCTCCTTTACAGATGGCGGCGGCGCATGCGCCGGCTCAAGCTGCCCCTGTTTTGAAACTTTTTAGCGGCGCTGTCACCTGTTACAGGATAGAATTCCTGACATTCAGGGCAATTCGCCGCAAAAACTTTGTCTTTGTGATCACATAATTTATCGCGTGATCACAATTAACGGCCTGTTAACGCACGCGATCAGACGACTCGTGCGCCCGGCCGGAACAGCGCACAGGCATACCCTGCCAATTGCACCAGGCCCGGCACGGATTTTGTGATCACAGAGCACAGCCCGACATGAAAAAGGCCCGGCTCCTCTCGGGACCGGGCCATTCGAAATCCGTGCCGTGCCGCTCAGTGCAGCTTGGCTTCGACCTCGGCGATGCCGTTGTCGATCAGCGTATTGCCGTCGGCGGCGGTCATCTGCTTGGCGATCACGTCGCGCGCGGCGGCCACGGCGACAGTCACCGCCTGATCCCGCACGTCACGGATGGCCCGTGCCTCAGCGCTCTTGATCTGGTCTTCGGCAGCCTGCAAACGGCGCGCGATCGAGGCCTTGATGTCGTCCTTGGCCTCTTCGGCGGCCTGGTTGGCCTCGTCCTTGGCCTGCGCGATGATGCGATCGGCCTGGTCCTGCACTTCCTTTTGCTTGCGCTCATAGCTCGCAAGCAGGGTCTGTGCCTCTTCCCGCAGCGCGCGCGCCTCGTCGAGGTCGGACTTGATGCCTTCCGCCCGCTCGTCCAGCTTCTTGCCGATCAGGCCCGGCACCTTCATGTAGGTCAGGAAACCGACGAACAGCAGGAACGCCAGCAGCACCACGAAATCCGTGTTGCTCAGCGAAAAGAACGGGCCCGATGCGGCCAGCGCCGGGCTCGCGATCACGGATGCGGCGACGGTCAGGGTCAGCTTGCGCATGGCAGTCATCCTTTCATCCGGGCGTTGATCGCAGCGGTGACACTGCGGCCATCGGCCTTGCCACCCATGGCCGAGACGATCTCGGCAGCCGTATCCTTGGCCACCTCGCGCACGCTCTCCATGGCGCTTTCACGGATCTCCGCGAGCTTCTTCTCGCCCTCGGCGGTCCGTTCCGCGATCTCGGCATCAGCCTTTTCATTGGCGCGGTCGAGATCGGCTTTGATCTCGGCCTTGGTCTCGGCGATGATCTTCTGCGCCTCGGCGCGGGCATCGGCCAGCGCCTTGTTATACGCCTCCTCGGCCTCGACCGCCTTGGCCTTGAGGTCCTCGGCGGCGGCAAGATCGTTGGTGATCGTCCCCTGACGCTCGGCCAGCACAGCCGCGATGCGCGGCAGGGCCACGCGCGACAGGATGAAATAGATCACGACCAAAGACACCAACAGCCAGAAGATCTGGTTGGAAAAAGTCGTGATATCGAGCTGAGGCAAGCCCGTCGCGGCCTCGGCCCCTTGCGTTTCGCTCGCCATGTCGTTCTCCCTCGGGAATGTTCCGGTTACACCGGAAGGCAGCGCATCGCCGCCCTCCGGCCGTAAGGATCAGATACCCGTAAGGCTCAGACGGCGAACATCAGCAGAAGCGCGATGAGGAACGAGAAGATCCCCAGGGCTTCGGCGAACGCGATGCCGATGAACAGCGTCGCGGTCTGACCGGCGGCAGCCGACGGATTGCGCAGCGCGCCCGCGAGGAAGTTGCCGGCCACGTGGCCCACACCGATTGCGGCAGCGCCCGAACCGATGCCTGCGAGGCCTGCACCGATGAATTGACCCAGTTGTGCGATATCGCCTTCCATGAGATGTCTCCTTACGTTGGAATTGGCATTGCTAGGTTGGTCGTGAGGCGGGCGAACCCGCCGTCGTTTGGTTGTTGGGTTGGTGGGGCATACCC
>Ga0209925_1000871_pt1 | contig 15284 bp, 17 predicted proteins | sample SalPonR2_A_D1_MG_FD_185702 | JGI IMG/M metagenome (GOLD analysis project Ga0209925, IMG submission 185702) | Salt pond soil microbial communities from South San Francisco under conditions of wetland restoration - Salt Pond MetaG R2_A_D1_MG... ...
AGTGTGGTTGGAAAAGGTGAAAGAGTCCGGACAGTTTTTCTTTCTAAGCGTTCAATAAAATGGCTCCGGAAATATTTAAAAACAAGAGATGATGATTCCGATGCTTTGTTTATAAACTACAGAGGTAGAAACCCTAAAACCAGACTTTCTGTAAGAAGCTTGGAAAGAATTGTTAAAAAACATGCCATTGCTGCAGGGCTTCCAAGTACTACTTCTTGTCACACTCTAAGACACAGCTTTGCTACAGATCTTTTAAATAAAGGTGCAGACCTAAGAGCGGTTCAAGAGTTCCTTGGCCATAAGAATATTGTAACAACCCAAATCTATACCCATGTTACTAAGCCACACCTTAGAAAGGCTCATGAGCAGTTTCATGGAATCGATGATGAGGAAGAATAAATCCAAACCTACTCACTTCCCTATTTTTTGGGACTATGCCCAAAATTACTTTATTCTTTGTTAGACATATAAAATATAAGCACATTATTAATAAAAAACTTCTTTCTCTTTTAATGTTTTATATAGATAGGTTATTTTTCACATAATTTATTTATTTACCCCTAAAAAGCCTATTTACAACTAATTTCCTCAATTTTCCCTATTTTAACTTAATTTTAACCAAAATCATTGACAAATTTATTTTTTTGTTTTATAATATAAGTACAAAGTAACAAGTTCTTTAAAATCTCATAAGGGCAAACTACTTTCACCCTACTTTAATAAAGAGGGTTCAAGAAAAAGTAGTTTTAGAAAATAGAAGGAGTGATTAAAGTGACTGATCTTACTGTTTTAATAGTTGGTGGAACTTTAATAGTTTTAACACCATTTGTTGTTGAATTATATTTCAACTGGAAAGAAAGCATAGAAGATGAAGTTGAAAATAAAATGAAAGAGCAAGAACAATGATTCTTAAAATATTATTCTTAATAGCTGTTATAATTTTAGGAACTGGAATTTTTTGCTACTATATAGAAAGAAAAGCAAAAAAAGATTTAAAAGAAAAATATTATTTATTAGAAGAAGAAAACAAAAAACCTTTTACATAAAATTGTAAAAGGTTTTTCTTTTTGGTATCTCCCCTATTTATTTACTTTCCAAATCTTCTTTTTCGATTAGAATAGTCTTTAATTGCTTTATCAAGATCTTCTTCACTAAACTCTGGCCAATATTTATCTAAAAAGCAAAGCTCAGAATAAGCAGCTTGCCAAATAAAAAAGTTGGACAACCTCCTCTCCTTCCCTGTTCTAATAATAAGATCTAGATCTGAAGTCCATAAGTTTTCTGCAATTAAGTCTTCATCAATATCTTCAGGCTTAATTCCTTTTTTCATTATCTTTTTGAATGCTTCCACAATCTCTGCTCTTCCCCCATAACTTAAAGCAATATTTAAAGTCATTTTTGTATTAGTCTTGGTCGCTTTTTCTGCTTTCTTTATTGCTTTTTTTAAGGATTGGGAAAGTTTATTTTTTCTTCCTAAAATTTGAACTTTTATTCCTTCCTTTACAAATTCCTCTAACTTATCTCTTAAAGTCTTTTCTCCTAAACTCATAATATGGTCTACCTCTTTTTCAGATCGTTTCCAATTTTCTGTAGAAAAAACAAATAAGGTTAAAATTTTTATCCCTTTTTTGCCGGCCCATTCTACTACTTTCATTGCTTTATCTAACCCTTTGTTATGACCTTTAAAAGCAGGGAGATTATTTTTCTTTGCCCATCTCCTATTTCCATCCAATATAATTCCTACGTGTTCTGGAATTTTTATATTATTTTCTTCACTCATAATTTTTATTATTTACTAAAAATATAATCTGTGTCAATGTTTATTTTTTTTGGTAAAAACCAAGGCAAATTGTGCCCTAAGAAATAAAATACTTTTAATCCAATCTTGGATAAAGTAATTTTGGGTTTAAATTTATTAAAAACTACTTTTTGATATTTGTCAAAATCAGGGAAAGTACTTACTAAATGATTAGCCGCTGTTAATCCCCAAATTACTCCTCCTCCAGACCATGGTTTTGTTAGTCCGGCAGCATCTCCACATAGAGTAATATTTGGATTGTTTGGGAAAGATAATCCTTCTGGAACTAAGCTGGAGCATTTATCTTTAATTTCAATATCTCTTTCTTTTAAAAATTTATTAAAATTATCTTTAGCATATTTGGATTCTTCTAAAATTCCATATTCAACTCGCTCTCCTCGAGGAATTTTCCAGATAAAACCATTATTTTTAGTTGGCCAAACTTCAACATAATCTGCATTGTCCTTTTTATTAACAAACCCCTTAATTCCTAAACGGATAGATAATTTAGGCAAGCCAGTCTCTTTTCTAGTGACAGAATCATACCCGTCACAACCAATAATATAATCATAGTTTTCCGGAAGAGATAAAACTGCTTGGTTAAGATTAATATTAGCTCCTTTTTCTTTAGTTTTTTGAGCCATCATTTTGTCTAATTTAAAATGGTTCATTACAAGAAGATCATGAGAAAATTGAGCTTCAATATCTTTTTTAGAAAAGTGGACTATAACTTTTTTTATTCTGTTTTGAACTAAATCTTTGCTTTCTGGAATAGAATTTAGAATTCTTTTAGAAAATAAACCAGAACAACATTTTTTACCAATTTCTTCTTTTCTTTCAAAAAGCTCCACCTCATTTTCATCAGATAGTTTTAAAGCTAAATAAAGCCCACAAATTCCACCTCCGATTATTGCAACTTTTTTGTTTGTATTACTTTTATCCATGAAAGTTTTTACTGCCTTGATTTGTTCTTAACTTGTTTAAGAAAAATTCCACCTCCAATTATTGCAACTTTTTTCATTTTTGATTTAAAACTTTAATTACTGTATTTTTTTCTAATTTATAATTTGCTGTAATATAGCCTACAGCAAAGGAAAAAATCGAGACTAAAACAATTATAACCACTAAAATAATATCACGTTTATTCTTTTTTCTAAACTTTTTAATAGCCTCAATAATTGACTTCATTTTTAAAATAAGTATAATATAAAATGATTTAGCAATTAAATTAAGTAAAAGAAAATGTCAAAAGTAAAAGCAACTGGAACAACTAAATTAGGAAGAGATTCAAACCCGAACTATCTTGGGGTTAAATTACATCATGGCCAAAAAGCTAAGGCTGGAAGTATTATAGTTAGACAAAGAGGGACTAAAGTCAGAGCAGGGAAAAATGTTCGTCGTGGTAGAGATGATACTCTTTACGCTATAGAAGAAGGGGTAGTTAAGTTTAAGACTAAAAAAATTACTAAATACGATAATTCTCGCAAAAAAGTTAAGTTTGTGAGTGTTGAATAGCAGTTTTTACAAACTCTTTAAATAAAGGGTGAGGATAAAGTGGTTTTGACTGAAATTCAGGATGAAACTGAGTACCAACATAAAAAGGATGATCCTCAATCTCTATTATTTCAACTAAATCTGTTTTTGGATTAAGACCTGCAACTTTTAAACCATTTTTTTCTAATTTTTTTCTATATTTATTATTGAACTCATAGCGGTGACGGTGTCTTTCTAAAATCAATTCTTCATTATAGGCTTGGGAACTAATGGTTCCCTTTTTTAATTTGCACTCATAAGTTCCGAGTCGCATTGTTCCACCATAATCTTTCTTCTTTAACAATTTCTTTTGGCCTGGCATTATATCAATTACCGGCTTACATCCTTTATCAAATTCAGTTGAATTTGCATTTTTAATTCCGGCAACATTTCGAGCAAACTCAACTGTAGCTAATTGCATTCCTAGACAGAGTCCTAAAAATGGAATTTTATTTTCTCTACAATATTGAGCTGCTTTAATTTTTCCTTCTGTTCCTCTACTTCCAAAACCTCCCGGGATAACAACTCCGTCAAATCTTTCTAATTTTTCTAATTTTGAAGGATCTTCTTCGTATTCCTCTGCAGAAAGCCAAAATATTTCTGCTTTTCTTTTATTAGCCCAACTACTATGATTAATTGCCTCTATAACCGAAATATAGGAGTCAGACAAGGTGAATTCCCCTGTTTCAAAGTATTTACCCACCATCCCAATTTTTACTTTCTTATCCGCGTTTTTGATTACATTTACCATTTTCCTCCAATTTTTTAAATCACTTTCCTTTGGCTTTAAATTAAACTTTTTTAAAATTTTATTACTAAGATTATCTCTTTCAAAATTTAAAGGAATTTCATAAATAGTACTTACATCAGGAGCAGAAATAACGTCTTCTTTGTCTACATTACAAAAAATAGAAATTTTTCTTTTACGAGGCTCATCTAATGGAACCTCTGCTCTTCCTAAAATAATATCTGGTTTTATTCCAGCTGAATTTAAAGTCCGAGCAGCATGTTGAGTTGGCTTTGTTTTCATTTCACCTATTATTTCAGGAATTGGAAGGTAGCTTACCATAACAAAAAGAACCCTCCCTGGGTTCTTTAATTTCATCATTCGAGCTGCTTCAAGAAAGAGCATATTTTGATATTCTCCTATAGTTCCTCCAATTTCAGTTAAAACAAAATCAACATCATTAATCTCTCCTGCCTTTTTAATTCTAGAGATTACTTCATTTGGTATATCGGGAACTACTTCAACACATTTTCCATCATATTCTAAGTTTCTCTCTCTTTCTATTACTGATTGATAAACTCTTCCTGTAGTCATATAATTGTGAGTTGAAAGAGTTTTATTTAAAAACCTTTCGTAATTTCCAATATCTTGATCACACTCTACTCCATCTGCAGTTACAAATACTTCTCCATGTTCAACTGGATTCATTGTTCCAGCATCTACGTTAACATAAGGATCAATCTTAACAGCTGTAACAGAATATCCTTTACTTTGGAGAATTTTTCCTATAGAAGAGTTTGCTACTCCTTTTCCTATTCCCGACATTACTCCACCAACAACAAAAACATATTTAGTTTCACTAATATTTTTACTCATTTTCTTTTTCCTTTATAAGAACTTTTAGTGTAGATTTTAGGTCTTCCCCAAGATTTAAATTAATTTCATATTCCCCTTCATTTTCAATTGGCTTTTCTAAATTAATATGTTTTTCTTTAACTTCTTCATATCCGAGTTCTTTAATCTTTTTAACAATATCTTTTTTATCAATTGATTCAAAAAGTTGTCCCTTCTCCCCTACCTTCATTTCAAATTTAATCTTCTTCTCTGTTATTGCTTCTGCTAATTTTTTTAATTCTTTTCTTCTTTTTGATTTCTTTTCTTCTTTTTGATTTTGTATTTGTTTGGCTTTTTTAACCTCTGATTCTATTGCTTTTGTTGCAAGTTTTTTAGGGAAAAGATAATTTCTGGCATATCCATCTGTAACTTCTTTTATTTCATTTTTTTGTCCTACACCAGGAATATTTTCTTTTAATACTACTTTCATAATAGAGTTAATTTAATTTATTATTTTCGAACGAAGTGAGAAAAAAGATTCAGTTTGATTCTTGTTTAGTTAAAATTTCAATAGCCTTATCAAGTTGAGGATCTTCACCCTCCTCAATTTCGTCTGGAATATCAACCTCAACATCAGGCTCAATTCCTTTATCCTGTATTAAAGATCCATTTGGAGTAAGCCACTTAGCAACAGTAATCTTTAAAGATGATTTATCGCTTAATTTAACTAACTCTTGAACTGATCCTTTTCCAAAAGATTTTTTACCTACAATCTTTATTTCTCTCTGGTCTCTTAAAGCACCAGCCAAAATTTCTGAGGCTGAAGCTGATCCTTGGTTCAATAAAACTATTATAGGATAATCTTTAAGCATAGAGTTTCCTTTTGCTTTGTAAGTATCGTCTTCTCTTTCTTCTCCAAAATGTTCAATCGTAACTGTTTTTCCATCTTCTAAGAACCAACCTGCTATATATTGAGAAACCTCAAGATAACCTCCTGGATTTCCTCTCAAATCTAATACTATTTTTTTAGCAGGACTATTTAGTATACTTAAAGCTGCTTCTCTAAAGTCTTTTCTAGCTTTTTCAGAGAAGTGATAAAGCCTAAGATAGGCTACTTCTCCTTCTTTAGTTTTTTCTCCATTTTGATCAACTAAATACCATTCTAATGATGGAATATCAATTACTCCTCTAGTAATATCAATATCTTTTGATTTTTGCCAACTTTCTCTTGCTACAGTTAAAGTTACCACACTACCTTTTGACCCTCTTATTTTATTCACTGCTTCATCAATTGTCATTTCGCTAGTTGATTCTCCATCTACTTTTAAAATTTTATCTCCTCCTTTTAATCCTGCTTTTTCAGCTGGAGTTTCTGGCAAAGGTGAAATTACTTGAAGTTGCCTATCTCTTACTCCTATTTCCATGCCTACCCCCTCAAACTGGCCTTGGACATCTTCCATAAAACGCTTTGTATTTTCAGGCTCCATAAATACAGTATAAGGATCATCTAAGGATTCAGTTAATCCAGAAATTGCTCCATATACTACAGTCTTCTGATTTAATTTACCAGTTTCTACGTATTTGCTCTCTAGTTCATTATAAGCCTCCCAGAATAAGGAAAAATCTATTTCTTGAGGAGGACAAACTTTGCATTGTTGCTGACCATAAAAAAATCCTCCTCCAAAAGCTAGGAAGATTAAAATTACAATTAGAAATGATAGTAAATTTCTTTTATTTAAAAAACTCATTTTGACCTACTATATCATAATTAACCATCTTGAACAACCTTAATCCTAACCCCAATTAGGCGAAGGGGTTTTAGATTTTGAGTTAAAAATTTAAGTAACAGTTTTTTACTTTCTGAACGTAAAGTTTCTAAATCATCAGTTGGAACACTAATAGTATTTGACCTATTATAAGTTTGAAAATTTTGAACCCTGCACACGATTGTTACAGTTTTGAATAAAAGTCCCTCTTTTTTTAAGGTGTGGTGGACTTTTTCTACTAATTTTTCAAAAGTATCTAAAATAATTTCTGGTTCTCTGGTATTTTGTTTGAAAGTATGCTCTCTTCCAATTGATTTTGTTATTCTGTTTTTCTTAATAACAGAATCATCTTTTCCTTTTGCTTTTTGATAAATATCCTCTCCCCTGCTTCCTAGTAATTTAACTAGTTTTTGTTTTTCTATTTTTTTTAACCCTCCTATTGTCTTAATTTTAAATTTATTCTTTAACTTGCTTTCAGTTTTTGGGCCAATTCCAGGTAAGATTTTTAAAGGTTTCTCTTTTAAAAAAGCATCTACTTCCTCTGGTTCTATTACAAATAAACCATCTGGTTTTTCTTCTTCAGAGGCAATTTTAGCTAATATTTTATTTGGTCCTATTCCTACACTTGCAGTAAGTTTTTCTTTTTTTAAAATTTCTGCCTTTAAAGTTTCTCCAATCTCTTTTGCTTTTTTGTAGTCAGAAACAAAAGAAATATCAAGATAGTTTTCATCTATAGATAATGGTTCATATTGATCAGAATAATTTTTAATAATTTCTAATATATTTTGAGAAACCTTTTTGTAATAATCAAGGTTGACTGGTAAATAAACAGCTTCTGGGCACTTCTTATAAGCAATTGAAATTGGAGTAGCAGAATTAATTCCATATTCTCTTGCCTCATAATTGGCAGTAGCAACTACTCCTCTAGCTTTACCCTTTTTTGGATCAGCCCCTATAACAACAGGTTTTTCTTTAAAACGAGGGTTTTCTCGCATTTCAATTTGGGCAAAAAAGCAATCCATATCAATATGTAAAATAATTCTATTCATAGTTTACTAGTATTATAATAAAAAAAGGCTTCATAATGAAGCCTTTTTAAAAATATATTATTAAAATATTCCTAAATCTTTTTTAAGATCATATCCATTTCCGCTATGCTCTAATTTTTTATTAATTCTTTCTATAAAGTTTTTAATTTCCATTTTTAAATCTTCTGCTATCCCATTTAGTTCATCTAAATAAATATCATTACAATCCCCAGCTTCAATGCAGTAGTTTAAGTTTTCCCTAACAACCAAGGGAATACATTCTTTATTCTCTTCTAATTTTTCAAGAATATCGCACAGTTCTAAAATATCTTCTAAAATTTCTTCGTAATTTTTAACCAGGGCCTCTTTTTGTCTTTTTCCACTTTCCGAAAGAATTCTTAATTCTTCTTGAGTCATTTTATTTCCCCCTTTTCTAATTTTTTAAAATAACCTCAATCTCCTCAAGTTTTTCTTGTTTTAGGTCCCGATCTAAATACATTCTAATCAATTGTTCAGCTTTATCATAACTTATTTTATTTGGAAGGTACTTTAAATTTTTCTTCTTTTCTACTCCTTTCTTTAATCTCTCTGCTAATAATTCCATCTCTTCTTCATCCACAAACATTCCCCCTTTCTCTTCTGTTACTATAAAACTTAATATTGTTTTTGTCAATATTTTATTTTAATAGTAAGAACTATTAAATTATAATAAAATAATTATGACTAATATTATTCAAAAATTAAAAGGAATGAAGTTCAATCAAAAAAAGATTGATCAAGCTTTACTAGAATTAGATGGAACTGAAAATAAAGAAATAAGAAGAGCAGGCGACAATCCAGTAGTTAAAAATTTATATAAAGAAGATCTTACCCCTAAAAAAGAACATAAACTTTTTCACACAAACTACCCTGATAAAAGTTAATTAATTTTTAATAACTCTATATCAAATACTAAAATTGAATTAGGAGGAATAGGTCCTTTACCTTGACTCCCATACCCTAATTTAGGAGGAATGAAAAGTCTCCTCTTTTCCCCTACTTTCATTCCTTCGGTTCCTGCTTCCATGCCAGGAATAACTTGTCTTTGCCCTAAAGTAAAAGTTAGAGGACTATCTTTTTTTATACTAGAATCAAATAAAGTTCCATCAATTAATCTTCCTTCATAATGAATAGTAACTTTATCTCCTTTTTCAACTTTGGCACCACTCCCCTCCTTTAGCCTCTTAATTTGAACCTCTTCAGAGTTTTTATCTATTTGAATATCAAAATTTTCTTTTTCTTTTTTATTCTCTTCTTCTAAGACAATTTGATTTTTTTTCTCCTCAGGAATTATTTCTTCTGGCTTCTCTTCTTTTATAAATACACCATAAAAAACTACCCCTATTATAATTGCAATTAAAAAAGCTACTATATTTTTTTCCATTTTATTATTTTAAATTTATTTTTTTATTAAAATCATTATTAGAGATAATGACTAATTAAAATAATGATTAGGTATCATTGTTTTAATTATATAAAAATTTATTCTTAAACCAAAATAAAGCTACCCCTAATCCAACAATATTTGAAGTTGCGAAAGCAATCCAAATTCCTTTTGGTCCTATAATTGGTGAAAGAAAATAGGATACTGGAAACCTAATAATTCCCATAGTTATAAAAGCAATCATTGCAGCTAAAGTTGTTTGCTTAGCACCTCTAAAGCCTCCTCCAAAAATTCTAGCTCCTGCAATAAATCCAAAAGTTAAAGAAATATATTTTAAAAATTCTGCTCCAGTATTTATTACTTCTTGAGAGTTTGTAAAAACAGAAATAATTTGAGGAGCTAAAATATAACTAACTACTCCCAATCCTGTCATTAATAAAAACATAAATTTAGCAGCTAAATAACTAACCTCTTTAGCTTTTTTAAAATTACAAGCACCAATATTCTGGCCTGTAATTGTCTCTACGCTTCTTGAAACAGCTAAAGCTGGCAAAAAAACCATTGAAAAAACTTTTATTCCAATTCCATACCCTGCTACTACCTCAGTACTAAAATTACCAACAACTAAAAGCATAGCATTAGCAAATATAGCTCTTGAAGTTGTTTCAATTGAAGCAGGAATTCCTACTCTTAATAATTTTTTAAAATAAGAAAAATTAGGAATAAGATCTTTTAAATATATCTTAAACCCTGCAAAATTAGAAAATAAAATAAATAACCCCATTAAAAAACCGATTCCCCTACAAAAAATAGTTGCAATAGCTGCTCCTTCAATTCCAAGAGCAGGAAAAATCCACCAGCCAAAAATTAAAATAGGATCTAAAATAATATTTAAAATTACTGAAAAAGTCATTACAAGCATTGGAGTAAAGGTATCCCCGTGCCCTCTCATTAAAGAAACAAAAACTGCAAAACCAAAAAGAAAAGGTAAAAAATAAATAATCCATTTCATATAAGAAACTCCTAAAGGCATAACTTCTGGACTAGCTCCTAAAAATCTAAGAATAGGTTCAATCATTGTAATGCTAACTATGCCCAAAATAAGAGATATAATTATGCTGAAAATAAAGGCCTGTCCTCCAGCATAACTAACTTCCCTTTTATTCCCAGCGCCAGTATTTTGCGCTACTAAAATACTTCCTGCAATTGAAAACCCCAAACCTAAAGAAATAAATAAAAAAATTAAAGGAAATGAAAAAGTAATAGCAGCTAAAGCTTTTTCACTTAATCTTCCTAGCCAAAAGGTATCTGCTAAATTATAAGCAATATTTAAAAGATTAATAAAAACTATTGGTAAGCCTAAATAAAATAAGGCATGGGGTATATCTAATGTAGTTAAGTCAATATTTTTTCTTTTTTCCAAAATTTTTTTAATTTTCATTTCTATATTTATAGCACACTTTTTAGTAATAAAAAAACCAAGCTTATAATACAAGCTTGGTTTGACCATAATCTAAAATAAATTCAATTTCTCCTACAGTTTTTTCTGGTAACCTTTCTTTATCTTCAAAATAATCTTTAAGAGTATTAATTGTACATTGAATAAAGCTGTAATTTGTATTAAAATTATATCCTTTTTTACAACCTACAAGTTGCTGCCAAGTTCGATAAATATAATCTTGTTCTTTTCTTTTTTTTATTTCTTTCCAATTTTTCCAAAACCTTACAATTTTTTCTGATTTAGAAATCCCGATTTCTTCGCTTATCTCAATTAATTCTAAAATTTTATTCATTTTTTATCTCTCCTTTTTCTTTTTTAATGAACTAATTTACATTTAAATCATAAAATAAAAATATATAAAAATCAAGTTAGAAAAGGTATTGAATTAAAAATCCTATAAAACATAAAATACTAAATACAAAAGCAAAACCAAAAAAACTAACTTTCTTAGAAAAATTTATTAAAATTTTTAAAGAAAACCAACCCACAACAAAACTAACTATTAAAGAAATAATTCCTTCTACATTTAAAATATTATTATTTTCAAAAACCAAAATATATAAACTAGACAAAACACTTACTGGAACCAACATCATATAAGAAATCTGGAGGGTCTTAGAAGGGTTATAATTTCCTAAAGACAAGCCAAATATTGTAGAGCCTGATCTTGAAAAGCCTGGAATTGTAGCTAACCCTTGGAGCACCCCCGTAATAACTGGAATTTTATTTCCCTCTAGAGTTCCTTTTCTTTTTGATTTTTGGAAAAATGCAGTAAATAAAAGACCAAATCCAGTTATTAAAAGTAAATATTGCCCTACTATTTGAGGATTTATTCCTTCTATAATGCTATCTATACTTTTGTAAATTGGAAATCCAACTATTAGAGAAACAGTTGTAGTAATTAATAAAAATTTTAAAAGTTTCTTATCTCTTAAAATTAAAACTTTTTTCCAATCTTTCCAAAAGAAAAGAAAGGCTGCTCCAGCAGTTCCTAAATGTAAAAATAAAGCTAAATCTAAAGGATTAGTTAAATTTAAAAATTGAGCAGTTAAGGTACTAACTCCCTCACTAGAAATTGGCAACCATTCTACCACCCCTTGAAGTATACTTACTAAAATATATTTCCAAATCATAAGTCTTTTTATTTATTATATATTTAAAGCTATAATTTTTGAAAAAAAGAAAATTTTGGTAAGTTTTTATGGTGTAATTTCTTTCCAATCTGGAAGAGGCAAACTTCCTTTAATGAGTTTTTCTTCTTGATCTTTTCTGTTTAAGTTATCTTCTACTTCTATCTTAATCCATGTTTTAACTGCAGGAATTGTAGTTGATGCAATTTCTTTTCCTTTTCCAAATTCAGAATAAATACCATCATCCTCTTTCACTCTCCAAGTTCTATTTTTAATCACTTCTCCTCCCTCTGACTCTTTTGAAAAGTCTTTAAAATACATTACTTCCTCTACTGAAGGTTCCCTTATTTCATTACACTCTTTCCAATTATTTTTAGTTAACGAACATTTAAAGCCCGCTTCAATTTCTTTTTTTACAGTAAGAGAGCGAGTAGCAACATCTGAGATATAAGAGTCTTCTACTTTTAATTTAATTTCATATTCTCCTGGTGAGGGTATATCTTTTTCTTGGAGAGTACATTCTTTACTAAAACCAGCAACCTCCCCACAACTAAGAAGATTATAATTATCTTCTGATTTTTCTTTTATATACCAACTTGTTTTTTTAATATCATTATTGTTCTCAAGATTAGTAGAATCATTATCAGTAGAATTATTTACTAATTTATAAAAACAAGGATCTAAATCAGAAGTAGGTTGATAAGTTATCCAATCGTCTTTTTCACACTTACCTCCTTTGCAATTAGAAGTATCACAAGAAATTTCTGCATTAGGAATATTTTCTTTTTTTATTGTTAAGTTATCACTTTTATCTTTTATTATATGAATTTTATTAGGTTTTATTTGAATTGCTTCCTTGTTTTTAGTATCAGTGGTTACTCCAACAAAAGAGTTTTTCTTTTCATTTTTAACTTCAAGAGAATAAGTTAAAGTCTTATCTCCCTTGTTTCCATATATTAAAGTATCGTTTTCAGAATTTAAATTTAAGATAGCTTCTCCAGTAGAATATATTTCAGTATCTAATTTAAATTGTCTTATATTGTCTTTAAATTCTTTCATTGGGTCTATTAAATTAACTGAAAAAGGTTTTTTTAAATCAGAAGTACTTACAGAAAAAGATTTATTTTCTTTTTTACCTTCTACTGTAAAGGTGTCTTTGGTTCCGTTATTCATTTTAATATTTTCCATCACATTTATTGACTCTCCTGTAGGAACATAACTAGTATAGCTTCCGCTGGTATCTCCCTTAATAGTAGTTTTGTAATTTGCGGGAGGTAGAAGAAAAAATTGAGGGTTTTTATCAGAAGAACGAGAAGGAATTGGTAAGGGTACAATATCAGAAATTTCATATTTATTATCAGCAATTGACAATATTTTTCCTTTTTCATTTTTAAATTCAATTGTCCCTTCAGAATTAAAATATACCCCTGCTAATAGATAAAGGGCTCTACTTAAAGTTCCTCCTATTTCTCCTATTGTAGGTATATTAGTAGCTCTCTTTATTTTAGAATAAGGCATATATACTAATCTATCTAAAGGATTTTCTCCTTTCCATTCCCTCATATCTCTTCCACTTCTCTCCTGCCATTTTGAGAAATTTCCCTCTTTATCTATAAATATGTAACTATATAATAAATTTTTATTAGGGATAGAATCAGATGATTCAGCAAACAAAGTAGTCCCCATTCTAATAATATTATTATCATAAAGATATATTTTTGTTCCATTAGTAGTCTCTTCAATACTATCTATAGTCACAGTATGATTGGTAATTCCTCCAAATTGACTTAACATATATAACATACCATATTGAGGAGGATTTTTATTAAGATCGTTTTTAATATTATTTATAAATACTTGCGCTGCACTAGAACCGCTTCTACTTCCTGCTTTATTTGTTAACCAATAATTATCAGATTTAGACCAATGTTCAAGAACTATTCCTGCAAACGTTGACCTTGCATTCATAGCTTCTATGTGATCTAGTAACTTTATCCCTTTTTCATTACTATTTTCTGATAGACCAGCAATTCTATCAACATCCCTATCATAATTTTCTTTTTTATCATCTCCGTAATAAAATTGAAGTGTGCTTAAAGCCATTCCTGCACACCGGCCCGGAATATCTGATTGTAAATAATAAATAGGAAAATATAAAAGCGCTCCGGGGTTAGGTCCTAATCCCCAAGCACCACTGCACATACATACATCACAATTACCAAAACTTTCTTTATAGTGTCCATAATTTTGAGGATCGTTTATTGATTTATTTACACAATCACCATATGTGAGTTTCCCTCCCTCAGGATTATCAAAAGAAAATCCATAATTCCACTGTAACCATCCAGTGCACCTTTCCTCTGATTGTTCTTCCATTAAATAAGAACAATCAAATGAGCTTTCTTTTTTTGTAGTAAAAGATTTTTGTTCTCCTTCAACATCTTCTGCTTTTGCTTTAAAGTAATAAGTAGTATCATAGTCTACATTAATTTCGTGAGAAAAAGTTCCCGTATATTGTTTTTCTTCTAATGTAGTAATATTAGTAAGATAATTTGGATTAGTTCCCCACTTAAAATAAACATCTACTTTTTCTTCTTCTCCGAGGCTAGTTAGTTCTCCTTTTAAGGTAGCTTTATTTTTTTCTACTTTTGCTATTTTACCTCTTAAATTTTTAGTGCCATAATCTATTGAAGCAGAATAAGACTCTACTTGAGGAGACTCTTCGATTATATAATAATTTTCTTCAATTTTACCATCTTCTCCGTCTTCGCCTGGATTACTAGCAAAACCTCCCTTATTCCCTTCTCCTTTTTTTGTTATACAGTAATCCCCTACTAAATAATCTTTATTGCACCATCCTTCACCATTAGATCCATCTTCATTATAACCACTACCAGCATCACCACCCTTCCCTCCCTTAGAAAGAGTACCTTTTGCATCTTCTCCGATAGCAAAACTATCAGAACGAAAAAGAGCAGTACTTCCATTATAAGTTCCACCTTTGCCTCCGGGGGCTCCACCTCCACCAGCATGCTCTGATTGCCATCCAAAACCTTCTTCCCAAATACCTCCGCCCCCACCAGCACCAGCAACTACTAAAAGATGTTTTGATCCATCTTTTTTAATTCCTATAATTTTTGTTTCTCCTCCACCCCCACCAGCTTCATCATCTCCTCCACTTCCTCCATTTGGCCATCCTCCTTTCCCAGGACCATTAGATGTAAGAGGTCCTTCTCCTCCCTCTCCTTCCCATAATTCTACTTCCTTAAAATCACTAAGATCTATCTTAGCCTCTACATAACCTCCTGCTCCTCCATCTCCAGCTGATATTTCCCAATTATTATTTGCTCCTCCGCCCCCAGCTCCCCACATTTTAACATTAAGTCTATTATAAGTAGAAACATCCTTATTTACTTTAGCTTCATCAGAATTAAAATAACAATTACTTGTATCATATTTACAATTTTGGCATGATAATGTACCTCCATCATAACCTAAGCTTGTACAGCTATTTCCGTCCATATTATTACCATCGCACTCTTCA
>Ga0209925_1000874_pt1 | contig 15271 bp, 17 predicted proteins | sample SalPonR2_A_D1_MG_FD_185702 | JGI IMG/M metagenome (GOLD analysis project Ga0209925, IMG submission 185702) | Salt pond soil microbial communities from South San Francisco under conditions of wetland restoration - Salt Pond MetaG R2_A_D1_MG... ...
CATAAAACACCTCCAAATCCGTTAAAACTATAGTAGCAATATTTATTTAAAAGTCAATAATAAATATAGACTTTTTCTATCCAACAGCAGATGCCATTGTTAGTATAGGTAAAAACATTGCAATAACTAATGTTCCAAGTATTCCTCCAATAAAAATTATCATTATTGGTTCCAGTGATGCTGTAAAAGCTTCAAGTGCAGCGTCAACCTCTTTTTCATAAAAATCTGCAATTTTTTTTAACATATCTTCCAATGCTCCCGATTTCTCTCCTGCACTAATCATGTGTACAACCATTGGTGGAAAAACTTTAGATTCAGCAAGGGGTTTTGCAATTTCTGAACCACCGGAAATACTTGTTTTAGCATTTAGAATAGCCTCTTCCAATATTTTATTATCTGCTACCTTTGCTGTAATTTCCATTGCTTTTAAAATATCAACTCCACTTTCAATTAATGTACCAAATGTTCTCGTAAATCTCGCAACTCCAGCTTTCCTATTTAAGTTCCCCAGAATTGGCATTTTCAATTTTAGCAAATCAAAAAATCTTGTTCCTTTCTCGGTTCTCTTTACGATGGTAAAAATTACTATAAAAACAATTGCTCCCCCCATAAGCAAAAGAACATTATTCTGGAAAAATTCACTTAAATTGATAACTCCCTGTGTTAAACCCGGCAATTCAGAATTAAAAGATGCAAACATTTCCTGGAATTTAGGAATAACATAATACATTAATCCTATAGTAGTAACTAAAGCAACTATTAAAATTATAACAGGATAAATCATTGCAGATTTTACTTTTGTTTTTAATTCTTCTGCTGCTTCCATATATCCAGATAATCTATTTAAAACATTAGTTAAGAGACCACCCTCTTCACCAGCTTCAACAAGACTGGTATAAAGAGTTTTGAAAATTTTTGGATGATTTGCCAAACTTTCATTCAATTGTTTTCCACCCTCTACATCAACCTTAACTTCTTTAATTACATTCTGCAATTTTTTGTTCTCTGTTTGTTGCGATAATATATCCAGACATTCATCAAGAGCTATACCGGCTTCAAGCATTGTTGAAAACTGTCTTGTAAAAATAACTATATCTTTATTAGAAACCCCTGATCCTATAGTTAAATCCAATTCTTTTGGTTTTTTAAATATCGTCTCGACTTTTATGTTTTTACTGCTTAAAATATCTCTTGCAATATCAATATTTTCCGCTTCTATTTCACCTTCAGTTTTTTTTGTGCCAATGGAACCAGAATATTTAAATTTTGGCATTATACCTCCTTGTTTAAATTCCAGCTTTATTAATTTTTTTAATTAATCCATCAGGATTGGGTGATCTTTTTATTGCATTTTCATAACTGATATGCCCTTTATCATATAAACTGTATAACATATTATTAAGAGTGGTCATTCCATATTTTTGTCCTGTTTGCATGTGAGATTGAACCTGTTGCAACTTATCTTCTCTAATTAAATTTCTAATTGCAGGAGTTGCCATTAATATTTCATAGGCAAGAATTCTCCCTCCTCTTTGTGAAGCAATCAGCTGTTGAGAAATAATTCCTTCAATTACAAACGATAGCTGTGTTCGAACCTGCTGTTTTTCATCTCCCGGAAACATATCAATAATTCTTGAAATTGTCTGTGCAGCGGAATTTGTATGTAAACTCGCAAGACATAAATGTCCTGTTTCTGCAATTTTAAGAGCCGTCCGCATGGACTCAATATCTCTAAGTTCCCCTATTAGTATAAAATCAGGATCCTGTCTTAGAACATGTTTTAGAGCAATTTTAAAACTACCTGTATCTGATCCCACTTCTCTTTGATTTACTATACAGTTTTTATGTTTATGAATAAACTCTATGGGCTCTTCTATAGTAATTATATGCCCATGTCGATTTTCATTTATGTAATCCACCATAGAGGCCAGTGTTGTTGTTTTTCCTGAACCTGTAGGCCCGGTTACAAGTATCAACCCATTTGGTTTATTACTTAATGATTTAAGTACAGGTGGTAGTCCCAGTTCATCAAATGTTTTAATATCATAAGGAATTGCTCTCACAGCCATCCCAAGGGCACCTCTTTGTTTATAAACATTCCCCCTAAATCTTGAAACTCCTTTTACACTAAAAGAAAAATCTAATTCGTTATATTCTTCAAACTCTTTTTTTTGGGCTTCAGTTAAAATGCTATAAATCAGAGTCTGAGCCGTTTTAGGTGTCAATACGGGCATATTAGGGACTTCCGTAATTTCTCCATGAATTCTTACTACAGGTTTTTTCCCTACTGTGATGTGTAAATCAGAAGCTTTTTTCTTTTTCATATGATGAAATAATTCAGTAATATTTATTTTTCGTCTTCTACCTGAATTATTTCTATTATTGATATTAGGTTTATTTTTGTTTATGTTAATATTTAATTTTTTATCGTTATTGGAATTCAAATTACTCCCATCACCAATATTTTCAAAATTTTTCATAATATCTCCTATTTTTAATCTTCAAATGTTTTTTCAAGAACTTCTTCATAACTGGTCTCTCCATTTTTAAATTTTTCAATAGCACTCTCTCTTAATGTTCTCATACCTTCTTCTCTGGCTACTTCTTTAATATCAAGTTGAGAACCCCTATCCAAAATTATTTTCCTAATTTTGTCTGTTATATACATAACCTCAAAAATACCAGCTCTACCTTTATATCCGGTATTATTACAAACATCACACCCTTTAGGTTGATAAAAAGTACTATTTTCTTTCTCTTTATCATTAATCCCAAGACTTTTTAATTCTGCATTTGTAGGATTATATTTCTGTTTACAATTAGAACATAAAGTTCTAATCAATCTTTGGGCCATTATTAAAACTACCGAAGATGCAATTAGAAATGGTTCAACTCCCATATTAACCAATCTATTAATAGATGAAGGAGCATCATTAGTATGAAGGGTTGAAAGAACAAGGTGACCTGTTAAAGCTGCTTTTATTCCAATTTCTGCAGTTTCATAATCTCTCATCTCTCCTACAAGAATTATATCTGGATCCTGTCTTAGAAATGACCTTAGAGAAGCTGCAAAAGTTAATCCAATATCCGGCTTTACATCAACCTGGTTAATACCATGTAAATTAAACTCTACAGGATTTTCAGCTGTCATAATATTTACATCTTCAGAATTCAATTGATGTAATGCAGAATATAGAGTGGTTGTTTTTCCTGATCCTGTTGGACCGGTAACCAGGATAATACCATAAGGAGCTTGAATTGATTTTTGAAATTTGTTTAATTCAGTATTTGAAAACCCTAAATCAGCCATATCAAGCATCAAATTATCTTTATCAAGAATCCTCATAACAATTTTTTCTCCAAAAACAGTAGGTAGAATTGAAACCCGCAAATCAACATACTTGCTTCTGGAAACTTTCATTTTTACCCTACCATCCTGTGGGATTCTTTTTTCTGCAATATCCAGTTTTGATATAATTTTAATTCTCGAAGAAATAGCAAATTGTAAGTTTTTGGGAGGTTCCAGAACTGTTTGTAATACCCCATCTATACGATATCTTACACGTAATGATTTTTCATAGGGTTCTATGTGAATATCACTTGCTTTTTGAACCACAGCTTTAACGATAATTTTTCTAACAAGTTTTACAATTGGCTCATCTTCAACTTGACTCATTATTTCCTGTTGATCTAATTCTTCCTCTTCCTCATCTACAACTTCAAATTCAGTTAAATCAACATCGTCAAATGAAGTACTTACTGCAGCATCAAATTCTTCTTTTTCATTCCTAAGTGAGCCATAATTTTTGCTAATCGCTTTTTTTATTGAAGCTTCAGCAGATACAACCGGTTCAACATTAAATCCGGTATTAAATTTAATATCTTCAATTACCATAACATCAGTTGGATCAACCATTGCTACTGTTAAAGTATGTCCCATTCTATCTAAGGGAATAATATCATATTTGTTCGCCAATTCTTCAGGTATTATTCTTAAGATATCATCCTTAAATTCATAATTGGTTAAATCAACTGAAGCTATGCCCAATTGTTTTCCCAGCATATTTGTTAGAGTTGATTCGGATATCCATCCGTGTCTGACAAGAACAGTGCCAAGATAATCATTGGTCTTCTTTTGTTCTTCAAGAGCCTGGTTCAATTGTTTTCTTGTAATTAAATTTTCTTTTATTAACATTTCTCCTAATTTCATAACCATCCCTTTATAACTTATATAGAGAGGGCAGAACCCTCCCTATTACTTTATATTATACTAATTCCGCACCTTTATCAAGTGCCTTTTGATTTATTTCTATCAAATTATGTCTTCTTTTAGACAAAACATCTTTAAAAGAATTTTTTATAGTATCTAATCTAACAATATTAGTTTTGTGCGCGAGAGCACCAAGCATAACCATATTTGCAATTCTTTTGCTTCCCAGATCAATTGCAATATCATTAGCCTTAATTCTTATTACTTCAAGATCCTCTCTTTCAACTTCTCTTTCAATAATTGAATCATTAATAAGCAACAACCCATTCTTTTCCATCTTTGGTTCAAATTTATCAAGAGAAGGTCTATTCATAATAACTGCAATTTGTGGAGAATCTACTATTGGAGCAGCTATAATTCTATCAGAAACAACAACACTGCAATTCGCAGTTCCACCTCTTTGCTCAACACCATAAGATGGTATCCATGACGTTTCTTTCCCTTCTTTCATAGCTGCATAAGTAAGCATGCTACCCATTACCATTATACCCTGGCCACCAAAACCAGCCATAATAATTCTATGTTCCATAATTCCTCCTCAATCTTTATTTCTCTTGATCTATATCTTTTTTTACACCAAGTGGATAAAAAGGTTCCATATTTTCTTTTAACCATTCCTGCGATTCAAGTGGTGACATACCCCAATTTGTAGGACATGTTGATAACACTTCAACCATAGAAAAACCCTTTTCATCAATCTGATTTTGAAAAGCTTTTTTTATCATAGCTTTAGTTTTACTTACATTTGCTGGGTCATAAACAGCACCTCTTGCAATATAAGCAGCTCCAGGAGTTTCTGCAAGTATTTCAGAAACTTTCATTGGATGCCCGTGAATTTTAATATCTCTTCCCATTGGAGAAGTTGCAGTTTTTTGTCCTTCAAGAGTAGTGGGAGCCATCTGACCACCTGTCATACCATAAATGGCATTATTAACAAAAACTGTAGTAATATTATATCCACGATTGGCTAAATGTAAAATTTCAGCAGCTCCAATTGAAGCTAAATCTCCATCCCCCTGATAGGTAAAAACAATCTTATCTTTCTGGGGCAGCTTAATTCCTGTTGCCATAGCAGGAGCTCTGCCATGTGCAGCTTCAGCAAAATCTACATCAATATAATCATACGCCAAAACCGAACACCCAACAGGTGCAACACCTATAGTTCTATCAGCAATATCAAGTTCATCAATTACCTCAGCAACCAATCTATGAATAATTCCATGATGACACCCAGGACAATATATAGTTTTATTTTCGGTCATGGATTCTGTTTTTTTAAATACACATTTCATTATAATACACCTCTTTCCTACAAGATTTCATTTACTTTATTTATGATATCATTTCTTGTTGGAACCCATCCACCAGCTTTGCCTAAAAATTCAACCGGAGTTTCTTTTCCAACAGCAATTTTAACATCATCTATCATCTGTCCTAAACTCATCTCAACAACTAAAATCTTTTTGGTATTCTTAGCTCTTTTTTCAATGATATCAAATGGGAAAGGCCATAAAGTTTGTGGTCTAATCAACCCAACTTTTTTCCCTTCTTTTCTGAATTTCCTTACAGCACCAATACATGCTCTTGAAGCAGAACCATAAGAAATTATTAAAACATCAGCATCTTCAGTTTCAGTTTCTTCATATTTTACTTCATTTTTTTCAATTTTTTCATAAACTTTTTTTAATTTTTCATTATGTTCCATCAATCCTGTTCCTCCAAGACTTAATGAATGAACAACATTTTGATCTCTTCCTTTTTTCCCTGTTAAAGCCCACCCTTTTTGGGGTAGTTTATCAAGAGATACTGGATCTCTAAACTCAACAGGTTCCATCATTTGCCCAAGCATACCATCTGCAACAATCATTGCTGGAACTCTATATTTATCAGCTAGTTCAAAAGCATCCATTACAAAATCAGCCATTTCCTGAACAGAATTAGGTGCAAGACTTATTAACCTGTAATCTCCATTACCGCCTCCACGGGTAGATTGAAAATAATCACCCTGTGCAGGAGCTATATTACCTAAACCAGGACCTCCACGCTGAACATTAATTATAATTGCAGGTACCTGCGCTCCAGCAATATAAGAAATCCCTTCCTGCTTCAAACTAACTCCAGGAGAAGATGATGATGTCATAGTTCTTTTTCCTGCAGCACCAGCACCATAAACCATATTAATAGCTGCAATTTCACTTTCTGCCTGAACAAAAACACGTCCCTCTTCTATCATCTTTTTAGACATATATGCAGTTAATTCACTCTGAGGTGTTATTGGATAACCAAAATATGCTTCACACCCAGCTCTGATAGCTGCTTCACCCATTGCCTCATTACCTTTCATTAATACTCTTTTACTCATATCTACCTCCTACGCCTCTCTGTAAACTTCAATTGCAACATCAGGACAAACTTTAGCACAGTTTGCACAACCGATACATTTTTCAGGGTTTACAGGATGGGAATAATGATATCCCATACTATTATAATCCTCTGACATAGCCAAAACCCCGGTTGGGCATGCCTCTACACATAATTCACACCCTTTACATTTTTCCTTATTAATTTTAACTTTACCTTTAGCCATTAAAAGCACCTCCTATTTCAACTAAAAGACCATGGAGTTTTATAAATCAAACCAAGCTCCATAACCTTAGTGTTAAATTTTTTCCGTAAACTACTTATAAATTTTTCACTATTCAAAAAATTAGGAATAGTTATCATTTTAAAAGTTAGTTCCCTGTTATTAGCAACCTCTTTAACAATCTCTGCTCCTCTTATTATCATCTCTTTCGATGTTTCTTCTTTCAAATGAGTATTTGATATAAGAGAATCAACTTTTAAACCTCCAACATTTTCGACCATTCTTATCATTTTATTAATACCTTTTTCATCTTCAGTAAATGGTCTATTAATATTCACAACTACAGATAATTCATACTTTTCTATTTTTAATTTAGTTTTTATACTACCCAGCGGTGTAGTTCCAAGATCATCTCCACCCAAATCTAAAACTACTTTATAATTATCCTGATCGAGTATCCCGTTAAGCTGAGCTGTCAGTACAGGAAGATCTACATTATCAATTCTCTTAGGAGGAGCAATAACTTTAATATCATTATCATTTAGCATCTCTCTTTTTTCCCGGACTCTAAAATAAGGATTTACAACATCCATATCTGCTATGGCAACTTTTTTATTTTTTTTTCTTATTTTTAGTGCAAAATTTGTTGCAACTTCGGTCTTACCACTTCCATAATATCCAGTAAAAATGAAAATTCTTTTCTCTTCCATTTATTCCTCCTAACTAATATATAATCTAAATATTATTAATCTTTTTGTCAACCAAAATAAAAGAAGAATAGACGAGGTAAGAAATATTTTTATCAAAATAATCTTCCCTGAAACCGGTTATTTTTTTTCATAGTATTCCTTATATCATTTATAATTTGATTTTTGGACATCCCCCATTGAGGACCAACAAAATGATCACTGTAATCCTCTCCAATAATACGATGAATAACAATATCTTCTCTTAAATTCTCAATGGATTCAATAAGTATCTCTTTAAAAGGTTTATAATCTAAAGGTTCGTATTTATTTTCTAGATATAACTGATAAAGCGGGGTCCCTTTTAAAATATATAAATGATGAAATTTTACACCATGAATTGGAAGACTTGAAATTCTACGAACGGTTGTTATCACATCCTCCTTGCTTTCACCAGGCAATCCAATAATTAAATGAACTGTTATTTTAATATTAGTATCTTTAGTAATATCGATAGCTTTTAAAAAATCCTCATAGGTGTGCCCTCTTTGAATTTTCTTTAAAGTACTTTTAAGAGAAGATTGTAGACCATATTCGATCCAAGTATCATATCTATCTGTATAACTGTTGATCAAATTTATAATTTTTTTATTAACATAATCAGGTCTTGTACCTATAATCAAACCAATAAAATCTTCATAATTAAGCACTCTATCATAAAGTTTTTTTAACTCTGTAACACTTGCATCTGTATTAGTACCTTTTTGGAAATAGAGATAAAAATCTTTTGCTTTGTATCTGCCTCTTAATATAGGGATTAAATTATCTATCTGTTCTTCAATTTTTAATTTTCTGGGTTTCCTGTAATGCTCTTCACAATAAATACAATTTTCCTTACATCCGAAAAATGCATCTATAGAAACTCTGTACGCTTTTGTATTTAAATTTTCTCTAATATATTGGGAAAATGAATAGTAAGGATTCTCTTTCATAAGATTATTTTAACATATATAATAAATTTTTCAAATTTATTAAGTTTTGACTGTAATGAAAATTTTATTATAATTAAGTCATGGATAATAATATTTTTATGAATGAGGCTTTAAAAGAAGCCTTAAAAGCTTATAAAAAAGATGAAGTTCCTGTAGGAGCAGTTATAGTTAAAAATAATATAATAATTGGTCGTGGACATAACAAAAGAGAAGGAAAAAATGATCCAACAGCCCATGCAGAAATTATAGCAATAAAATCTGCAGCAAAAAATATTAAAAACTGGAGATTAATTAACTGTGATTTATATGTAACACTTGAACCCTGCACTATGTGTGCAGGTGCAATCTATTTATCAAGAATAAATAATGTTTTTATTGGAGCTCTGGATCCCAAACAGGGCGCTATTATATCTAAAGATAATGTTTTTGATAAAAAATGGCTGAATCATAAAGTAAGATATAAAATTGGTATAAAATCATCTTTATCAAAAAAAATATTAAAAAGATTTTTTAAAAAATTGAGGCCATGATTACAATTTAATAATTTAATTTGATTACTTTATCAATCAAACAGCTAATAGGATCAATAATTTTTTTATTATTTAATCTTTCTGCAATAATAGAAATTTCTGTACATCCAGAGATAATAAAATCACAATTTAGTTTATCCAGAATATCAATTGCTTTTTTTACCAGGTTTTTATTATTCTTTGAAAGATCTCCTTTTTTTATACCATTTTTTCCATATATTGCTTTATGAATTAATCTTTCCTGTTCACTCTCTTCAAGAACAACCGGTTTAAAATTGTTTTTAATTAACCTGTTTTGCCAAATCCTGGTTTTTATAGAACCACGGCTTGCAAGAATTCCAATCTTACTGTTCACTTTTGTTCTCTTAATTATTTCTTTCATGGTCAAATCGATTAAATTAATTAATTTCGGAGATCTAATTTTCATTTTTTCAATAAAATAATGGGCAGTAATACATAAAACAGCGAAATAATCAACATTACATTTATTAAAGTAATAAATTGAATTTTCAAAATATTTATAAATCTCATCATTATTTTTAAATATTGCTTTGGTTCTATCCGGAATATTTGAATTGTTATAAAGAATTATTTCCGGATAATTTTGATCATTATTTGCTGGAACTTTAAATACAAGTCTATTAAAAATATCAGCTGATGAAATTGATCCCATTCCACCCAGAAACCCAAAGGTCAACTTTTTACTTTTCATTTTTATACCTGTTCAAATATTCTTTTAATTTACTCAATCCAGATAAATTTATATCCGAAAAAGGATAGATTGAAATTTTATCATGCTCAAATTCTTCTTTTATTTCTTTGATATAATCCTTATTTTCTACTTTATTAATTACAAGTTTGTTTATATTAATTCCAGAGCTTTCAAGTTTTTCCTTGATTCTCAATGATTCTCTAAAGGAGAGCTTATCATAATTCAAAACAAGATTAATTTTAGTCCTTTTACTTTTAAAAATTTTGTCTATTTTACTGTATCTTTTTAAAAGATTATCAAGTTTATTTTTTATTTTATCAGTTTCTATTTTTTTTGTTCCAAATTTAATTTTTGATATTATCTCTTTTTTGGAAATAATTTCTTTTCTTAATTTAATTAATTCCTCTACCCACAATTTTGATACAGAAGGAAGCATAAAAAATTTTAAGGTTAATGCAGTTGGGGGCATATCAAATATAATATTCCAGTATTCAGTATGTTTTGAAATAATATTTTCAAATGCCAGTACCAGTGCATATTCTTCTATTCCAGGTGAATACTGTAAAATATTATAATATTTACCCATATTAAAAGCACTTTGGTAATTATAATTTCTTTTTATTTCTTTCTCAGTTTCACTTAAATATTTTTTTATCCAGTATTCTTCATCAACTTCTATAATACTAAACATTTCATTAATTTTTGTTATATCCTGATTAAATTTCATATTAAAAATATCTCTTTGATTATGTGCAGGATCCATGGAAACCAGGAGGGTTTTTCTTTCTTCTGACTTTTTTATACTATATAAGGAAGATGTTGTTGATTTTCCCACTCCACCTTTTCCTATAAAAAAAAATATATTCTTCATTTTTTCTCCTTAATCAATATCCAGTAATGAAAAAAGTTCTCCAAGAGGATCATGAGCTGTAGAAACTTTCTCAAGCATTAAATTCATTTCATCTTCCATATACGGCAACAAATCAAGAGAAATTTGTATTGGAGGTGAGGGATACCCAATAAAAATACCCAGAACAATCAAGGCAAAAATATTTTCTACTTCTTTTTCTTCCCATTCTACAATTTCAAGAACATTTTCTTTTTGAATATGATCGATTTCTTTAAAAAATTTTTTTATTTTATCTATTATATTCATTGTTCTTTAATATTAAAAATTCTTTTTTCAAGATTATATCTTCTCTTGGATGGATAATAATAATAGATTGAATAAATTCCGATAACAGCAATTACTCCCATGGGTATTTTTGATACACCAAAAACATAACTTACTATTATGATATAAGGAGTAATAAGGGGTAATATCATATAATTTTTTTCAAAATTTAAAAATTCTTTTCTATTTAATTCAATTTCTTTATCCTGCCAGTTTTTCAAAAAAGTCAACCTATACCATAGGGGAACTACAAAGGCAAATAAAACTGATAGAATAAGAAATACAAAAGATATTATCCTGGAAGATTCATAAATAATAATTTGAACACCTGTTTTTTGAATAATAAATAAAAAAATCATTAAAAAGAAAAATGGTAAAACAAATACAAAGTAAAACTTCTTCAAATTCAATCTCATTTTACTGTCCTTTTTTTTATATTTAAAATTGAAGGAATGGTGTAAAACCACTCCTTCAAAATATTTTTAAATTTCTTCTTTCAATGGAGGTTCTCCTTCTCCATCTTCAATTTTGAAAAATTTTATAATTCCTTCAAACATTATTCCAACTACAAGTAAAATCACTATAATATTTACAACTGAAAGAAGAATATTCCCAGCAGACATAAAATTGGATTGATTCATTATAGTTGCCCAAAGAGTCATGACTGCCATGAATACTGCAGGAAGTCCTGAAACAAGCCACTTCAAACCACCTTTATATTTCAAATAAATTGTAATTACAATTAAAGCTAATGCCGCAAGTGTCTGATTTACAGCACCAAATAAAGGCCACAAGGTTAAAGCGCCTTTCCCACCTGCACCTGTTGCAAAAGCAAGAATAGCAGCAGTTAAAACAACAAAAAAGGTCGAAATGTATCTATTTTGGAATATTTTAATTTTAATATCAGTAAACAATTCAGTAACTACATATCTTTGAATTCTTGTAGCACTATCAAGTGTAGTTCCAGCAAAAGAAGCTACAAAAACTCCCATTATGGCTATGGCAAACTGCCTTGGTATTCCTAATTTATTTATAATATTTCCAGCACCAACAACAAAAGCACTTATTTTTGCGCCCAGCCCTGAAGCGGCTGCCCATGAAGAATAGTGTGTTGTCCATGCACTTACACCTGTTAATAATTCGCCACCTTTTTCATATCCAAGACCAATACCTGCTGCAACAGCTATAACAACCAAAGTTGCTAAAACACCTTCCATCAACATGGAACCATACCCAACAAAAAGTGCATCATCTTCACTTGATACCTGTTTTGACGAGGTACCAGATGAAACAAGCGAGTGAAACCCTGATATTGCACCGCAGGCTATTGTTATGAATAAAAACGGCCACATTGGAGGGGCCTCCGCTGGAGTAGCTTGAACTGCTGGTGCAACAATATTTAAGTGCGAACTTGAAAATGTTGCTGCAAATACACCCAATACCATTAGTATTAATGCTACAACAAGTTGATGAGAGTTAATATAGTCTCTTGGTTGTAAAAGAGTTGTTACAGGTAGAGTTGATGCAATAAATGCATAAATCAATAATAATATTGTCCACACTCCTGTTGCTGGAATTCCAAAAATAGCTGGCATTTTTATAGGAAAGAAAACACCAATTGCAACTGTTACATACATTGCTATTAAAGCATATATAGACCAGGAAGTTATATTTTTGCCCTTTTTATAAATTAAATATCCTAAAAACATTGCTATTGGAACTTCCATCCAAACAGGAAATACCGATTGTGGGAACATATCAAAAACAACTGCAATTACTAATCCAAATATTGCAATTACAATCCATAATTCAAGAAACACAATGGCAAAGAAGAAAAATTTGGTCCTGGAGTTAATATATCTTGAGGTGTATTCAGATATAGATTTCCCTTTATTCCTCATTGATATAATTAAAGAACCAAAATCATGGGTTGCTCCCATAATTACAGAACCAAGAAAAATCCATATCAAGGCAGGTACCCAGCCCCAAATAATAGCTATGGCGGGACCTACAATAGGACCTGTTCCTGCTATTGAAGTATAGTGATGTCCAAATATTATTTCCTTTTTTGTAGGAACATAATCAATACCATCCTCATATTTTTTGGATGGGACTTCTTTACCAGTAGCAATTTCAAAAATTTTGCTCCCAATGAACTTACCATACAAATTATACATTACTAAAAAACCCACAAATGATATGATCATTATTAGTAAGGCTTCCATTAAAACAATCCTCCTTTCTTTAAATATTTCAGATAAACATTCAACCATTTATATAATAATTGTTAATATTTATTAGTCAATAAGAAAACTTGAATGAAAATATATCCCTATTAAAATATAAATTATGAAAATAAATAAACTATTATTAAAATTACTCAATTATTTTATTTTAAAAAGAAAAAAAATAAATAAGTTTTATTTTCGAGGAAGAGAGAGAATTCTTCTTTTACCTTACAGTAAAATTGGTGACATGATCCTTTTTACTCCATTATTAAACTCAATAAAAAAACAATACCCGGAAATAAAAATTGAAATATTAGCCGGAAAAGTAAGCGTTTCGGTTTTAAAGAATAACCCAAATATATACAAAATTCACTATTTGAATGAAAATTCATCTTTAATATCCAGATTATCCAAAATAATTCACCTTAGAAAAACAAAATTTGATTTACTAATTGATTTTTCACGAAAAATTTCATTATATCAATATCTAAAAATATTATTAATCGACAGTAAAATAAAAATAGGCCCTTATAAACTAAATTATTATGAAAAGAAATTTAATATTAAAAGTTCTCAGTTAAAAAATTACAATATTCTTTCAGGAAATAGAAAGAATAAACATTTTTCAAAATATTTTCTTAGTTTGCTGGATAAAACTAATATAAAAAAACCAAATTCCATAAATCTTGAATTTCATTTTGACGAAAAAAATAAATTGAAACCTCAAAAATTTTTATCTAAATTAAAAAAACAATTAATTGGAATCAATATAGATGGAAGAACACTTCAAAGGACAATTAAAAGTGAAGATATCAAAGAAATATTATCTAAACTTATAAATAATAATACTGGATATCAAATTGTTATAATTTATAAAAAAGTAAGAAAAAAACTATTTACGAAAATTAAAAGGAAATATCCCAACAAAGTTTTTTTATATCCAAAAACAAATTCCATCCATGAAATTGGTTATTTAATTAAAAATCTTTCCTTAATAATAACCCCTGATACCTCGGTCGTTCACATAGCCTCCGCATTAAAAACTAAACTATTAGCAATCTATTCTCCGAATAAAGGAAACTATATCAGGTTTCATCCAATTAATACTACCTACAAAATTATAAAAGGAAAAAATAAAAAAATGAATAGTATACAAAATTTTGATACAAAAGAACTTATATTAAAAGCAAATATGCTTTTAAAAAAAGATGAAATTTAATTTACTTATCTTTAATCTTTTTAATTTTAAAAATATTTTCAAGAGCATATACAATTTGATCAATATCAACTCTTGTATTAACACAAGGACCTTCAGGCTGTCTATTTAAAACACCATATACCGGTATTGGATACACAAGTTCAATACCCTCCTTTAAATCATGATGGCATGCTACAGCAACGATTCCATCCGGGTGTTTTTCTCTGACCACTCTTCTTGCCAGAGTTCCACCTGTTACCACAAAAGTTTCAATATCATATTTTTCTTTTATTTTTTTTAACTCTCCAATTTCACATAAACCACATTTTTTACAGTTATCTATATCAGTTGTAATTCTTATATCACATCTGGTATTTTGGAGGCAATGGGGTAATAATAAAATCATGTTCCTATTGTCAATTTTTAAATCAGCTTTTTCAATAATTTTATTATTTAATTTTATAAATTTTTCCCATTTCTTTTTTTTATCCCTGCTAAATATACCGGTTATTGTACTTGCAAGTGGTAAAACATAATATCTATAAAGAGGAAATAAAAATATTTTTTTTACTGCAAAGCCAAAAATTAATAACAATATTCCTATAAAATACAAGAAAAAAAGCATAAAAAAAGAAAAGATTAATATTCTACTGAGTATTAATAGGCTATCTACTCTTGGATATATTAAATAATAAATTAAAATTAAAAAAAATAGATATATAAATGTTGAAAAAAATAAACCTTTCTTATCCAAGTATTTCTCCTTTAGAAATATCATAACCATTAAGAAAATCTATATAATCCATGGCTTTTTTCCCCGCCAGCTTTAATTTTTTTATATACACTACCCCATTATTTGCTGCAACACCGATTCCCTTGTTGGAATTCAAATCAACA
>Ga0209925_1000876_pt1 | contig 15266 bp, 11 predicted proteins | sample SalPonR2_A_D1_MG_FD_185702 | JGI IMG/M metagenome (GOLD analysis project Ga0209925, IMG submission 185702) | Salt pond soil microbial communities from South San Francisco under conditions of wetland restoration - Salt Pond MetaG R2_A_D1_MG... ...
CCGTAGGACTTCTCTCGCTGATGAATCAATTCGGTCTGCAGATTCCCGCTGATGAAGGCACGGAGCTGGCGGTTTTTAATGGGATTTATGCGGACATAGGCGATGAACAGTCAATCGAAGGCTCGCTTTCCACCTTTTCCGGACACATGACAAAAATAGGTGAGATGCTGGAACATGCAGATGTGCATGCATTAGCCTTGCTGGATGAACTCGGGTCGGGGACCGATCCTGGCGAAGGGGCTACTTTGGCAATGGCTGTGCTGGATGAGTTTTTAAAACGTGGAGCAACCACCCTGGCAACCTCTCACCATGGGCTGCTGAAAAATTATGGGTATACCACCCCCAGGGTGCAAAATGCCTCAATGGACTTCGATACTTCAACCTTAACACCCAATTATAAAGTTGTGGTCGGGCTCCCCGGCGAAAGTCATGCCCTGGATATTGCAGCCCGCAGCGGGCTGCCGAGTAATGTAATAGAGGCGGCCCGGGGCTACTTATCCAGTGAGAGCGGTCAAGTCAGCGAGATGATTAAAGAGCTCGAGCGAAGGCAGACCGAGTTTAAACGTCATGAAGAGTCGTTAAAGCAGCGCGAGGGCAGCCTACACGAACAGATCAAGGAGCATGATCTGGCGGCTCTTCGCCTGCGACAGCGCGAACACCAGCTTAAGCAGAGCGGGTACGGAGAGCTGAACAAGTTTCTACGCGAGGCTCGGCAGGAGCTTGAGAATTTGGTGCACCAATTGAAAAGCGGCGGAAACGTATCTAAAGAAGATACCAAACGGGTAAAGGAGTTTATTCGCAGGGTTGAGAACCGGGATAAACAAGAAAAAGAGCAGGTTGAGCGGGAGGAAATCGAGTTCGCTTCCAGTGATACCTACGAGTTTTCTCCGGGTATGCAGGTTATTACCGGACCGGGTCGGCGGAGGGGCACCATAGTACGGCGGGCCAAGCAGGGGTATTGGCTTGTCGAGGTAGGAGCTATGAAAATCGCCCTCCCTGAGAGTGATCTGATGCCTGAAGAGAGCTCTGAACAGAACAAAAAGCAGGGGACCACGGGGTACGGGTATACCAGCGAATCGGGAACACAGCCGGCTGCCTTCTCACTGGATGTACGGGGGGAGCGCTTGGACGAAGCCTTGGACCGTGTAAATCGTCAGCTTGACAATGCAACCCTGGCCAACTTATATGAGTTTGAGATTATCCATGGAAAGGGCGAGGGGATACTGCAAAGCGGTGTCCAGCGATTGCTGCAGGAGTCTGCGCAGGTTGAAGAGTTTTACTTTTCACGTCCTGAGCAGGGCGGAACCGGTAAAACCATTGTAAAATTAAAGCACTAATTGTTGCGTATTTACTAGATTATATCTACGATTAATAGTAACAGTACTCACTGTGAATGGAGCGAAAAGGTATGCGAGAGAAAATTAGAAAATTTTTTGCAATTTTATCAATTGAGTTTGATGATATCCGTGATGGTTTAGTTATGCTTATGGACAGCAGCGAAGAGAGGTTTCGCAAGCATGAGATTACCGGATATGTATGGACGGAAAATAGTGCCCTGATGAAGAGGGAGGAGAAATTGCTGGAGATAATTCAGAAGAGGGTAGAACAGCTAAATCCGGAGGATTATGAAACCCTCGATGAATCGGTAGAGGCGGTACGAAAAATTGTACGCGGGATGTCAGGAATCCCTCAAGCGGTTCCTGAATTTATTGAAAAACGAATGAACAAGGTGCTGCAATATATAAACAATGAAATGTGAGGGCATTAAAAAAACACATAATACTCCCTAAGTATGTTGATATTTTTTTTGTGCTCCATTATTATACCACTATATTAATAGGTAAATAAATATTGATTGATACATTGCTATTGAAAGGAAACGCGTATGGACGTTCAGTTAAAAGAACTTATTGACCGAATTAAATCGGAAGGTATCGAAAGCGCAGAGCAGCAGGCACAAAAAATTGTGCAGGAAGCTGAAACACGGGCTAAGCAAATTGTCTCGGATGCAGAAACAGAAGCCGACAAAATCAGGCAGAAGGCCGAAGAGGACGCTCAGCGTCGCGAACAGACCGGCCGCCAAAGCTTAAAACAAGCCGGCCGCGATCTGCTTCTTAGTCTGGAAAAACGGCTGCAAGCTCTATTTGATACAGTTATTTACACCGAAAGTGCTGCGGCACTAAAGGGAGAGCTTCTGCAAGGCACCATCAAACAGTTGATTGACCGGTGGGATGAAGAAGTTGCGGATGTGCAGCTGCTGGTTGCCGAGAATGAGCTGCAGAGTATTGAAAAGGGATTGCGCGATCAGCTTTCAACACAGTTAGCTAAGGGGATGGAACTGAAACCTCTAACAAATGTAGAAGCCGGTTTCCAGGTTGGCTACAAAGATGGTTCGGCATATTACAACTTTACCGCCGAAGGTGTAGCTGAAATTGTATCCCAGTTTCTCAACCCTAAACTGGCTGAAATTTTGAAGGAAGCTGCAAAAGAAGCAAAAGAACAGGAGTAACACCGTGCGACAGTATTATTACGTGATCGCTACTCTCCCGCTTCTTCAGTTTGAAGATAAGCCTCCTCTTACTCTTGATGAGCTCTATTATTCCTGCCGAGGGAACATCGATACTGATGATCTAGAGCTCCTGGAGACAGTTTCTCTTGAACCGGGAAACGCCCATAAGAATGAACTTCTGAAAAAATGGTATACCTGGGAAACTTCCCTGCGGAATGAGCTTGTAAAACTCCGCAGTCAAAAGATCGGAGTTGAATCAGAGAAGTATAGACGCGAGGGTGAGGTGATCCCCGGTATCCCGGAAATGGCTCGAGAGGCGGCAAACCAGGATTCTCCACTTGCAGGTGAGGAGATACTCAATAAAGCACGGTGGACTTTTCTTGAAGAGCTTGAAGTTGGACATTATTTTGATTTGGTTAAATTGATGTTGTATGCACTCAAACTTGAGTTGCTTCATCGTAGAAGCAATTTTACTACCGAACAGGGAAGAGAGAAGTTTGAGCAAATTTATCAGCATATACGAAAAGATATTGAGTCGGCCTAGTAAACGGGCTTGCCAAAACGCTGAGTTATTCGGAGAACTTTCATGACAAAGACTACAGGCAAAGTTATAGGTGTTAACGGAAACATGGTCGCCGTAAAAGTAGAAGGCGACATTTCGTTAAATGAAGTTGGATATGTTAAAGTAGGCGATCAAAACCTGAAATCTGAGGTAATCAGAATCCAGGGGGATACCGCTGAAATGCAGGTATTTGAAATGACCACCGGCATCGGTGTCGACGATGAAGTCGAGTTTAGCGGGGAACTCCTGGCGGTTGAGCTAGGTCCCGGGCTGCTTACTCAAATTTACGACGGACTGCAGAATCCGTTACCCAAGCTGGCCGAAGAAGCTGGATTCTTTCTGCCCCGCGGTCTTTATATGAATGCCCTTCCTCGTGATACTAAATGGGATTTTACTCCTAAGGTTAAGGAAGGAGACACAGTGGCCGCCGCCGATACCCTCGGTACCGTTCCAGAGGGAATCTTTGAGCACCGTATCATGGTACCCTTTAATTTTTATGAAACTTATACCGTAAAAAAAATCGCCGAGAAAGGCGAGTATACGGTTGAGCAGGAAATGGCGGTACTTGAAGATTCAAAAGGCAATCAGCACTCAGTCAATATGATGTTTGAATGGCCGGTAAAACGGGCCATTAGTTCATATGAAGAGCGGCTGGAACCGGATACCTCAATGGTAACAAAGACAAGAATTATCGATACCTTCATTCCGGTTGCCCGGGGAGGTACCTACTGTATTCCCGGACCCTTTGGGGCAGGCAAAACAGTACTGCAGCAGGTTACCAGTCGTTATGCGGATGTGGATATTGTTATAATAGCCGCCTGCGGAGAGCGGGCTGGTGAGGTTGTAGAAACCCTGCGTGAGTTTCCTGAACTAATCGACCCCCGCACGGGACGCACCCTGATGGAACGAACAGTCATTATCGCCAACACCAGCTCTATGCCGGTCGCCGCCCGGGAGGCATCAGTGTATACCGCTGTAACCTTGGCTGAATATTACCGGCAGATGGGCCTGCACGTACTGCTGCTGGCCGACTCCACTTCTCGCTGGGCTCAGGCCATGCGTGAGATGTCGGGCCGCCTTGAGGAGATTCCCGGTGAGGAAGCTTTTCCTGCGTATCTTGAATCGGTTATTGCAGCCTTTTACGAACGAGCCGGTGTTGTCCGGCTGAAGGATGGATCCTTCGGTTCGGTTACTATCGGTGGAACGGTAAGTCCAGCGGGTGGTAACTTTGAAGAACCTGTAACCCAGGCAACCCTGAAAGTCGTCGGTGCCTTCCATGGACTCGATCGAGACCGTGCAGAGGCCCGTAAGTACCCTTCCATCCACCCATTAAACAGCTGGAGCAAGTATCCGGGGGTTGTGAATGCGAACAAGGTTGATTTTGCCAGAAGTGTTCTCTCGCGAGGCGATGAAGTCGGACAAATGATGAAGGTAGTCGGTGAAGAGGGTACCAGCCTGGAAGACTATATTGTGAACCTCAAATCTGAGTTTCTGGACGCAGTATATTTGCAACAGAACTCTTTTGATCCGGTGGATGCAGCGGTAAGTGTAGAGCGGCAGAACTACGTTTTCAATCAGCTGTATGATATTCTGGGTTCTATTCTCGAATTATCAGATAAAGAGGATGCACGGCATTTCTTTAACCAGCTGCGCCAGCATTTTATCGACTGGAATTACTCGGAGTGGGATTCGGATGAGTTCAAAGAGAACGAGAAAAAGATAAAAACCCTTCTTGAGCAGAAACAAACAGGCCTTATGGAAGAAGCAAAGCGGGCCAGAAAAGCAGCGGAGAGCAAGGAGAATAGCAATGCGTAAGATATACAGTAAAATCGAGAGGATTGCCGGTAATGTTATTACCGTTACCGCGGACAATGTGCGTTACGACGATCTGGCTGTAGTCAGCAGTAAATACGGCGATTCCCTTGCCAATGTTATCCGTCTAAACGGCGAAAAAGTCTCATTGCAGGTCTTTGCCGGCGGGCGGGGTATTTCAACCGGTGATGAAGTACGTTTTTTAGGCCACTCAATGCAGGTTTCTTTTTCTGAAGATCTCCTGGGACGCATTTTTACCGGAAGCGGTCGCCCACGAGATAACGGGCCTGAGCTTGACGAGAATATGATTCCCATTGGTGGCCCTTCGGTAAACCCGGCCAAGCGTATTATTCCCCGCAATATGATTCGCACCGGTATTCCCATGATTGATGTATTTAACTCCTTGGTAGAGAGCCAGAAACTACCAATTTTTTCCGTATCCGGTGAGCCTTATAACCCTCTTTTGTCTAGGATTGCAATGCAGGCCGAGGTTGATATGATCATCCTGGGCGGAATGGGACTTAAATACGACGATTACCTTTTCTTTAAGAATGCCCTGGAAGAGGGCGGGGCGATGAGCCGTACCATCTTCTTTGTACATACCGCTTCCGACCCTGTGGTTGAGTGCCTGCTGGTACCCGATATTTCGCTGGCAGTAGCCGAGCGCTTTGCCCTTGAGGGCAAGCGGGTGCTTGTACTACTGTCGGATATGACAAACTTTGCCGATGCAATGAAAGAGATCGCCATCACCATGGAACAGGTACCTTCCAACCGGGGGTACCCTGGAGACCTCTACAGCCAGTTGGCCTCGAGATACGAAAAGGCGGTCGACTTTGAGGGATCCGGTTCCATCACCATTCTGGCAGCCACCACCATGCCCGGTGATGATGTTACCCACCCGGTGCCTGATAATACCGGCTACATCACCGAAGGACAGTACTATCTGAGTAATGGTCGAATCGAACCTTTTGGTTCGCTCAGCCGTCTGAAACAGATGGTAAATAAGGACACCCGTGAAGACCACCGTTCCCTGATGGACGGAATGATACGTCTCTATGCAAACTACAAGGAATCCCTCGAGAAAAAATCGATGGGTTTTCGTATGACCGATTGGGACAATAAGCTGCTGAAATACGGGCAGATCTTTGAGGAACGGATGATGGATCTTTCGGTAAATATTCCACTCGAACAGGCCCTCGACCGAGGTTGGGAGATTATGGCGGAATGTTTCACCCCGGAAGAGACGGGCCTGCGGACTGGACTGTTACAACAGTTCTGGCCGAACAAAGAGGATCTTAAATAGATTATGGCGAAGGTTAAGCTAACAAAGAACGAACTAAAGAAACAGAAAGACTCCCTTAAGCGTTTTCAGCGGTACCTTCCGACTCTAATGCTCAAGAAACAGCAGTTGCAAATGGTAATTCGGCAGGTAGAGAGTAAGGTTCGTCAAATTGAGCAGGAACGCCGCACACTTCAGGAAGAGCTGGATAAATGGATTGCCGTTTTTGGTGAAGATATCGGTATGGAAAATCTGATCAAAGTAGAACGTATAGAAAGGGAAACCGGTAACATCGCTGGTGTAGATATACCGGTGTTCAAGAGTCTGGAATTGCAGGAAATACCCTACGACTTATTTACCATGCCCCTATGGACGGATAGAGGACTCGATGCGATAAAGAGGATTGCCGAACTCGATGCAAGAATAGACGTCTTAAAGCGACAAATTGAGCTTTTAAGCGATGAGTTACGGATTACCACTCAGCGGGTGAACCTATTTGAAAAGGTGATGATACCTGAGACGAAAGAGAATATCCGCAAAATACAAATTTATCTTGGCGACCAGCAGACAGCGGCAGTTGTCCGCGGGAAAATGGCCAAGAATAAAATCGAAAAGGTGAAATAGCCTATGATAGTAACAATGAAAAAGGTTTATCTGGTAGCTCAGGAATCTAAGCGTACCGAAACGCTTAAACGGCTGCGAGATATTGGAGTCCTTCACCTTGAAGAGATACAGGGACAGAGCGATGAACTCGATGACCTACAGAAAAAAAGGTCGCTCCTTGAACGATCACAGTTCATCCTTCCGGCCGATATATCTGTAGAGGAATCTAACGATCAGGCTGCTGACCAGGATATCGATACATCCCCTAAAAAGTCAGCGGACCACTACCTCTCCTCCAAGGATGTTGAGGAAGCTATCGAAATCGCCAAGCGAGTAGAACAGCAGCAGGAGCAAAAAAGCAGCCACCGTGAGTCCATCGATAAGTTAGTTCGCGAGATGGAGCGTGTGCAGCCCTTGGGCGACTTCGATCCACAGGATATCAGCAAGTTGCGGGAAAAGGGGCTTAACCTTCACTTGTTTATAGTCACCAAGGAAAAACGCAGTGAGTTTCCAGATGATATTACCAAATTCGAAGTCTATACCGAAAAATCAAGATCAATTATTGCTGCATTCGTAGAGGATGATTCTGATCTGGGAGAGAAATTTTCCGAGTTTGAATTACCCCAGCTCTCTTATTCTCAAATGGAGCAGGAACGTGCCGGGCATGCCAAGGAAATTGAACAGATAGATAATGAAATGATTAAATTGGCCAAGTATCGAAAATTACTTGAAAAGGCGCTAGTACAGATTGATCAGGATATTGAGTTTGAACAGGTAAGGTCCGGTCTGAATCAAGAAGATGAACTTATCTATTTAGGCGGGTTTGTACCGGAAAATAGAATAGACAAACTGAAAAAGGGTGCCGCTACTCATGGCTGGGCTCTTCTTATTCAAGATCCAGACCCTGAAGAGCCTATACCCACAAAGGTAGAAAATCCAAAAGCGGTAAAAATTGTAAAACCCGTATTGGATTTTCTTGGAACAATTCCCGGTTACTACGAATATGACATAAGTGCATACCTTCTATTTTTCCTCACCATATTTTTTGCAATGATCATAGGGGATGCCGGATACGGAACTCTACTTTTAGGGACTACTCTGTACACCGTGGTAAAGAAAAAACGAGCAGGGGAAGCACTTTCGGAAATGCAGAAGCTGATGCTGGTATTCGGCGGTGCAACTGTAATATGGGGCGCTTTAAGCGGAGTATGGTTTGGTTCTGTAACAATTTCTCAGATCCCGTTTTTTGCATGGCTTACCTACGAACCAATTTCCGGTTTCGGTGGAGAGGCCAGCATGCAGACCATCCAGCATCTCTGTTTTGTCATAGGTACTATCCAGTTGAGTATCGCCCATGTGTGGAACTTTTTGTACCGTTGGAAAAGAAACGACCGCCTAAAGGCAATTGCCGAACTCGGCTGGCTGTCGATGGTATTGGGTCTCTATTATGTGGTCTTGTACCTGGTTTTAGATCCCGAACAGTACCCGGTTCCACAGTTCAGCCTTTACATGATTTTTACTGGTCTTGCACTGGTGCTGTTACTGTCCGAACAGGAGGGTAATTTTTTCAAGGGAATTATTAAAGGGCTGGCAAACTTTATGCCGAAGGCCTTAGACTCAATATCAGCATTTTCTGATATTATTAGTTATATCCGCCTGTTTGCAGTTGGGCTTGCAACGGTAGAAATTGCAAAGAGTTTCAACTCAATGGCGGCAGATATGGGAAATACCGTGGTGGGCATAATCGGCGGAATAATTATTCTACTTATCGGACACGGGCTCAATATGGCGATGGCAGCGTTATCGGTGGTGGTACATGGAGTGCGGCTCAACTTGCTCGAGTTCTCCGGCCACCTGGGCATGGAGTGGACAGGGATTCCGTATGATCCCTTTCGCAATAGACAAGAAAAGTAATAAACTAGGAAAGAAGGAGAAACATAATGGATTTTGGACTGTTGGGAATTGGAGCGGCTCTAGCATTAGCCGCCTGTGGATCTGCTATTGGAGCCGGATCAGCCGGTATGGCAGCTGTTGGTGCCTGGAAAAAGTGTTTTGCTCAAAATAAACCGGCACCGTTTACCTTGATTGCGTTTGTCGGTGCACCTCTTACACAGACAATTTACGGTTATATTCTGATGAATACTCTGTATCAGGCTGCAGGTGACAACAGCCCCTGGCTTATCCTCGGAGCAGGTTTGTTTGGTGGTTTAGCGATGGGCTTTTCCGCCGCTTTTCAGGGTAAAGCCGGCGCCGCCGCATCGGATGCACTAGCAGAGACAGGGAAAGGATTTGGTAACTACATCATGGTACTTGGCCTGGTAGAAACTGTAGCCCTGTTTGTAATGGTATTTTTAATGGGCGTAGTATAGGCTGTTAATAAAGCTTGGAATAAATCGTTAAAGCGTACATAATCAATAATAAACAAGTTTTTTTCAAGGCGAAGCACTCAAAAAGGGTGTTTCGCCTTTTTAAATTTGGTATAGTAGTACCATGAACACACATAAGGTATTCATTGGAGATATTCCGATAGGCGGAGGTGCACCAGTAGCAGTGCAGACCATGTGGAAAGATCCGCTTACCCACAACCTGCAGCCTGTTGTAGACCAGCTGACACGGTTAAAACAGGTAGGATGTGCCTTTGTTCGCTTCGCCGTGCCGAATGAGGATGCGGCTCATCTGTTAATAGAGCTCGCCCATAAAAGCCCCCTACCTTTGGTTGCGGATATCCATTACGATTATCGCCTTGCTTTGCAGTGTATCCAAGGGGGCATAGATAAAATTAGAATCAACCCAGGCAATATCGGTGCGCGCTGGAAAGTAGACGAGGTGATAAGGGCGGCCGCCGATACAACGGTACCCATACGTGTAGGAGTAAACAGCGGGTCTCTACCGAAGAATCTAAGGCAGGAGAGGGATATCCCGCGGGCGATGGTCATCGCCGCAGAAATAGAGATGGAAGCCTTTCAGCAGCTTAACTACGAGAGTATTGTGTTTTCATTAAAAGCATCCGACATTAATACTACCGTGCATGCAAATGAACTGTTTGCCGAAAAATATCCATACCCACTTCACCTTGGAGTAACAGAGGCAGGTCCGCTCATTCCGGGAATTGTAAAGAGCAGTGTGGCCATGGTAAAACTGTTGGAAAAGGGTATCGGAGATACCCTCAGAGTAAGCCTTTCGGATACTCCAATGAATGAGGTTATCACCGGTATAGAGATATTAGGTGCCGCCGGTATGGGAATGAGCAGGCCGGCTATTATCTCTTGTCCACGATGCGGACGAGCTACCTTCGATACCCACAGTTTCGTAGAAAAATTGGCACCAGTGCTTTACAGTTTAGAGAAAAATATTACGGTTGCGATAATGGGCTGTGTGGTCAATGGTCCTGGCGAGGCTCGTCATGCGGACCTCGGTATTACCGGTGCGGGAAAAGAGATTATACTTTTTAAGCATGGCGAAATACTACGAAAAGTGAAAGAAGAGGAAGCCTTCGAAACGTTTGTAGAGGAGTTGGAAAAACTGTGAACCCACGACTGAAGTTGCTTGTAATCATCTGTAGTATAGCTGGTTTTATTTTTTTAAATATCTCTTTTCTATATAGCCAAGATAAGGCCTTGCCGCAATGGCTTAGGATGGAACAGGGTATTCAGAGATACGATGAGGGACAGTTAGGATCCGCTTTGTCCATTTTTAGAACAATTGCCGAAGATGACCCACAATATGCAAATGTACATATGTGGATCGGCCATGTATTTGCGGCTGAGGGTGAGTACAAAGCTGCGATGGCCAAATATGAAGACGCCTTATCCGATGAGTGCAATTTTTTCCCGGAATCCGAACGCATAAATGCCTATTACAGTTTAGCTGAAGTAACTCGTAGGCTTGAAGATTGGGAGAACTTGCATAAGCATCTTCAAGCAATTGTTGATGAAGCAGTGACAGCCCCCCTACCGGCAGGACGAGTTGAGGCAATGCAGAGGAAGTTTCTGGATGAAGGCCCCGATAAACTGTTGGAGCTTTACCGTATTAACGATAAACCGGTCCGCGCGGCCTATGAACAGCTTGGTATTCTATCTCTTCAGCAGGAGAATTACCCTAGTGCACTGAAGAACCTGCTCTTGTCTGTCACAACCTCCCTTTCTTTAGTTATAGAGGTTCTGCAAGAACGGGATCCTGAATATGCATTTATACAATATGAGATGAACCCCGGACTTGACCGTTTTTTTACACGCAATACCGCTTCACTGCTGAAAGAATCCAGGGATGTTCCGCAAATAGATGAGTACTTCAATTCAGTCGGTTTATATCGTCAACTCTACTTATTAGGCATGGCAATGCTGGGGAGCGATGCAGAGGAAGCGGCTAAAGAAATATGGACCCTCGTAGCGACGCATTCCGAAGCAGGAAAATGGGCAAATCTGTCGCGAAACCAGTTAGGTTCCCCGAGTTTGGAAGTACTAGCCACAGTGCTCCACTACAGGTAAATCCATGGATAAAATCATAATAAAGGGTGCTCGTCAGCATAACTTAAAAAATATTGATGTAGAGTTGCCCCGAGACGCGCTTATCGTGGTGTCGGGTATGAGTGGTTCAGGAAAGTCCTCTTTAGCCTTTGATACTATCTATGCTGAGGGTCAGCGTCGCTATGTAGAGTCTCTTTCATCATATGCACGTCAGTTTCTTGGACGAATGGAAAAGCCGGATATCGATTATATCGAGGGCTTGTCGCCGGCTATTTCGATTGAACAAAAAACTACCCATCGTAATCCGCGCTCCACGGTTGGCACGGTCACCGAGATATATGACTATTTTAGGTTACTGTGGGCGAGGGTGGGGCACCCGCACTGTCCCGTATGTGGTCGACCGATTCAAGAGCAGTCGGTTGACCAGATACTCGATACTATTCTTACCTTTCCCACCGGCACAAAACTTATGATTCTGGCGCCCCTGGTGCGTGGAAAAAAAGGGGAGCATCAGAAAATAATTGAGGATGCCCAGAAGGCTGGGTTTGTCCGAGTTCGTATCGACGGTAAAATTTACTCCTTAGATGAACAGATCCATCTTGAAAAAAAACAGAAGCATGATATTGATGTAGTGGTCGCACGAGTAAAAATTGATCCTGAATCTCGCAAACGGATTGCCGAGGCGGTAGAAACTGCTCTTGAGGTCGCTGATGGAACTCTGGTAGCCGTCAGTAAAACTAATGATGGAGAGCAGGAACACTTTTTTTCTCAGAAAAATGCCTGTCCAATCTGCGGTATAAGCCTGCCCGAGCTTCAGCCCAGTCTGTTCTCATTCAACAATCCCAACGGTGCATGCGAAACCTGTTCCGGTATTGGAGATACCCTGGAGTTTGACCCCGACCTGGTAGTTCCAGATAAACACCTATCTTTCAACCAGGGCGCTATTACAACCGCTAATCCCGAGGCTGCCTGGCACCGCAGCTGGTTTGAATCCTTAGCCGAACACTATAATTTTAGTCTTGATACACCCTTTAATGAACTACCTGAAGAAATTTACAACATTCTTCTTCATGGAAGCGATGATGAGATTCACGTGAGCTATGTCAGCGAACATCGTCAGGGTCGCTTTGAATACAACTCAAAGTTTAATGGGGTATTGAACGACCTTAAACGGCGCTATTTAGAGACCAAGTCAGATGGAGTAAAAAACTGGCTAGAACAATTTATGAGACAAAAAAAGTGTCCCACCTGCGGCGGACAACGTTTAAAACCGGAGGCTCTCGCGGTATATGTCGGCGGTGTTGATATCCACAGTGCAACTCTGATGGCCATCGACACCGCGTACGATTTTTTTAGCAGCATTTCTTTAGATGAAACTGAGCAGAAAATTTCCACACAGATTATGAAGGAAATTCTCAGCCGGCTAGAATTTATGAAAAGTGTGGGCCTTGAATACCTCACACTTGAACGCAAAGCCGCCACCCTCTCCGGAGGCGAGGCGCAGCGTATACGTCTTGCAACCCAGATAGGCTCCTCCCTGGTAGGGGTTCTGTATATTCTGGATGAACCGACGATTGGTCTGCACCAGCGGGATAATGAGCGCCTGATTGATACCTTAAAGCATCTTCGGGACCTCGGTAATACTTTGATTGTAGTAGAGCATGACGAAATGACCCTACGTACCGCCGACTATATAGTAGACCTTGGTCCAGGTGCGGGAATCCACGGAGGGTACATAATTGCACAAGGGAGTCTTCAGGATATTCTTCACAACGATGAAAGTTTAACAGGGAGATATTTAACCGGAAAAGAGAAGATTGAAGGTCCCTCTGCTCGCAGAACGGGTAAGGGGACTTCGCTTGTGTTAAGGGGTGCACAGGAACATAACTTGAAAAATATTGAGGTAGAGTTTCCACTGGGCAAGCTAATCGGCATTACCGGAGTCTCCGGTTCCGGAAAATCGACGCTCATGAACGACTTACTCTATCCGGCCCTGTCTAACCGGGTAGGAAGAACCCACCTTACAGAGGGTAGTTATTCCAGCCTCGACGGAGAGGAGCACGTTGATAAGATTATCAATATTGATCAGGCCCCTATCGGGAGGACGCCCCGCTCCAACCCGGCAACTTATGTAGGAATGTTCACCCCAATAAGAGAGTTATTTGCCGCTCTCCCTGAAGCAAAGGCTCGCGGGTATAAACCCGGACGTTTCTCTTTTAATGTAGCCGGCGGCCGCTGCGAACACTGTCATGGCGATGGTACAATTAAAATCGAGATGCACTTCTTACCTGATGTATATGTGACCTGCGATGTGTGTAAGGGTAAGCGGTTTAATCAGGAAACCCTTGATGTTCGTTATAAGGGAAAAAATATTCATGACATTTTAGAGTTGGACGTCGAGGAAGCCCGCAGTTTCTTTACAAAGATCCCTGCGGTTAAACGCAGGTTGGATACTCTGCATGCTGTTGGACTTGATTACATAAAGCTGGGTCAATCGGCGCTCACGCTCTCGGGAGGCGAGGCTCAGCGTGTTAAGCTTAGTCTTGAACTTTCAAAGCGCAGTACCGGAAAAACGCTTTATATACTTGATGAACCTACCACTGGCTTGCATTTTGCCGATGTAAAAAAGCTTATGGAAGTACTTCACGCATTGGTTGATCGTGGCAATACGGTAATATTGATCGAACATAATCTCGATGTAATTAAGCAGGCGGATCATGTGATTGATCTTGGCCCTGAGGGCGGCAAAAACGGTGGTCAAATAGTGGCAGCCGGAACGCCGGAAGAAATAGTGAGGGTAGAGCAGTCATATACGGGGCGTTTTTTACGGGATGTACTCTAAGCAGATGAAAGTAACACTCAAAATAATCCTCATATGTACTTTGATGCTGAGCATGTTGAGCTTGCAACTTTCTGCACAGACAGTTAGCACTAATACGGATACGGATACGGGCACGCGCTCGCCGGAAGACCTAATTAAAGAAACAATCGATATTAACACCTCTAGCTACTATGAACTTCAAGAATGGCTGCAGAATCTCGATCTTCAGCAAAAAGGAAGTCGACAGGATTTAGAAAATCGCCTACTGGGATACTATCGCACTTTGTTCAGCGAGGTACCTCGCACAGGTTTCGATGAGCCCTCTTCCGATGCTTCAAAAAATGGTGTAAAAAACATCCAGATAGAATCGGCACAGGAATTAAATTACCTCCCTCAAGGGGAAGAACAAGCCATTATAGAGCTGGACGGCGGTGTTAGTTTGTACATGCGGGACAGCGAAGGCAATACTACCCATTCTGTTACCGCAAAAACTCTACTTTTTAATCAGCAAGAGAGCAGCATTACTGCGCAGGGCGGGGTCCTATACAAAATGGAACAGGGTGGATCCAACCAGGAATTTCAAGGTGAACAGATAAGCTTCAATATAGAGAATTACAGGGGTGTGTTTATCCGGGGGATGAGCAGTAGAGTAAGTGAAATCGAAGAGAATCAAATCAGTTTTTATTTTAAAGGCGGTTCCATTTACCGCATAAAAAGAGATGTTGTGCATCTAGAAAGTGGAATCATCAGCTCAAGCCGTATCGAAAGCCCCTATTACCACCTTTCCGCCGGGAATGTGTGGATTCTCGGATTAAATGAATGGGCCTTACAAAATGCTACCCTGTATGTGGGACATGTACCGATTCTCTATGTCCCTTTTTATTACCGTCCCGGTGCAGCCTTCGTGCTACACCCTTCAATTGGAGTCAAAACAGTTGAAGGGTATTATTTTCAGACAACTACTTATTTCCTCGGCCGACAACCGGAGGAGTTAGGAAAACAATCTTCCCTCTCATTCATGCAGGCATTAGACGAGGAAAAGCAGGAATACAATCAGGAGCTGCGCGGTTTCTTCTTACATAGCACCCGAGAAAAAGCCAAACCAAGCTGGGCCGAGAGCAGCGGCTCTTTTGGGAAATTGCAGGTTGACTATTACACTCGGTTGGGTCTGCTCACGGCCTTAAACCTTAAATTACGCAAGTTAGGGTGGATAG
>Ga0209925_1000877_pt1 | contig 15262 bp, 8 predicted proteins | sample SalPonR2_A_D1_MG_FD_185702 | JGI IMG/M metagenome (GOLD analysis project Ga0209925, IMG submission 185702) | Salt pond soil microbial communities from South San Francisco under conditions of wetland restoration - Salt Pond MetaG R2_A_D1_MG... ...
CGAGATAGACGGACATGTTCTGTCATGATGTCTTTTAGCAAAGTGTGCTGAGTTTTGATGGATCGATGCTTAGCACATGCATATAAAAGTTTTTTAGGGATTTGGAATGGCTGTAGGCAAGACTGGTCGCATTCTTTAGTCCCAAAGACTTGATTGCATATGCACTTGTTGATACGGGAAGTGTATGGGCAACAACCCAGCAAGCCGAAAGGAGCTTTTCAAACATTCGACATAAACACCTACACGAGTTATTAATACATAGCGTGCTATAAATCGAAGTCTGATAGTTTTCTTTAGCTTTGAAAGAGATCTATCGGGCGTACCCGAGTTTGTTGCAAAAGTGGTTTCAATACTCCCATACACCTCTTACAACGTGACAGGATGGACGGCGGTTTGCGTAGGCAAAGGAGGCAATGTCCCCTGTCTGCCAGAGGCTTATCTCAGCATTACGAGCGATACATCGAAAGTCAACAGCCAAAAATGTGCATTAAGTTTGCCAGCGCCCATGATTCTCTCGCTCCTAGATCGTTTCAGGAACATCAGGAGCGGGTGTCCGACCAGCTCGACTTCCGCCCAAGTGCTTACGACGACGGGCAGCAACAGCAGCTGCTGGCAATCACTATGGCTACTGCGCAGGCCAAACCCGATGACCTCGCCCTCAACGACATGGCTTGTCCCAAATTTGATGGCGAAAGCAGCAGTTGCACCACCGAAGCGGCGGGCTCATCCACGAACGCAAGTTCCTGTGTTGTGCATGAACTCAAACGACAATCCACCGCTGGCCGCCCGCATGGCAGTGTACAAGATGTAGCCGAAGGCACGACGGGGGACAGCCTGATGTTTCTGGAATCTCCACTTTCCATGGTCTCATTCGATGAGGGTGATCTGGGTTCAGAGTGTCACAGCCTTCTTTGCGGGGAGGAGGCTTTCAGTCTGGGCACTCCCGACAACTCGATTACCTGTGCCCTAGAAGGGTTCGCCCGCGAGAGCCCGGAAAGCTGCCGTAGTTTCAATTATGATGCGAAGGGCAACATCACCACCTTCCGTGGCAGCAAGGGCTGCAAAACGAACAAAAGCATAAAGAGCAGCTGCGTCACTTCCGGTATGTGTACGATTACAGGAGGTTTGCGAAGCCCCTATGAAAGGGCCAAGGCGACAACTTGTCAGAATAAGCATGCTCCCTCTAGTACTCCCCTTGCGCATGAGTATTGTGGAAAGCCAGCTATTGCCTGCAGCAGAGCGAGGCCAATCTCACCTGGTCAACCTATGGGAAAGAACAAGAGTTTCAGGGCTTTTACAACTTGCTTTAATGTCAGTCACACTGACGCCAAGCAGGAATCGAGCACGAAAGCTCAAAGAAGGAAGCGGAAATGTTCTCTTGACTCCGTGGTTTTCGACATTGTCCCAATCCCCAAGGTCCTTCCGGGAAGCCTGCTTGAAAAAAGACGTAATCGGTCATGTCGGACACCGCACTGCACGAATCGTTATCGAACGCCAGGGTATCTGTGCGAGGCTTGTGGTGGGGGTCGATGCCAGGCGCGTGGCTGTGAGAGGCTTCATCAAGGAAAGCAGGGGCTGTCGAATCTCTTTTTCTGTCGGGCGCACCGCAATATTTATGCGCGTTTGCAAAAGGAGGGAAAGGGAGGTGAAGAAAAAAAGTTGAAATGATGGAATGTAGGTGAAGATACGGCAATTTCGGCAATTATGAAAATCACGATAGCCAAGGGGAGTAAGAGCCTGGGTCGCTGAGGTTGCATCCCGTTGGTCTACCACCAAATTTAATGTGCAGTAACTTATGGATAGTCTCGACCACCAATCGATATGCGATGCTCACGAGTGGATGCAATAGTGTGCGTCTGTGTCCTGTTCCCGACATAGCAGAGCTGTCTGTTGGTAGGAGTGCAAATAGTCAGATGCCCGAGTGTGTTGACCAGAATGAATTGAATGCTTTCGGTAGCGTGGGCAGGCCTCCACTCAAAGTATAGGGTCCCCGAACAAGGTTGCGTCGTCTCTCTTTCCCAAGATGGACGGCTTGTTGTGCATGACAGTGTGTCTCTGGGAAATGTTGCCGGAAACGGCTCTGAATTAGGTCGAAGTCCTGTTTAGTCAGTAGGGCAAGGCTTGACTAATGACTTATGATGTTGTCAATTTGTGCCATACAGTTTTCATAAAGTTGGTGCCAGATTAACATGGCATGAACAAAATAATTTGAAATGATGCGAGACAACTACGAATGCGCACCAAAGAATAAAGCAAAATGTGTCCTGGACTGCACCTACAATCCTATGCGTCCGATCAATTCTTTCCTCTCTCCGCAGTTATCCCTCCTTAAATTTACTCCACACGTCCGCTCATCCCAATAAAGTCTTCACAGGCCCCATCGCTACAGCCATCAAACGCTTCGCGTCGCCAGGAACTACCACCCCTGCTTTCAGCAGCACCTTCCAAACCATCACAGCACCCGCCAGGCCCGCTTGTAAGAAGGCGGAGACACGGGCAGAGATCTCCAGGCAATCCAGAGCGTCATCGTCCACAAGCTTGTTCTTCCTGAGCAGCGATCGGGATGGCGCCAGGTCGTGAGCCACCGCGTACAAGGCCCACGCCACGACCAGAGCAATCACAGGGTCGCCCGAGGCAAGGGTGACCTGACTCCCAAGCGTGACAGCCACGTTGATGGAAGCCAGCGCCAAGCCCAGTTTGTCCCCTGTGCGCAAAGTGGGGGCGACGGCAAACCAGCCGTTCAAGTTGACGAGCGTGGCACAGGTGATCCATCCGAAATGGAGGGAGAGGGGCAAGTGGACAATCAGGTAGTCCCAAGGTCGCATGGCCCCCGCGGCCACGGCCTCCCGCAGGACCGTGTGCACCCGCGACAGACCCACCGCTGTCATTGCCAACAGCGCGGAAGGCACAAATTGCATCCTCCCCACCCAGGGCCGAAAGGCCACGCACCACAAGCTCTGTGCCGCGAAGGCCTGCGCCAGGGGAGGAGCCAAACGCGCGAGGTAGGGTTGAAGGGCCGGGGCGAGACGACTCGAGGCGAGTTGGTAGAAAGTGAGGAGGAATTCGCCGAGGAAGATGGGGGCCCATATTGCAAAGGCGTAGGCAGAGGGGGTAAAAAAGCGCACGGGGGAGGACATGGCATCTTTCCAGCTTTTCCCGTCGGACCTTCCCGGAATCCGCACGGCGATTTTGTTGGTCAGCCAGGCTAGAAGAATGAGGACTTGGTGCCGGGCCAGGGGAAAGTATTTAGGTTGCATGGGGCGGACGTCATCGAACCACTCCCGCACGTTGGGAGCTCGCAGCACAGCCCAGGACCCTGCAGCAGCGCTTAATATTGCCAAAGCTCGCAAGTTGGCGTACGGCGATGCTAAAGAAAGTGGTTGGGCGGGTGAAGGTGTCTCGACAACCTCGGGCGCTGGCGGGGGCGTAGGAGCTGTACGACCCCAACGTCCCCCGCAAACGCCAAGGAGAGGAATTCGGTCGGGGCTTTGACCAGGTGAAGCGTGCGGCAATGTGGCGACGGCGCATCCAGCTACTAAAAGAAAAGCCAAACATAGAGATATATTCCTCATTCTACTTACGAGATGCAAAGAGAAATGGGATTGAAAGGTGTAATCAAAAAGAGCTTACGTACGTCGGATCAAGGCATCACAATAACGACTGCCGCGAGGCTCAGCAGTATTTCAACAAATGTCCTGTTCAATGAAAACAGTTGCACGTGTGGTCAACTTGTTGCTGCATCACATCACGGATAAGAACCAGCAGTAGGTTGCTCTCATAATTTCGAACGGAAAGTATAAGTCAACTCCTTTTTGACTATGGCCTTGTTCGCTGGACCTATGTTTCTGGCGGGCATCTTCATCGATGATGTCAGGACACGAGCATCTTTTCACAAGTGAACAAGTGCAGCGTTCCTTGGCAAATGGTACATCACTGATCACCGGCCAGGAATCACAAAGATTAGTGCCAACGCCTCGCGATTTCATGACCGGCGTCATTGCATCGTGGTCGCACACCAAAGAATTTAACCTCCTCCTTTTACACTCCATTCTTCCAAGCCTGCGCATTGAGGGTTATTCAGACGACACATCCTTTAAATGAAAGTTTTCACATTGTTGTTAAGTCAAGGGTGAAAAGTAAGTGAACTGAGAACTCGTGACCTTTACTCTAGATATGTAGAGTAAATTACACCCACGTCCTGCTCGGAAAATCAGAAATTAACGTGCCAAATAACATAATATTGCTTTGCTGAAATAGTTTCTCGACATCTATGTGCATCAAAATTAAGCTCTAACGCTTCACATTTAAGCTACACTTTCATTACAGCCCAAGCCACGCGAAGCAGGCATCTTCATGCCCACATATATTTTTATCCCTCTCTCTGGTCGAATGAACTACCGCTCGGGCGTTTCATTCCCAATGCTAGAATTAATTACTTGCTCATTTGCTATCTATACTTTTCTAACCCTTCTCTAACAATTCGATCGTAATCACTTTTATCCTCGTCCGCTTCCCGTAACCAGTGCCTATAAGGTCCAGTCCGTTGGAAAACGCCACTCTCAGGTCTTCTGTATACGTCTATAAGCTCACGATACAGCTCTTCTTCCAGGGCCAAATTCTTGTACATACGTGCGAGATAAATGGTCTCACACAGCTCTTTGAGAACCTCAACGCGTGGCAAGTCATCAAAAAGGATGTTAAACTTTTTATCCCTGTTGTGCGGTTGGGCATTCACAAGGGAAGGAAAAAGAGATGGACGTGGGAAAGACACAAGTCAGGATACCGGTGAAAATATAAATAAAAGAAAAATATACCATTGTCGCATCATACAGAAGAGACGGAGTAGACTTGAAGTCCTCCCTCGCGCGCGAACACTCACATGACACTCATGTGGACGAAGCGTCCGATCGTGAACACGACAGTGAAATAGAGCCCAATGATCCCGTAGGTGATAGCAAAATAGGAGCCTATTGTCTTCTCCGAGCTAATCGTGTACACAGACGGATTGCACCCAGCCTCGGGTTCCCCTGTCTCAGGATCGAGCGGCACCGTGGCCGCCTCTTGCCCTCTGGGCTCCATTGCCGTGGCACAACCTCCAGCTGCCGCGTTTCCACACGTCAGGTCCCACCAACCTACGACAGCGGTTGTGAAATTCGTCCTGTCCTGCCCCAAGTTAGCGCCCGGTCCTGAACCTGTGCTGATAGACGAAGAGACTTCGTCCCCCAGTTTCGTGAATGCCAGCATGCAATCGGTCAAGATGTCTCCCGAAGCTATGAGCGGAGTGACTTCCCTGGTGGTGGAAATCCGGATGACCGAAGGCAACACACTCTGCAGGCGCAAGGAGGTGCGCGTGCCTCGAATGATCTCCGCCAGCTGCTGCTTTTCTTCTTGCGCCAGGGAATGGACGATCGAGCCTTGATTTGTTGAGCCGTCTTGTGTGCCAAAGGTAAATTGCAGAGTCATTTCCACTCGGTTGCTCATGGCTGAGATCATATCTGTCGACGCATTGACACGCCCTTCAAGAAGGGTCAGTAGGTCCGCCTCTGCCGGTGGGCTGATCTTCCACAATTCTTGAGAGGCCCGCGGAAGGCGAACAAACTGCAACTCATGCATGTAGTCGTTAGTCGAGGTGGCAGGAAGCAAGCCCAGGGCGGGATTCACCTGAGCCAGGGCGGACCAGGTCTCAGGAGGGAGGAGTGGAGAGATGTAGTCGGCAGTGGCTGCTTCGTATAGCATCGGAAAGCCGTTGAGCTGCACAGACAGGGATCCCATTTTCACGTAATTCTCAAACTGGGAGAGAGACCCTGTGCTAAACACAAAAAGGGGCAACCAGATCAAGAGATTGAGGGCCGCAAAGAAGAGGAACCCGCGCAGCCACTTCCGGCGCGCCGGTTGACGATCGCCTTTTTTCCTGTTCTCCATTTTCATGAAATCCAGGTCGCACTCCGTGATGAAGATCCCCGAGTAGATGTCCTCTAGCTTGACCCATTCTCCCAAGTAGAGAGTGGTTGGGGTGCAGGTCCAGTCCAGCAGCATTCGAAGTTCGTAAAGGAAGGGAAGAGAACGGTAAAGTCTGAAAATGTTGCCCCAAAAATGATGGGCACGCTTCGTCATCCAATTCGTCTGGATGAAAGGCGGGTACCCGTAAGAGATTTGCAGCGCAGAAACGAATAGGTAAGCGCACATGATCAGGTACCAGGCAAAGACGGGGCCATTTTGATTAATTCCAATTCGAAACGTGAAATTGGAGTGGATGATTGAGTAGATGCAAACCAGGAGCAACAGTTGCAGGATGTATTTTCCCTTGATGGAGCGATGAAGGTAGAGACAGCGGTCTGCGACGATGAGCACAAAGTGTAGGAGCAGGACCAGTATGAACCCGCCGCTCATTTGATTTTCTCGTACCGACTGAAAGAGCTGGTCCGCGTGTTGGTAGGCCAAGAGGACGTAGAAAAAAAGGATGCATTGGATGAAAAAGAGGCTGACATACAAGTCGCACCCAGGCTTGGTGCGGGCTTGACTCCAAGGCCAGCACAGGTTAGAAAAGACGGAGACCTGCCGCTTTTCAGGCGTCGGGGGGGTTGCTCTGGGAAGTTCTGCTGGAGAGGCCGCCACCGGATGGGCTGCACCGGCTTGTTGATCACTATCGACCATGTGTCTCGCCTGCTCTGTGGCCTCGTGTTTCTTTCCACCGTCCTTCCTTCCTTTCTCTTTAAAGTCTGGTAGCAGTGAGGGCGACGATACCCTTTCTTCCTCTGGTGTTTCGGGGATTTCGGGGTCCCGCAAAAGCCACACACCACGAATCTTGAGAATATGCGTGTGCCATAGAACGGCCAAAAGCACCAAAAAATCGCCCAGAAAAGACACGAGAAAGGCTCCTCCCAGGCCGGAGTCGAGGATGGCCCTCGAAGTGCGCCCCGGCGATTCGGCAGGCACGAACCGGTCGACAGGCTCGTTGCGCACAGACATGTGATTCCAATTGAGGGACCTGTAGGCTTTGAAGACGCCCAGGAAATAATCTCGGACAATGGGTTGGTCCACGAAGTAATCAAGGTGGGGGTAGGCTTGGGCCTTGCAGACCTCTTGATGCGCGGGAAGGGCCGAGGGGCACTGGCCTCCACGGGAATATTGGTTCCCACAGACGCAAAAGTAGGGAAATTGGAAGACAAACTTCATGACGAGGGCGGCGAATGAATATGCGAGCAGGAAATGCCAAAAATACCTGGGAGGATTTTGAACCATGGGGTGAATCAGGCTGTCGCCTATTCGAGGAAGCGATCGAGGATTCTGAAGAAGGGCGTATCCAAAGACAGAGAGGGGATAGATCAAGTTCAGCAACGAGGGCTCGTACATATGTGCCACTACCAGGACTATGTAAACTAAATACGTGCTCCGGTAATTGAAGAAGAGTATCGAGTTGCGTATTGCCTGAAAGCTAATGTCATACAGTCGAATGCTGCAGTGGCGACGGGGAGGATCCGATTTGCCCTTGTTTGGCGTCTTTTCGCCCTGAGCTTGCTCTTCGACAGCCTTGTGGATAGCCCACCCCGGATGGTCACCTGTCTCGGGTGCCTTTGATTCTTGCCGAGGGGTGCTGGTACTGTGTGACTCTGTCGACGAGACCACCGGAGCTATGGGCAAGGCTGATGGGGGCGCGGAGGACAAGACGGGTGACAGGCACCCTTCACTCGCTTTTTCTCCGAGTGAAGAAGTGCCTTGCCAACGTACTATACTCCGATTTTCGGTAAGCGTCGTGTCCTCTTCGTCACACACGCCCGCGAGGACGGGCGAGAAAGCTGTCGTTCGTCTATGCTCTATCGACATGAAAGGTGACAGGCGCCTCTCTGGTGTCGGGGCGTCGAGAAGCATCGTCGGAGTTCTCGCCTGGGCCATGGCTTCATTGGCCGCCACGGCTACGCTCAGGTCCTTATCCGTGATTTTCAAAGGATCTTTCATCTGCAGCAATTTCGTCTGGTTCAGAGCCTCCACAATCCACATTGTTATATTGCTGGGCTCTTGTGTTGAGCTTCGTTGGCTTCGCCTGAGGGTGTCTTTCTGATCTTCATCCCTGGGACCCATAGTACTGATCAAGGCGGGGCGGTACGCCTTTGGCGTTACCAGCGAGAGGATAGGATCGATGCGCGATGTTCTTCCCCCTCCTTCACTGCTTGTTAATTGACGGTTCAGGCCGTCGTTTGGTCGGGGCAAGCTCCCTGCGACTGCATTGCTCGGCCACGTGGATAGTTGCAGATCAGCTGGTGCCGGAGTATGTGACAAGGACGACAGAGGGGTCGACCTCGAATTTCGTGTGTAAAGAAGGGAGTCCCTTTCAGAGGACGACAAAGACGCCTCCTTCTCTGGTGTTGCTGACGCGGGAAGAACTATCTTTTCCCGACGACGGGTTTGCTCGAGTAAGGGTTCTTTTACTGAGTCGTCGCTGTCATCGTCATCCCTGAAAATTTCTTCGACGTGAATACTGCTATCTCTAACTCGTTCATCCTGATGTTCTGGAGAGGATGGCGCATTTCGATTCTTGAGCAGGAAGTTCTCCCAACTACGGTTGTCACTTTGTTCCAAGCGCGCCCGGGCGATTGTGTCTAGCTGCTCGTACATCGTCGTAATTTGGACTCGAATCCTTTGCATAGCATCATCGCGGATCTTTTCCAGCTGTTTGACAACGTGACATCCTTGAGCGACGTGGTCATATTGTTCAGCGTACCAAAGCTCATCCATAATTTTGGGGAAATCGGGAGATACAAAAATCCAACACTGAACGACTAGCAGGATCAAGATAACTGCATCGAAGACCATTTCGGGAGGATACTGTGCATTGCCCGACGCCGTGTTGTACACTTTCCGGAGACCGAGCAAGACAGGCCCTGAACCGGTTCTCCAGTTTGTCGGCCACCCCGGGATCTGGAAAATGATGCGCAGAGTGAGGCATGACCACGCGTAGATCGCCAACGGTTTCCACAAAAAGCGTCGTGCTGTCAACAACCCTTCCTGGGCATGACTTTGCACCATCAATGCCACGATAAGCAGATATCCAAGACTAGCAAAATTGAAAGTGAGGGTGCTCAATATCACAATTACCGCAATTATCACGTATGCAGAATGCTGAAGGATAAACATTCGGCCCTTGACGAGGTTATCGCTTTCGGCGTCTTGTTTCGGCCTCCTTTTTGGGCTTGGCTTTATCAAAGTCAGCCGCGCGAATAAAGGTTTTTGGCTGGTCAATGAGTTTTGAGCCTCTCCCTTGAAACGCTTGTTTTGAATGATCGCCAGCAAAAGCATGACGAAGTCCAAACCTATGGAGGCATCGTCTGGAATGCACAACCCAAACCATTGGCTGTAGGTGTAGGCAAGACTCTGTGTGCTGCTTTCCATATACTGAGAGAATATTGAACATTGTCGAGATCCTAGATATTGAGCAGTCATAGAGCCAATACGCGGGCTTGGGACTAGGTCAGGTGGTAGGCGGAGGATGAACAGATAGTCGGCTATTACTAATATGACCAAAGCATGTACAATTGAAGTCCATTGCTTTTTGAGACTGGACTGAGGTATTGTGACCAGGACAATGAAAAGGCTCAGGTAGAGCATTGAGATCAGATTCGCGTGAAGTAGGGCAGCGATAATAGTGTAGATAATGCAAAACTCGAAAGAGAACGATTTGCAGACCGACAGCGCCGTGCCCGTTGTCATGTACAAGGTAGCGCACAGGTTTTCGAGGACATGACCTTCGAGACAAAAAGCACGACGCATTTTAGTGCCTGCTTCACGTCCAAAGCCCCTTTTCTGGCCCGTCTTTCCAGACGAAATGGCCTCCGGGGATGACTCAGCGCCCCTCTTTTCCGATTCAATGGCCGGCGTTTGAGATGCGAAACCATGAGGTGATGGGCCCGGAGAACCCATAACACAGGTATTAGTAACTGTGTTGCCGTCATACGCCACGGCTTTTGGCTCCGTTTGTGCGGCGTTCAAGTCTCCTGCACCACCGGGAGCTCCCCTATTCACCCACGCGGTGCCGTCATCCGATCCGATGGCGGACTTTCCTCTATCATTATTCGCGGGCCTTGCGTCAGCGATCTCCGGTCTGAATGCCGTGTAAAAAAATTGCAAACCCGCCAAGAAAGCGATAATCATGTAGGCCTCCGAACTCGAGCTCAAGGTCCAGCCTTTTGCCGCCTCAGGAACAGCGGCGCCAGGGGTTGCATCAGGGTCAGGGACGTATCGCCCTCGGCGTAACCCAAGCCAGTATAATATCGGCAAAGACGAGTATCTCTCAAAATAGCCAAAATCAAACACAGCTATGATCAGCGCAAAGGTCGCAGAGAAAGTCACCGCCAGCCTCCAGACAATCGTCATCTTCCGACCTACGACAACATGCAACATTCCCAAATACAAAATTACAGCGCCAAAGACGCTTATAAATTCCCAACTTATCGCAAAGATGGTAATCACCAATAAGAATGGCAAAACCTGCATAATGCCATGTACCATAACAGGATAAGATTCTAATTTTCGTTTTAGGTTCACATCTTGCTGCCGCAATATTTCTGTCTGCGTCGCTGCTAAGAATTGGACTGTCCAGTTAAGGATCATGAATGTCATGGCTTCGCCCGTATCGCTTGGTGCATTAGCGTTACGCAAGCGTGCGCCGATGAAATCGTCCAAGGATAGGCCGGTCAGTCTATCCGAGCAGAAAATATGGACTAAGCAAATTACGAGTCCTCCATACACAGCCATGGCGCGGAAAAGCCGAGGGAGAGAGTCGCGTGCCATGATACGGAACGAAGTTGTGATAGTTAGCAACATCGGAATAACGGCCAGCAACACCATATAGCCGACTGAAAAAACAGTAAGTTGGGAGTGGAAGGCCAGGTGCCACATGATACTGAGAAGGACTAAACGCAAAAGGATTTTGGTGACATACAATGCACCATTCACACTCATGACGGCCCGCAACTGTCGCGACGATGGCCGTTGGCCCCGAGCCCGTCGATGTGCGGCGTAGTCCCTAATCATATCTGTACCCGCATGAGTGTTGTTAGCAGTGCCTCTAGAGGCGAAATACCGCCTCCGGAAGGCATGAACGTACACCAAATATTGCCTGCATGCGAAGACGAAAAATACGACAGGTAGAATCATGTCACTGATCCCAAAGGCGGTCTGTTTGTAAAAATGTCGCCAGTACTGATAAAGGATAAATCCCTGGGTGTAACCCACGACAAGGAGCCACAGGTACGGTGCCGTGAGAGGAAATACTACCATGATCGTCGCAGCGAATACAAAGGGAAAATGCCAAACGTCAATGTTCGATACTCCCACCGCGAAACACAACTGAAGACAAAAATAGAGGCCCAAGTTGTGTGCGACTAAATACTCTTCCAAGTACGTAATCCATTCCCGTAGGTTTCCGTGCTCATTAAGAGGCATTGGAGATTCCGGCGCGGAGGGTGTTGAACCTGGAACTGGCGGCGAGGTCAGTTTATCCTCTCGGTACTTCCAGGTGAAACCCAATAGGGTCACCATGCATAAAGGAATGCCAGCAATCCACCATCCGTTGCGAAATGGATCCATGTTAACCAGACCCAGAGGCCCCAGAAGGTCACCCGCGTCAGTCGCAAAGTAACCGTTCCGAATGGCTACTGATCCGAACCAGTAGACAGCCGCTGCGTACCCCGTCGTGTAGACCAATAAAACCGGAGCACATGCTCGGAAAACAAAATTCGGAACCACGGCAGCCACCATGACAATGGCCATGAAAACAAAGCCCAGGATGGTGGGGCGTTGCAGCGCCAAGGTGATGTACACGAGGAAACAGACATACAAGCCGTACTTAGCTACCAGCCATTGCGCAATGGCTTGCACGGTGCTATTTTGTGCCGGGGGTAAGGGAGACGCCTGGAGACTACAAGGATCGACCCTTTGATCGAGATTCGCGAGGAGACATTCATCTTGAATGCCAGTCATGAAGGAGGTAGAGGATGAAGTTCCCCTCAGGATGGCTTGTGAATCTATTTGATTCCCGTCTGTCCCTGACCGCCCCGTCATAGGGTCGGAATGGCGGGTCGTCATGTCGCTATCGTTCGTCGCACGTTGTACAGGAAGGGGATCCGAGTTGTAACTCGCATTGTCGTCATTGTCATCTCCGTAGGCTTGCCTATCCGCCACGCTGGCAAGGTCCAGGTCAGGCTGTACCTGCAGCGCAGCCGACGACGTTCGTCTCGAAGACTTACCGCGCTTGCTCAACGCTTTGCTCGTCATGATGGAAGTAGCAAGGACAAAAAGCATGCCTAGTGTGGCGACGTGCAAGATAAAGACCACTAAGTGGGACCCTGGGACAGGGCTTGCATTGGGGGATGTCTGTACAACGTTCATGATGCCGTAGCGTCGAAACTTAGCCGCGTCAATCCTACGGGCTATGACCGTCGTTTGGAACAGGTATATAAGCATGAGGTATCCTGCAACGTATATGCCTCCTACCGTCACTAAGACTGACTCCCACACCCTGAAAACTCGAGACATTCTCGTGTCCGCTCGGCTGCCACTGGCGCCTGTCGTGCTCCCCTCCGGGAGGCGGGAAGAATCGAGAGACCATGCTCCGAACGTGATGAGGTAGGCTAAGTAAAAAGGCAGGGAGAGAAGCGATGGATACACTACGCCTGCTAAAATCAGCAGGGCAAGACCGACTTGGCGCCAATATGTGTTGAGTCTAGTGCCCACGCCTAGGAAGTGAAAGACTTCGCTACCCTCTTCCGTCTCCAATGTGGAGGGCGAAGATAATCTCTCGCTTTCTTGAGCCTTTAATGCCCTTGCGACGAGTAAGGCGGAAATAAACACGGCCATATCACGGGTCAGAAAGCTGAAAAGGAAGAAAGATGTTGGGAGGTGGATGCTCAGAATATCCAATAGGATGTGCATGCCCGGTGACTTCGGAGCGTCGGACGATTGGTTCACCAAGGCAAATACTACGAAAGAACCTTGAAAAACAGCGAAAAGGGCTGATATTCCGGCTAGCGACAAGCTAAATTGCTTGCAAACTCGCAGTGCCGTCCAGTGGGAATACATGTAAAGCGGAGTCGCTATGAGGAGGCATGTGAAGTAGACAAAACTGAGAGCGTTGATAGGGCCAATGAATGATGCTGTAGATGATGAAAAATGACAAAGCGTAATGAATCAGCAAAATCGAGTCGAGTGAATTGGAAAATGCTATTTCGTTACAATGCTGCGGAGTACATGTGCGGATATGGTGCGTCATATTGTCGAGTAATACCAAAGAATCGCCTTCAGGAAATCCTGTACAACTTCTATACTTACCGTAAGCCAAAGCCAAGTACAACCACAAAAACTGTGTTGTTATTATATAACTACAGCACGGCTTGAGTTGTGCCTTGCCATCGTCCATGACATCCCCGGGAGCTCGCAAACTCAATGTGTTCGCCCTTTGCTGGGGAGTGGAAACAGGAACATTATCAGCCAAGACTCCGCCATTACTTTCTTGTTGAGCGCCCTTCCTTCTTGAGCGGTTGCCGCCATAGTCCAGAAACCGCAAAAATGGCGCATGCATCATATGCATTTCGAGGATAACAGCGATTGGCAGGTATGCGCAATAACGATGGGGTTACCCCAGGCCACTATGGGCCGTTTCGTGCTCTGAAAGAGAAATGTTTGATCGAGCTGTCGAAAGGAAAACATAATGTGGTACGTAAGAAATGTAGCATGAAATGATGAGACGTATCAAAAGGATATTTTTTGAGGCACACTTTTTAGATCCCGAGGGTCTACGTGTCCGTTTCGCATTTTTGCGCTTGCCCTGCTCCCGCTGACCCCGGCACTGCCGGGGAATCAAATGGCAACGGCTCTTAACGGTCGGAGGGACAAGCACAGACCTCCAAAGAGGCGACGAGCGTAGGCGTCACAATACACAGCATCACCATCCACAGGCCGCTGGCAATGGCAGGGATGGTCTTGCGGCATTTTTCCAAGCATGTCGTGACAGGCTTTTTCCCCCTCTTGATATTTTACAATCTACCCCAATTAAGGTAAGCAAAGACTGCTATTATGAGGACGGAGGGGTGAGCTTAATATACACGAGTTACGATTGCATAAGTTGTGCCAGTCAAACTCATTCATTTATACTACCAAATGATAGTGCTTTTTTGACTCCTGGTCTGTCTGCTTGTACACACTTTGGGAAACGTCCAGATGGGAGAGGTATAAATACTGTCTTGAACCTCCCACTTGTCCTTTACTCCTACTCGTCCAACGACCTGGAACAAGCGCCCCAGCAAGCGTCGCGGGACCGCGTCAGCTTATCTCTTCCACCTGATTATAACCGCGTTGAGATAAGTTATTGCACTGGTTGTCGATGGATGTTACGTGCCGCCTGGTTAGCGCAAGAACTATTGACAACCTTTCAAGACGAAGTGCAGGAGGTTGCTATCCAACCAGTCAAAGATCCAGCGGGAACATTTGAAGTCCGACTGAACAATCGCATTCTCTTTGATCGGAAAGCTCAGGGTCGCTTTCCAGAAGTGAAAGAGATCAAACAGCTTGTGCGTGACGTGGTTGACCCAGCCCGCAACTTGGGTCATTCTGACAAGAAAGAATCGGCTTTTTGAAGTTTTGTGACAATTACGTGGACCACACCAAAGTAACGACAGACGAAAGCGCTGATTTATTTTTATCGTGTTGACGTCTTTCGCCGGGTTATCGGTTCTCCCACGCATGGCTTCTGCGCATATCCCCCTCTATCTCCCTTCCTTCCCCGACGACAAATACGCTCTTAAGGTTTCCTTGCCCCAAAATACTCCTCTACGACTTCGCCTGAGAAAGGACCCACTCAGCTAATGTGCGGGCCCCAAAGCCTGTCGCTCCTCCCTTCTTCGGATTCCAGACTGGGCCTGCAATATCCAGATGCGCCCAAGGCGTCGTCTTCGAGACAAATTCTTGCAAGAACAAGGCTGCAGTGATTGAACCCCCTTCCCGTCCCCCCACATTCTTCAAATCAGCAATTTCACTTTTAATGTTGGGTTTGTATTCTTCCGCAAGCGGCATGCGCCAAAACCTTTCCCCCTTGGCGGAGGCGGCGGCTTCCAGGCTTGAAGCCAGCGTGTCGTCCCTGGTCCACATCCCACCGTAGTCCCCTCCCAAGGCAATGATACAAGCCCCCGTCAGAGTGGCCACATCTACAATGGCATCAGGCTTTAATTTCTCGGCGTACACCAAGGCGTCGGCCAGGGTGAGTCGGCCCTCG
>Ga0209925_1000879_pt1 | contig 15230 bp, 16 predicted proteins | sample SalPonR2_A_D1_MG_FD_185702 | JGI IMG/M metagenome (GOLD analysis project Ga0209925, IMG submission 185702) | Salt pond soil microbial communities from South San Francisco under conditions of wetland restoration - Salt Pond MetaG R2_A_D1_MG... ...
TCTATTTTGTCCTTACCTATAAAATCCTTTAATCGTTTTTTATCGTTACCTTTTAATTCTATTGGGTTTTTATCTAATTTTTTGGTTGATAATGTTTTAGCCTTGTTTATTCGTTCTAACAGAGTTTCACCTCGTTTGATTGACAAATTACTCAAATCTATAAATTTGTCCAGTTCCATTTCTTGTGCATCTGCAAATTCTCTGAGTCGTTCCTGTTCTAATACTTTTTCTTCAGCTCTTACTTTATCTGTCTTTTCTTGGTGTACTCTTTTGCGTTTCTTTACTTTGGGTTCTTCTTTTTTGACTCGCTCATACCCACGATAGTCTACATTCTCACCAGCTGGACTTAATTCTCCACCTGAATATCTTTTATATTTATTTATATCTTTATATTCGTCTTGATTCATCTATTTATCCTTCTTGATATTCCTCTTCTTCCTCGTCTTCTCCCAAATCCAAATCTATTGACAGTATTTACATCTTGTCGATTGATGGTTCTTTTCGTATATCCTTTATTTACATATGTAGGATTTGATTGTTTTTCTGATTTCCTTTCATTGTCATCTTTAGTTCTGTTGATTTGAATATCCAACATTTTCTCACGACTCATTCCTCTAGGTTTGGCCGTTGGTAATTTATCCCATAATTTATTGGTCTTTATAACTTCTATTAAATAGCCATAAATGGTGAACATAAAAGCATCAAGATCATGATCTTTTGCATCACATGCATAAACTGGTCTTCCGTTGGGTGTTCGTCGTTTTATATAAAAATTAACCATTTGGTCAAATATTGTTATTGCATCTTTAGATTTAGAAATATTTTCTTCTTCAGCTATTCTTATTCTATGTTGTTCAAGGAATCTTACTGTACTTTCAACAATAAAGTTTTTCACATATGTTTTTCTTTTATCGCCCGTGGCAATATCATCTATCTCTATTTGACTATCTGTTTGAACTGCTTTTACTATTTCATGTAATTTAGTATGTTTATTCTTTAATCCATATAAATGTAGATCTTCTATTTGAACGCCTCCATATCCAACATCTACAAATATGTAATCGAATTTTAATCTTGCATGTAACTCTATAATTTTATTCATTGCAACATTTTGCGTAAATTCTTTATCATCTATTTTCCACTTGTTTCTAAACCATATATTGTGATTTTTATCAAAATCACACCATACTAATCTGGTACCATTAGTTGATTTATTCCAATCAACCCCTAATATGCGACACTTGGGTTCTATTATATTATCTAGATACTCTTCATCATCTGTTGTTTTATATTGACGTTTGATTCCCTCTTGATTCTCTTCTTCAAACAATATTTTGGACATATCCGTACATGTTTTCATATCATCCCGATTGAAAACACCTTCCTCGTCGCTTCCCCATTCTGCCATAATTTCATGTAAATATCCCATTTTGGTTTTTTCATGACGAGCAAGTTGATCTTTCTTTTTGGTCCATGTTGGACTAACATGAGAAGTATAATGGAAAGTTGAATAATAACCTGAATCCCAGGAGTTTCTGAAATGACCTTTTCTCCCGGTTGGAGTAGATGACATCCATATAAATGGATTTTCATAAGCATTTGTTGTAGGAATTACTACATCTTGAATAGCGGTATCGTTGATATAATCTGCTTCATCTATCAATAGCACGTTTGCAGTTTTTCCTCTTACTGCTAATGCTTTACCACCTGAATCTTCTCCTGTCGTCATAAATAATGCTTTATTTACACTTCCATCTTCAAGATGAAAAGTTATTTGCATTGGTTGTCTTTTAGATTTTATTCTACTGTTAAGTTCTGGTGTATATGATAGTAATTCTAATAGTTCATCAAATATTTGCTCTACGTGTGATTTTTGAGGACCAATTACTAGAATTCTACTGTTCTTTCGTTTAAAGCCGAAAAATGCTATTAATAGTCTGATTGTTAATGATTTTCCAAGTTGTCTGCCTGCTCGTACTATTCGTAATGGGTTTTTACAATTAATCATTTCTCTTTGATACCATCTTACATTTAACTTTTCCTCATGGTTATTGGGATCAAAGAGGTTTTCTTCCATCCATGTCGATGGATAATTTTGATATAGTAGTTCTAGATATTCATCTTGGGTTAGTATATCTTTATACTTTTTAAGGTCCTCAAAATCCATTTGCCATATTGGATCAAGTTCTTCTTTTGGATCTTCCTTTTCAAATCCAGCTATTGGACCAACCCATTGACTTGTTTCTTTATCTATATATCCTTCTTGAGTTTGTGTTTCCATTGTTATAAAAGTGGATGCAGAAATCACATAAATTATATTATGATAGACTGCAAAATATATTAGTCTTGGCTCATTATTTTTGCCTCTTGGCCTAGATAAGATCTAGCTGATATACCTACGTTCTGCATTGCACTTATTGCTCTTGATCGTTCGGTATTGCCAAGACGAGTTTGTAGTGTTTTCCCTGTACCGAATTCCATACTGCCAATACCTTTCGATACTTCCATTGCTTCTTTTACTGATTCTATTCCCCCTTTTATTATATCTTTACCTACATTCTTTATTCCACCTGCTACCCATGAAAGTACCATCAACCTATTTAAAGCCATCATGCTTTTTCGTGCTGCTAAACCAACACTAGTTGGCAAGGCATCTTTAGCAATAGCTCTAGCTCTAGTTTTACTAAGTTTGGCTGTGGATTTTAGTTTATATGGAAACCCTTCATAGCGCCCTGTATCAAAATATTTAGTTCGAGTGCTTAATTTACCTGATATTCTGTTTATTTTGCTAAGTCTGGTATCGATTTTTATTTCTGCTGCTGCTATTGCTCTTTCTGCTTTTTGTTCGAATCTACCAGTAGCTAATGAGAAAATATCACCAGCCGTGGATATAGGCATACCAAAAAATCCAGTTGAAGCGATATCAACTGCAGTAGTTAATGATTTTCCGAACATGCGCCCAGTAGTTTTCCAGAATCCTCCATATCCAAATATACCTGGTTTACCCAAAACATCTGTGAAAGTCTGACCACGAATACGAGTTAAATCTTCTGCTAATCTTTTTGACCTAGAGTGTTTAACTGATGCTTTTCTTGCTTTTCGTCCCAGTTGGGCATAAGCTTCTCCGTGAGTTCTCGAAAAGTCACGTAGCTGGTTAGCATCAAATTGAGATATATCTCCTGCGCCATGTATTGTACTATAAAGAGCCCCTCCCCTTATGTTTCTTGTACTTATAAGGTCTGCTGGTGATATTGCACTTGGTGTACCAAATAATCCGCCAAGTATACCATGGACACCTCGTCTGTCTATACCTAACATGCCCAGTAGCCCGCCTCCTGGCGCTGAAGCTCCTAACACAGCACGACCTCTTGTTAAACCAGCTGCAGATGGAGCTTTAGCTAATTTTCCAAAAGATAGAAAATTAGCAGCTTTGTATGCAAATCCTGCAAGGCTGAGAGCTTTTCGAGTTACTCCTCCTAACAATGGTCCTGCTTTATTACCTAGTATTCTTGATATTGGGCCAGCTGTTAATAATCCGCCTAGTGGACTTCCTAATAGTGTTCCTCCTATTACACCTCCTGCTATATTTCTTGTAAACCTGCTTCTTCCAATTGTTCTGCCAATTAATGATCCACCCTTAAAGCCATGTAAAATAGACCCCAATCCTAATGGTGTAAAACTTTTTACGGCTTGTCCAGCTAAAGCTCTATTTACTGCAGGTAATGTTTTTAAAAAGAATCCGGTTTCAATGGTCTTTGCCCAAGCAGTACCCGGAATTGCTCCTATTTTTCGACCAAGTTCATCTCTAGATTTTCTTGCTCTAGTTGGATCAAAGATGTATCCTGGTGATCTGGTGGCTTCCAGAATGGACTGATTAGCCAACATAGGAAACGCTATTCTAGATCGTAGACCATATCCTACAGGTGAAGCTCCAAATGTTCCACTTACAAGATTATCATAGCTTGATAATGTTGATAATGGATAATCAAAAACCTTGTTTTTAAATGCAGATATACCGCTAAATACCTGTGTTGGTACCGATCTGGCTAAATAATATGGGATCTCATAAGATTGTATTTCGTTTATTGCCATAAAAATTAACGTCTACGATTACCGTAAAGTCCTTGTACTAAACCTTGTGTATTTAATCTGTTGGCATTAGTTCCTCGTTTTCCATAACCCTGTGCCATACCAGTTGGTGATACTGATCTTGATATAGATCCTGGAGATAATAGTGCATTACTACTTTTTTTAGCAATATAAGAAGCGCCAATTACACCTGCACCAGCTACTGCTCCAATTTGTCCTATTGACACATTGGATACAGAACTAATTGCTGATTTACCAATTGTTGCCATCTTTGCAGATGCTCTATTGAAAAGTGACATAATTACATCCTTAATTTAGAATTTACGACCTCTATTTCTACGACCCATGTTTAAAAAAGCATTACTTGTTTTACGTGCGTTTACTAATCCACTTGTTCCCATATTCCCCATTGAAGCTATGGCATGTTTATTATATGATTTAAACGCACTTTTAGAAGATTTACTAATAGTAGGTGAAAATAGATTTTTACCTAATGTGTTAAATTTTCGCATCATATAAAACCTCCTATAAAAATAATTATATAAATATTATAACATAAAATAAATATAGTTGTCTTATATTAGAACGCTATCATATGGTAGTGGCATAGAACCATGAGGAACTTTGTCCTTAGCTCCTATTCCTTTTGACATAAGTTTATGATTCCATCTGTCATTTTTTACTCTGAATTTGTTCATCCTTTTTGATTTATATAAGCTATTTAAAGATTGAGAACGATTTGTATCTATATACAAATCATTTGATTTTGGTGTCCTTTTTACTAGTTGATCTGATTCGTATTTTAAAGTACTTTTCGCTGATGGAGTTTTTCTTACTCCATTGCTTAATATTCTACTTTTTTGGACATTTTGTACATTTTGCCGAACTTGTGCTTCATGATTTGGAGCATATATTTTTTCAACAAATTTTGAATCAGGAGTATTACTGACTTGTTTTGCTTTATTTGCTACAGCCTGTCTTCTTTGAGATGCAGTTGATCGTATTGGTGTAGGATTAAATCTTCTACCTGTTTTTCCTTTTAAAGCGTTTTCTTGTGTTCCACGAACATTTATCGGCGCTGCATTTTTATATACATTAGAAACACCAGATGCAGTTTTTATTGGTTGAGTAACTTTCCATTCATAAACTCCCTTCTTCGGGTTAAATACTTTTCTTCTAGATAGATTTAAGCTTGATTTAGGTGTATAGTTATTAGCCATTTTCCCTGTTTGAGATTTAGGTAAAGCTGGAGGTGTATTTTCGCCTTTTGTGGTTTTCTTAAGTTTATAGTAATTACGACCTACTTTTGAAGATTGAGATCCAGCTCCACCTTGGGATATATTTGTTTGAGCCTTAGATAGTTCAAGTTTTTGTTTCTTGGGAACTCCTTTTGCGTTAGCTTTGTAAATATTCCCTTCGTAAGCATCAGCTAGTCTCTTGTTGATTTGTTTTTTGGTCAAGTTTTTGTTAAATAATATTTTATTACCAGCCTCGTCTATATATCCCGATATTCTTTTACCACCTGATTTAGTAGCTTTAACAATAGGTTTAATATTTACTTTTTTACCTATTCCCATTGCTGCAAGTTTTTCTGCAGTAACATTTGCTGAATTTACTATTTTAGCAGCAGTATTAGCAGTGCCTTCAAATAGTTGATTGCCTCTCTTATATAATGATTGCGAGAATTTCCGTATGTTCGTAATTAAACCTCTATAACCAGAACCGAAATCAGTATATTCGTATCTACTTTTTTGTCTGTCTCTAGAGCCTAGAGCAATCCCTTCTTGATTGGAATTTCGAATATCATTTCTCATTTGTCTTAGTGTATCAGAATATCCTGGATCTCTCCTAAATCTTCTTTCATCTTGAGTAGGAAGTGGTTCCTTCATTTCTTTAGGATCATAACTTCCTCTTGCTAACATTATACCTAAACCACCAATACCACCCAATGCAATTGCAATTCCTGATGCTTTTAGCTTGTTGTCCTTGTTCACAAAAATAGAAGAAATCCCTTTATCTATCTTTTTACGAGCGGCATTCATAGCAGCATTGGGGTTATTCTTAATATTTTTAATACTATTTACAAAAGTTGATCCAAATTCTAATGCTTTATTATTTACATTTGATATCTTATACGCTAGTTGGGGTGAAATTTTATTTCTACGAGTTAGATTAGTCAGTAATTTGCTGGTTGCTCCTTGTGGACCAAGTGTCTCATTTACAACTTTTGACATTCTATCTTTATCTTTGATTAATTGTCTAAATGTTCCACCTGCTTCTTGTCTATATTTCTGGATTATGTTTTTATTTATATTCTTTAATGATTTTCTAATAATATTTATGGTATTTTGAGGGTTTTTTAGTTTTTGTCTAAATAAACGTTTGAAAGCTTTGATAGATCCTGGTGAGGTTAATGCTCCTAACAATCTTCCAGATCCAAAATCTGATATTCCAAGTCTTCTAACAGCTGTCATAATAGAATCGTGTCTTAGTCCCTCAGTATTATGAGCTTTGTCATCTGCAAAAAGTTCCCGAGCCTTTTTTACACCCTTTCTGATACCAGCAAATAATAAAGCGCCACCTAATAAGTGGCCAATAGTTGATCCGCCAAATTGACGGATATTACTTTCGAGCATATTTTTCTCTATCTTATAACTAGTATTAGATTCGAATTTTGACTGGATTCGTTTTGATAAAACATTTATATCTACACTGCCAGATGTAGGCTTTAATATTTTTCCTTTCCAGCTTGATTTGTTTGTATAGTTTATACCAAGTCTGTCGTATGCAATTGCATCCTCAGCTTGTTGTAACATATGTGCTGATAAATACCTTGATTTTACTGATTGAAAATGCTGACTAGGCATCATTGATTCTTTTACTGCTTTATTGTAAAATCTCTTTTGATTCTCAATTATCCTTATTTCTTGAGCGGAGTCTTTTGCAGCATTATGAAAAGTTGGATTAAAATCTGTTTTATTACCATCTGCTACAGCATAATTTAATTTGGATAGAATATCGTCAGCGGCTGATCTAGGTGTATAAACGCCATCAATGTTTCTTGACATATTATCAAAAAACTTCTTACGACTTTTATTAGACATATTTAGACGATCTGCTATATCATCTAACATTGGTCCAAATGTTGTGGTCATATTATTTGTTAATTCTGGCATTACAGCAGAATTTATTACCATCTGGCTTCCTCTTATGTCTTCAATAGATAACCGTTCTGATGGAGTTCGTTGTCTATTAGTATCCCCTGCATCTCTAAATATAGTATTTAAAGCTCTATTATCTTGAGTTGGGTTATAGGCTGCCAAAACTGGTGAAGTATTACTATTTGGATCAATATGCCATTTATTGGTCATGTGTTCTCTAAGTCGGTTTACAGTAGTTAAAGTGCTTTTTATATTTGTTTTATCCGCACCTAGAGTTCCAGCTATTTTTCTGAAATCATTTCTATCTTGTGGTGTTGTATCTATATTGACAATACCTAATTCATGGACTTTATCTACAACTTTTCTCAAGGCTGTTTCGTTTCGTATTACATCGTTAAGACTTGCCGCTCCACCCAGATTTATATTATGTTTTTTGGCTAATTTATTGATATGATTAAAATAGTTTTTCTGTATCTTTTTAGACATCGTATCAATATTGGATCTGGCTGTATTGCTTTTGTTAGGATCATTTTGATTTAATAAATCATCAAATACGTCTATAGTATAATGATCTTCTGCTCTTAGTATTTTGGCTCCTGTTCTTTCATCAGTAGTTAATTCAGCTAATCCAGTAGAATATATATCTGCTGGCTTGGCATATTCGCCACTGCCGTCTGTTATTGCTGTTTCGAAGTCTAATACTACTTTTTGACGTCGATAATTTGTATTAGCAAAAGCTCTATTTGTAGATCCAGAATTTATGTATTTTTGATATGTTACTCTTTTGGAATATGTTGGATCCGATATATATGGCGCAATCTGTCTAAAACTTATTGGAGCTCGAGTTTTTGCATCTACATACTGCAGTTCCCCAACTTTTATTGCGAATTTCTTGTCATTTCTGGGGCCATATTCTATCATTTCCCCAATTATAAAACGTTCATCAGCTATTCTAACCGGTTGATTATGTAATGATTGTACAGTATTCCTATGATTGCTATTTTGATTTGCTTCAGTGTTTATCGCCACTTGGTGTTATCCAGAAGTTTTTGTGTTATCTTTAGTCTGGTCTTGTATTTTCTTGATTTTCTCTTCTGCACTGGATATTAAATCAGTGTTACTTTTCTTGCTTCTAATTCTGTTATCAATTCCAAATCTAGCTTTAGTATCAGGTGTTATTAGTAATCTTTGTAATAGCTTACTTTTTCTTCTATCAAATCTTTCCCTTAAGTTATAAACGGGATTTTCAATATCATTATATATAACTTCTCCAGTGTCTTTAATAACAAAAGTTGCATTTCTTTTTAACATTCCATCTTTGTTAGATAATACTCTTGCTCTGAATTCTTCTAATTCTAGTTCAATTATAGCGCGTATAGTGCTCATTTCTATGATATTGAATTCTTCCCGTTCTGTTTCTTCATATAATAGTTTGTAATATTCTTTATTCATAAATTCAACTATTGATAATTCTACGGGACATAGTTTTCCCGTGGGATATTTCTTTATAGCATTAAAGGGGCAAATATTAATTTGCTCACAGGTTGAAGGATTGCAATTTTTTACAATTGCCATTTCACTATTATATAAAGTGCTAACATTATTTTCCAGTGATGTTATATCTTTTTCCGTTAGATCCATATTAGATGTATTAACATGTTTCATAAACATCGAAAACATATCGCCTTCTTTATTTTCTGATTCGGATGATTTATCAGATATATTATTATTGGTTGATTCTTTCTTTAATTCGTCTTTTATCTGTTTTACCTTTTTAGGATCTATTTTAGATTTAGTCTTAGTCTTAGTCTTAGTCTTGGATTTAGTTTTAGATTTGGACTTTTTGGAAGTCTTTTTATTAGATGGATATTTTATATCATCCTTTATATTATTATTATCTATAATGCTTTTTAACATTGTTTCTTAGTCCTTCTATTTTAAATATTTCACCACAATACATGCAAGCAATATAGTATCCTCCATCAACTTGTGCTGAATTCATTTCTAATTGTTTTTCAGTATATTTGCGCTCTCCGCATATAGGACAATTTAAAACTACATATATGTCTACTGTGGGAATATATGCTTCTTCATCGTCTTCGCAATGGTCTCTGCAAATTTGAATAAATTCTTTGAATATTTCAGGCGTTATATTTGATATATTAAACTGCAATGATTTATCATATTTAGTAGCTTCTTTTATGCCAAATTTACCATCTTCAACAAAGAATGTAAGTTTTAATCTTGTTGCAAATCTTTCCAAACATTTAAGATTATTATCATCCTGGTTTTTAGAATTGTTTATTCTTAATATCATTTTATTGATCCTTATTATTTTTAGATTTACACATTATATCTTTTTCATCCTTGGGCCAAAATCTACCGCCGGTTAATCTATCAGTAAAACATTCAGGAACCAAGTGATATACTCCTTCACTTGGAGAAGGTACAGTTGTTACAGGGGATAGATTTCTTATACTGTTCATATTATCGCTAATGATATCTGTAACAAGTTTATCACAATAACATTGAGGACAAATTGGGGTTAATATAATTTGAGGAGCTATAGCTTTTACATTAGATTTAACATTGTTGTCAAAAGATAGATTCATTGGTTGAATAGATATAGTCTGAATATACATAACTTTGTTCATATCTTTGTATTTATTTTTACAATTTGGACAAACTAAAACAGTATCACTATGTCCAACAATAGAAATGGATTTATTTGTTTTTTTCCATTTTGCGCTATCAGTTAATAAGAATTTATAAACTATATGTTCGTCATAATCTCCGTTTATCTTTTGGATATTAATATGTTTATATATATCTTTTCTGAACATATTTAGAATATCTTTATCTGCGAATTTATTTTGAAAACCACAATCATAAGTATATCGAAATATTTGACCAACATCTACAACATAAAAATCTTCTTGTTTTGATAACCCCAATCTACGTAAAATTGTGATTATATCATCTTGTAGTTGATGTTCTACTTTAGATATTTTGCTAGGATTTAATATATCATCAATATTATCCTCGTTGACAACAGCAGAGAACGATTCATCATCACTCATCAATTCATTAGCCATGTTTTTTAAATCGTCACGAACTGATTGCTGTTTATCTTCTAGTTTTAATTTGTGTATATTTTTTCTTCTGTTATTAAGCATATATTTTACCTCGATATTATATTATTGATATTATGTTTTTTTGAAAAGGACAGAATGGAAAGGGGTAACCATTCTGTCCTTGTACCGAAATATGAATGTTATATTTTATCATATGTTTATTTATCCTGTCTATCATCTGTAAAATTCCAATCGTTATCATCTTCAGATGTTTTATCGTGTTCTATAGACATGATATATGGGAATATTATTAAAATAGCTATTATAATAGCTATTAAAATTGATAGTGTTAAAAATTTAAACATAACTACTTTCCTCTGTTTTTTAACACGCTTGGTGCTGAATTACCAACATCATCATAATTTACAGGACCAGACGGATTCGCTACTGTTAGATATTGTAATATTAATTCCTGTCTTTTTAGTACTTCTTTAAGTAGTGTTGTGGAATAATCTTCATCATAATCATTTCGCCATGTGACGCCTTCGATTCTATCTTTTCTACATATATCTCTTAATATTGCAAATTTACTTTTGTGGATCTCTCTTTCATTTGGATGACCAAGAGGATGTACTTCTTCTTGAGCTATAGTTTCTATTGCTGAAAAATATGACGTTGAATCAATATTTGCAGCCAGCAAATTATCTGTAATAGGAACTATTTTGTTCTCATATTCGTTATCTGTGGTTATATAGCTTTTATTACTCAATATAACATCCTATGGCAAAACGTGTAAAACTTGTATTGCTATGTTATACAAATCTAACAGTGCTTCTATTATATAATTTATAATTTCAATTGTGAAATCATACATATTTTATCCTATTTTATTTATTAATTAGCGGGAGGTGGAATTGAACCACCGACCTCCAGGTTATGAGCCTGTTGAACTACCACTGTTCTATCCCGCATCATTTATATTAATTATAATATAATTACTGTATCAAGTCAAGTCAGAATTACATTTTTTACGTTTTTTGGTGATTTTTTTTGTTAAAATCACCTAAATTTATTAATTTCCCTACACAACCTTGATAATTGTGCGTTTAATGTACTGTTCCATTGTAAATAAAAAGTTCTGAAATAGTTACTAGTTTTAGGAAAATAACTAATGTGAATTTCATCTTTATATAATTTAAAATCTTCCATTAATTTATCAATATGATCTGGATTAGAAACAGTAACAGAAATATATGCTTCATCATTCTGATTTTGACAAGATGCAAAAGGTAAAATTTTATACATATAATTGTCTAATATAAATTGAACAACGTCTACTATCTCTTCATCTACGTCAATTTTACATTGTGAAGTAATATGTGTTTTCTTTAACGAATTCATCATTAATCAACCGCTACAACCCGTAAAAGCCCATTTTCAATAATTGCTACATGTTTTAAATGTGTGTCTATACACCAATTATCTCCTATGTTTTTTGGTTCCTTTAATGGAGTATGTCCAAATACTTGTTTTAAACCTTCAATAGGTTCAAATTCATGATTAAAATCACACCAGGTTATTCCGCCAGATTTAGCTCTTCCTCCACGATATCTACCAACTCTAAAACAAGTACTATGAAAAGAATTACACATAATCATTGATTCATAATCTCTTTCTATTGTTTTGTTAAAACTAAGAGGATCAAATCCATTAATAGGGTGTTCTCCTATATATTTAGAGATTCCAGCATGTGTAAAATACCAACCTTGACTAAAATAATAAGGTACTAACTTTCTCCAATCAGCTAATGACATTATTTGATCAATTCGATCACTTTTAGCTTTACTATAGCCAGAACATTGACATATACATTTTCCTTGGAAATAATTTAACTCATGATTACCTAATAGTGCAATGTGTCCTTCTTCGTTTAAGAATTTTATCAACCATTCTGCAGTTCTTCCATTTAACTTTGGGGAGTCCCCGAAATTATCGAAATAATCTCCAAGAAGGACCACTTTATCAGCTTCAAAGCGTTTTACAATATAATCCGCTTTTTGCCATTTGCAATGTATATCTGGTACTACTAAAATTTTCATAGCACGAGACGGGCTTCGATCCCGCAACATTCAGATTGGAAGTCTGACACTCTACCATTTGAGTTACTCGTGCAATTATAATATTAATCAGGTCTGTGTGGAATCGAACCACAAACATCCAGGACCAAAACCTGACGTTCTACCATTGAACTACAGACCTATAAGCCCTTATTCAGAATCGAACTGAAATCAATGGATTACAAAACCACCGCTCTTCCACTGAGCTATAAGGGCGTTAATAATTATAATTAAACCTAAGAAATTGACTAGATCCAGTTTCGTCTTCGTCCGTTTCCTTGGCCTCTGTTTCTTCTTCTGTTAACTTGTCCTCTTCTTGGAGGCGGAGATGCTCTTCCTTTACCGTTAGATCTAGGATTTTGACAACCACCTCGACCTCGGTTAGCTCGTGTTCCGCCGCCTGAACCATTTCGTAATGGTACACCTTTTTTAGCCATAATTATCACCTCCTTATTATGGTATTTTTAAAAATCTCCCCATTTATCAAAATATCTATTAAATGCCTTGAGAAACATTTTACGATATTTATTCATTTTATCTGTTTGAATTTTCCTTATTCTTTTTAAAACTTTATCTGCATAATCTTGTTTTTTATCAGTATCACATTTTTTGAAATAAATATTCATTTTAGAAGAATTACCATAGTCTTCAAATTTAATATCAATTCCCCCATATTTTTCAAAAAACTGTTCATATAAATTTTCACATATATTATCTGACAATAATTTATCTAAATAATATTTAGCTATTTTTAATGCTCGGATGTAACTTAACCTTTTTACAAAAAGATAACTGTGTTTATTCAAATATTTTATCATATCATCATATTTCCAGCTTAACATTTTCATGGCATCTTCAGGAATATAATTACCATTATTCCACATTCTGAAAAACCATTTTGTTGAATAAACCAGATTACGAGGAAACTTTTTTATAAATAGATATATTCTATAAATTCTATAAAACACTAATGAATCCATCTTGTTATAGAACTACCGGTTCCCCATATTTCAGTACATGGATCGACCGTATAAGTTTTTGTTTTAACTCCACAATAATAACACATAGTAATAGAAGGTGAATAACATCTTCCACATTTTGGACATTCCCATCCTTGATTTGTAAAATTAATATTAATATTATTGTTTGTAGTGTTTTTAGAATTTTTATTCTTATTATTCTTATTATTCTTATTATTTTTATTCTTCATAATTATGCCTCTCTTTTATTTTATTACTTTTATTACCAAAAATCGGAGCGGAAAGATTCGAACTTTCGATCTCTGACTCCCAAAGCCAGCGCCTTAGACCACCTGGGCTACGCTCCGTATTATTTATTCCTAAATCTCCAAACCCCCCTCTTAACCAAACGCTTCGGAAAACACCTAAGCGTCCAAAGAAAAGACCTAATCCTATTCTTGGGTATCTCATCATTCCTAACAATATCAAAAACAGTCCAACATTCAGAATGCAAATCCCAATGACCATATGGAAATATTGTGTATCCGTTTCCGTTCCATTTCTGTCCCCATGAATTACGCAAAATAAAACCCTCATCATTATACCCAACAACCGTCATAGCATGATATCCGGATTTCAAATCACCCTTACGTTTCAACCACATCTGACCAGTATGATTAAAAACCGGTACCGACATATAACAAGGACCATTAACACAAAGTGCACGTTTCAAACCCTTAACAGTAAGAACTTTAGCATAATTCTTAATCTTATACTTAAGTGCAGATTCTTTAACATCACTATCTATTTTATGCTGTCTCTCTATCTTACCATAAGGATACTCATTCTCCTTACATATCCCATGATACAAAAGATTTCGCATCGTACTTCTAGGAGTAGACCCCTCCCTCAAATTAGGAAACGGCCTATGATTATGCAAAAACTGAGGCGATAAATAATCTTTACCCTGTAAATCCTGAAATTCCTGGAACTCCTTAATAGCAGATCCTGTTTGCGCAGAACAAGAACCCTGAGAACCCTGATTTCTAGGATCCCCTAAAAAACTCCTATAATCAACATAATCCCTAATTTCCTGTTCCCTTATAATTCTTAAAGTCTCCACAACTGTATCCCTTATATCCAGTTTCGACTTAAATTCATCAAGAACAAAATTCCCAACCGTAGTCTGAATCATTTTCTTATTAATAGATTTTTTATAATCGCCCATATGTATTAATTATAATATGTATTTCATATTAAGTCAATAGTAAATAGAATAAAAGTTATAAAAAAGTTAGCTTTTTTGGTCACCCTTTTAGGGTTTTTGGCAATTAGGGATGTGATTGTGGGGGATTTGGGGAAGTTTTAGTATATTTGGTCTTAAATAGGGGTTATTTGGTTTTTATTTTGTACAGGTTGATATATATCTGTACAATCGGCATATTGTCAGGATTCTTTAGTGATTTTTTTAGTATGTGTAAATATATAAAGAAAACTTCCACCTGATGAGGAAACGGATTAATCAACAGTGGTTTTTGGTTATGGGGGATTTTGAGAATTTTGGTTTAATAAACAGGGAAACTTAAATAGGGGTGATTTGGTTTTTATTTTATATAGAGTTAACCTAATGTTTTGTTTCGGGTATTGTTTTACGGGGATTTTGGAAAATCTGGAGTATTTTGTGTGCTAAAAATATCCTTATTTCTGGATAATATATTGGGGGGTATTAATGATATATAAACATTCCCAGAAAACGTTTCATGGGTATGGGTTATATATTCCAGGTCGTAGCTGGTTACTACGATATGATTTATCATAGGAGTAAACTAT
>Ga0209925_1000884_pt1 | contig 15183 bp, 20 predicted proteins | sample SalPonR2_A_D1_MG_FD_185702 | JGI IMG/M metagenome (GOLD analysis project Ga0209925, IMG submission 185702) | Salt pond soil microbial communities from South San Francisco under conditions of wetland restoration - Salt Pond MetaG R2_A_D1_MG... ...
TCCTGTAATATCCTTAGATCGTAAGCCCAGGTAACTACATAATCCTCACCTTCTTTAGCGGTGAGTAATAAATGATTATTTTTTTTTAGTTTTTCAACCTTAAAAGCTATCTCAGGTAGTATACTTATATTATCGCCTTCTTTTAAACTTTGCAACTCAAGTATAATGTTATTGGCAGAAGAATTGCCTTTATAAAAGTAATTATCAGCTGCCCAGCGGTTGATAAAGTCCCAATTATACCAGCCGGCTCTCTGATAACCTACCTGTATTAGATAGGCCCAGACCACATCAGCTGGTGCATTAATTGTAATTGCCTGCTGATAAACTGTATCTGGATTTTCTACATAGTTATCACCGGGTAGTTCCATCCTTCTTTCAGTTTTTGTGATCCCTTTATTAACCCACAAATCTCTTAAAAATAGGGAATAAAGGCTGGCAAAAATAATGAATAATAAAAGACCATAAACTATTAATTTAATAAAAAATCGCTTGATGTTCATTTGAAAATACCTCACTTTTTAAAAATATATTAAGACCAAAATCACATTCATCACACTAGCTGAAATTAAACTCGCCCAGATTGAATCCGTTTTGGCAGCTGTATAGCTACCTACACACCCTACAGCTAAAAATGCATAGACAAAGATGTATATAATACTATTAATGGACGGCATGAAAAAGGCAATTATCGAATTAGGCAATGCAAATAATGCCGTCTGAATTATTACTGCCCAAATTAGACCTGCTTTACTTTTAAGTTTTTTAAATAATAGTCCTCTAAAAAAGAGTTCTTCTCCAAAAATAGTAATGAAAAAAGTTATTAAAAATATTAGAGAAACAATTAGCCAAATATATGTAAAAATTAGAAATGATGTGTTCATTGTAAAAACAATTGCTGTTAAAATTATTATACTTAATATAATCCAAATCGATATAATTTTTTTTATTTTCTAACAATCCAAAATTGACAATCACCTGAAAACTCTTTTACTTGTTTTGATTCATTAAATTTGTCTGATCTAAAAAAATCTTCTATGAGATTAAATCCAGCTTCTTTAATAAGATTAACTACTTCTTTATGGTTAGGCAAATGTATAAATAGTTCTTGATTATTATTTTTAGAGGTAGTGATACGGTCTCCATATTCATATAATCTTTTATCCTGAATGCCCTTTTCCCATTTTTCTTGTTCATTTTTCCAAAACTCTTTAAATTCTTCTCCTCTATCTCTATCATGGGTAGTAAAGATAAAAATACCTTTTGGTTTTAAAACTCTTTTAATTTCTTTTAATGCTTTTAATCTATTCTCTTTTTTGGGAATCTGCATTAATCCGTTAAAAGAAAAAAGTGCACTATCAAAATTTTTATCTTTAAAATTCATATTTAAAGCATTGCCTTCTTTAAATTCTATAATAAATTTTAATTTTTTATTAATTTCACGAGCTTTTTTTAACATATCTTTAGATAAATCTAAACCAACAATATTATTATAGCCTCTTGTATAAAGTTCAAAGGTAGTCCGCCCGGTTCCACAGCCAATATCTATAATTTTATCATCTTTATTAAAGTATTTATTAATCACATATTCCTCTGATTTCCAAAGCCCAACCTGATGAGTTGCTTTTTCATATTTGTCAATAGCACTTTTATATGTATCTTTAATATATTTTTTCATATCTTTTTCCATTTAAATCATCCTCAATAATTTAATTATTCTTTAAATAATCAAATAAGGTATTATAAAATTCTTCTTTTGCATATTTTTCTCGCCAGGGAGTATGTCCACATTTTTTTAATAAGGTCACCTTATAATCTTTTTTCAGTTTTTCTATTGGATCAATAACACCCTGATAGGGATGGGGATCATAGTCACCATGTATTATTTTTATTGGACATTCGATCTTTTCTAAAGATTTTAATAAAAAGTTTTCTTTCCTTAACATGGCGGCTTCCGCCCATATCTTTTTATATAAATTTATCTGGAAATTAGTACTACTACCATTATTACCAATAAAATTATAAGCATCAACTTTATGCATTAACTCCACAAATTGATTTAATAATTTTATTCTTACATTTTTACCTTCTTTAAATTTATCCTGAACTTTATAAAAAAGATCTTTTTCTTTGGGACTCATTCTTTTGATTCTATTTTGGTGAATAGAATGACTGTATTTTGCATCAAAAGGACCACTGCTGATAAGTATTATACTTTTAACTAATTCGGGGTAATCTGCTGTAAAAAATATTGTTAGCCAGGCTCCCCAGGAAAAACCAACTATTTTTACAGGTGGTTTCATCTTATTATCTATAATTTCTTTGATTTCTACCTTTAATTCTTTAATACTGGGCTGCTTTTGAAGATATTCTATTACCCCAAACTCTGTGCCTAATTTTTCTGATACATCTTTTAGTTCACCTATTGCACCAGGGCCTCCATGTAAAGTTAAAATATTATATGGTTTAATCCCATATGTTCGAAAATTTCCCATTATATCACCCGTTCAAATAATTATATAATTTATTAAATAATTCTTTTTCTTTATAATAAATCATTTCTAATTCTTTAGATATATTTTCTAATAAAGAATCATCTTCTTTTTCATAGATATCATAGAATTGATAACCAACTTCATCCCAATCTTCTCCTATATCCTTTAAATTATGTCCAAATAATTTTAATTTTTCATCTTTACAAATAGCGGCTGATTCTATCAAGAAATCTCCATACATCTTGCGGAAGATACCGCCTCCTGTTCCACCCACCTGATTGATAAAAATAAAGGTATTAAAAGCTGCTTCTTTTAACTTTTCAATTGAAAAGTCCGACCAATCTTTAACAACTAATTCAAAAAATTTCTTTATACCTTTCACTCCTAAGTTTCTAATAGGGGGATCAATCATTGCATTGACATTATTTTTAATTGCAGTTTTAATTATAGTTTCGTCTACATCTTTAATCTTCTCAAAGTTAAATTCTAACCAGCGGTTTTTAGGCGGATAGGGCTTTTCTTTAGAATTTCTGGCGTTTTTAAGAGCTTCAATTGAAAGGATATGATAATCATTCGGCTTTTCTTCCTCGCGCATAGTAACCTTAAAACCTTTTTGATCTCGATCTGAGATGTATACTTCTTCTTTTGATTCTAACAATCCATAAACAACTATACTATGGCCGCCAAAATGATAGCCTTCAGGTAGATAAAGATAATCTAATTCACCCATATCCACATAAACCATTAAAGGATTATTATTTTCTATATTTTCTTTTAAACTTCGATAAGCTTTTTTAATACTGGTGGTCTTATGTATTTGAAGACCTATTCCTAAATTAGTGGCTAAATTGTCTTCAAATTCAAATAATTTAGACCTTCCACCAGTCATAGGATAGTCAAAGTTCTTATAATCAAAATAAAAAAAGTTTAAACCTTCTGATAAGCCGAAAATCATTTCTTCACTTAAATCAATATTATTATAATTAAATATTTGTCGTATAGAATTTGTCACACAATGTTTACCCGCTAAAGGTTTAAAGTCTTCAACTATATTATCCATTTAAATTCTCCTTATTTTATTGTATTTTATTTTCAACCCTCTAAGGGTATGATTACAAACATAGCCAACAGGCTGGCTATAAATGAATAAATTAAAATCTTTAAACTATTTGATTTTGAATATTTCTCAAAAATAATTTTAACTGCCTGATATAAGATTAATGAAAATACTATTAAGATAAGAAGGCAAAGTAATAGCGGGGCTATGTTCAAATAATCAGCAATGAATTTTTCATCAGCTGGCAAATAACCGCGCGGTAATTTCAAAAGATAGATAAAAATTCTTGCAAACCAGGTATGAGCAAATACTACTGAAAACAAGAGTATATTTTTATATTTTCTAAATAACAAAAGAAAAATTAATGCAAATATTAAGTTTGTTAAAAATCCTCCCATACTACCTAATAAAGTTAGTTCTCCTGAAACAGGATTGGCCTGAGTTAAATTAAAATCAATATTAAAGCCCTGTATTTTATAGATAATAGCATGGCCTAATTCATGAAAAATCACTGACAAAAGACACATCAAGAAAGTGATTAATAAAAATAATAAGTATTTTTTGTTTTTTAACATTTTAATCTCCCTGTATATGTAATTATTTCAATTTATTACATATACAGTATATAAGCTTTAAATTAAACAACTATTATTTAATTATTAAGAATTTATTAATTTAACTGGTTGAAACCAGTAATTTTCATGCTTAAGCTGGGCTTTCTTTTTTAATTGTATTCTCTCATTAAAAATGGGACCATTAATAACTACTGTATGGTATTCTCCATTTTCTCCACTGGGGTCTATCCCAATATCTTTAAATTCTTTTATTAATTTTTTATCAATGATTTTTCCCAAATACTTTTTATCTAAATAGTCTTCATTAACTACAATAATCATTGTTTTAAAACCTAACTCAATAAATTCATTTAAAAGATCTTCTCTTGCTTGCTCCCATAAGGGAAGACGAGCAGTTAAGCCTGCTTTTGAACAAACCTTTTCTTCCCATTCTCTATGTTCCTTTAAATCTATATCACCAAAAACCCCCTGGTCTATACCCTCTTTTTTAAACTCTTTGATCGTTTCTATAAATTTCTCTTCATAGTCATCCCAACTGGTTCTTTTCGTAGTGAGAGGAATATCTAAAGACTTGGCTTGTGCCTTTAATACGGAGAAAGGGAGGTTATGGGAATGAGAATTATCACCTTCTTCATTTAACATATTCAGTAATCTTTTCGGTTTTAAGTTAGCCTCTATTGCTTTATATAAGGCAAGGCATGAATCTTTGCCACCACTCCAAGAACAAAAGAAATTATTATTCATTATTATAACTCCTCGTTAATATATTTTTTGTCTCAATCTGCATCTCATACTCATCACTATCTTCCGCAATTATTTTAAAACCTGCCTTTTTGTATACTGATAAAGCAGGTTTATTCTCTTTGTTAACATATAGTTTTATATAATCTTTTTTATAATTAAAATGTTCAATGCCAAACTGCAAACCATTAATTAAATAATCAAAAGCCAATTTCTTACCTACATAATCAGGATTTAAGGCCAAGCCTATTTCCATTAAATCTGAGTGGAAATAGTATTCAAATAAGCCAAACAAATCATTATCCTTATATACTGCAAAACCTTTACAATCATTTGGACCTCTTAAAATATCGTCACCATTTTTATAACTTTCAAAATAGGGGTCCATATAGATCTCTTTAACAAAGCCATTATACTGCCAGTTCTTAATCTTTTTAGCATCTTCAATCCGCATTGGTTTAAAATTATGTTCCATTACTTTTATTCCTTTCTTTATCGAATATGAGGTGAGAAATCTTTTGAGCTCTATATACTAAAAACAAACCTAGCAAAACTTCGGCAATTTTAGACATAAAGCGTGGGGTTTCTTTAAACATTGAAATATGAGCGACAGATAATATCTCAAATATGTATCTTATCAAATCTGGTAGTGAAATTGTTATAATAATGACTCCCGCTAAAGTCAACAGCGTTTGAAATAATAAATCATATTCTACTTCTTTAGCAGCTTTATTTTCAATATCCATGTGTCTTGTAATCATTTTAGCAATTGCTTCTGCTTTAAACCAGAGCAAATAGATTATTATCAAAAATAATAGTTCAGAAATAATGAAACCTATTTTTGACAGTAATGGCATCTGGTCTGTAAATAACATATAAAGGCCGGAAAGCATACTTCTCCTGATAAAAGTTACTAAAAAATAGATAGCTAAAATTTTTAAAGAAACTATACTCAAGTTTTTCAATAAAGTTCTCCCCTTCAAATTAAGATTTATATTATATTAACTACCAGATATAAGGGATTAATTTATAAGTCTCTTTTTGATACTTTGGATATTCTTTTAATTCCTTTAGTAAGAAGTTTTCTTCTATTTCAATTCTTTTTAAGAATAAGTAAACAGTTATGGCTGATAAGCTTAAGGAATAATATGAATTTAAAATAAGTGGGAAACCGATAATCTGTAAGATATTACCTAAATAAGCGGGATGTCTAATATACTTATATAAACCATCTTTAACTAAGATATGATTATCCCAGGTTTCAACATCTTTTGAAAAATACTCACCTAAATATTTGATACTTAAACCTCTAATTATTATGCCTATAAATACAATTATAATACCAACTATAGATATTATTTTATTACTGCGAATAAAATAAGAATATTCTAAAATGGGTATAATTAAAGCTGTAAACCAACTAATAGATAACAATGTGCTTAACATTTTATCCTGCTTTTTATTTTCACTAGACTGGCCCTTAAAGAAAAATTTATCAACTATTAAACTTAAGATGACCATAATCAGATAAAAATATACTAAATTTTGGTTAAGTCTTAGGCCAGCCTGTTCTAAATTCTGCCAGGAGAAATAAAATAATAATAATATTAATATTTTTGCTGCTAGATTAATTATCAAACTCAAACTATATCATCCTTTGTCTACAGTATTTTTTCATAGCAGTGATACTCGCGAAAACCAGCTGGTTTAAAATCAAAATATAGTTCTCCTATCTTTTTATAACCTTGTTTTTGATAAAGATTTATGGCCGCTTTATTTTGACTAAGTACATCTAGATGTAAACTACTGTAATTATTATTTTTAGCATAGTTTTCACAAAATTTAATTACTTTCAAACCATACCCCCTCCCTTGATAGTCAGGGTGTACAGCCAAAAGATGCAGTCCTAAAAAGTTATCATCCTGCCAAGCTACTTCTTTCCATAAATCGTCTAAATAATCACTTAAATCAAAAGAACAGATTATCTTCTGGTTCTTTTCAATCACAAATAGATGACCTGCTTTAATTTCTTTTTCAATTAATTCGATTGTAGGATAATCTTCATCCCACATATAAATACCTTTATTTATTAGATCTTGACTACATATTTCAAATAATTGATATATGTCTTTAAGTTCTTCTATCTTTGCTTTCCTAATCATTATTATCACCAGTCTTTTTAATATTTTATACTTAAAACATCTTCATATAATTTTAAATTTATAGATACTTTATAAAGTCTGTAAAATTTTATAAAGATCTTCAAGACTATATTTTAAGGCTATCTCATTTAAAAAAGAAGCCCCTTTTACCCTGAGCAACTATAAATCATCTCGAATAATCAAAATTGTGATGACTAATATGATTAAAATGATTCTTTTATACGGCTTACATTTTTAAAAAGCCTAAATTACAGTTTGATAAACAATTACTTTTCAAAAGGAACTTCTTCCTTATATATTTTGTTTACATAATTTTTAACATCATCTTCAAGAGTTTGGGGATAATCAAAGCGAAGTCTATAGGCTATCTTTTTGGCTATTTTGCTAAATAAATCCATCATTTTAAAAGTACTCTGCCAGTTTTGATTAAGATCTCCACCCGAAAAGGTGGATTTTAACTCCTGCCAAAGTTTTTTATCAAGGTACTTTTTAAAATTACTACCCTGTTTACCGGGGTTTACCTGCCAATCATAATCAACGCCAATTAGCCATTCCACCATTGTTTTGAGTAAATTAAATTTGATAAAGTAATCCATGTATTTAGCAAAGTAAAATTGATCACGCCATAAATATTTTGCTATATAGGTTATATTCCACCAAAAGTTATTTACAACTCGATCATATTCTTCTTGACTGGGCTTTTGGGTCTGATATGCCTGATATGTTGGTTTTTCTAAATTAACTGTTAAATTATTTTTATCATATAATACTTCATAGCCAATATCTAAAAATGCTGGTAACCTATCATATTTTCCTATTTTTTCAATTAGTTTGGTCGGCCAAATACTAAAATCTATTCTTATATAATCTTGATATAGATTTAAAGAAGTATAGGTAGTAATATCTTCTAATTTAAAATTATCATTAAAGGAAACCATTACTTCCCCAAATTGTTTACACCAACTTCTATCATCTAAAAATTTGTTGGGGTTAGCTGTAACTAAAACCACATCTAAATCAGAAAAAACATCTGTTTTAGCTTTTGGATTAGCCATTGAACTAGTAATTAAAAGAGCTTTAATATCTTCCTCTTCTTTTGCAAATTCAATAACTTCATTTAGTACTTCTTTTTTATCTCTCAATTGAATTATACTCCTTTTTCTAATTTTTTTTTGTAATATTTTAAGACCCTTATCGCTCTTAGGGTATTAATTTTACTTTCTTTAGTATTACCTTCTAATTCAAAGAATTCTTTTCCCTGGTATTTAGCCTGTAGAGGCCATTTACAGTTTTTATTTTTCTTTTTTAAAAGTAATTGCAGGGCATCCTCCATACGCTCATCATATTTTTTGCCATAAAAATAAAAATATTCTAAAACTCTTAATATATCATAGTGCCAGCGGGGTGGGAAAGAAAGATAAGTAAATTGTCTATCAATTACTTCACCTGTTTTATCAGATTTAAATAATTTATGCTGTAATAAGAATTGATGGGCTTCTTTTTCCATCTCGATGATTTCTTTATTTCTATAATTGGAAACATTTTTAAAATCTAAAAACCCTTCTAATACATTGATAGTAGTGTGCATTGAGCTATGAACTGCACCCTTATCCCTTTGGCAGTTCCAACCTCCATCTACCATTTGTTCATCTATTAGATAATCAATTAAATTATTTACCCTTTTATCTTTTATATTAAAATATGATAATAATGATAAAACCATTCCAGTAATACAAGTTTCACTACTTTTAATTGTCTTGGAAAAATTAATACCACCATCTTTATACAGACCTTTATCTAATAAAATATAAGCTCCTCTTCTAGCCTGTTCATTATCACTGGGAATACTCAATCTTTTCAAAAGCAAAAGAGTATAAGTAGATGAAATCCATTTTGGAGAATAGAGTCCTCCACCCCAGATGCCATTATCAGATTGTTCATCAAATAATCTTTTTACCCAACCTCTTTTTATCATTTCATCTCTTAGTAATTCTAATCGCTTGGGCTCAGTATCTAAAATATCCCGATGTACTTGATATCTTATAGCTGGATCACCTTCTAAAAGCCAATATGCTATTTTTTGTTCTTTCATTTTCATTCTACCCTTCTAATTAAATTAGGAATTCTTTTTGCCTTTTATATCAATTATCTCTATTTCTATTATCTTTGTTTTATCTAAAGCTTTTTTTATATAAGCAAAACCTTCTTCTTTATAATCAGGTGAATACTTTAATATAAACTGCTGTAAAGCCTTTTCTTTTAGATCACCTTTAACTGATTTAGCCTTACCAAAAACTACTATACTTTCATAATTTGAGGTAAACTTTTGAGGTTTTAATTCATATTCTCCTACAACTGTAAAAGACACTTTGTTATTATAGTTGATATTATCTATTTTATGTCCTTTAAGGGCACAATGCAGATAAATCTTACCATTAACAAATACATAATTCATGGGTAGGGCATAAGGATAATCATCTTTACCTACAGTAGCTAATACTCCATATTCTCCCTTTTTTAATATTTCAACTGCCTTTACTTTAGCCAACTGTTTTTCTTGTCTTCTCATTTTTTTAAACATATTTTCCTCCATATTAAAAATTAATTAGACTCTTTAAGCATTGCTTCTTTTCTTTCAAAACCATATTTACTGTATAATCCATGGGCATCTCTGGTAGTTAAGTATATTTTAGTATTAACTAAATCGGGATGTTTGATGATGTTTTCAAAAAACCATTTACCAAGTCCATTCCCACGATAATTTTTATCAATGATTAAGTCATAAAGCCAACTAGATACTGTTTTATCAGATAAACCCCTTGCAAATCCAATCATTTCCTTGTTCTTATATAATCCAAAACAGATAGAACAATCAATAGAAGTATTTATGGACTCTATAGTTCTTGTAGAAGCCCAGTATGAGTTATTTAACATATAATAAATTTTTTCTTTGTTGAGTTTGCTTTTGTCATCAGAAATTAATAGATCTTCTTTTTTTACTTCCATTCTAAATACTCTCCTTAACAATTAATGATCAAAGTATATATTACACTGCAAATTATTATCTTTGCAATAACTTTTTATTTTAATCTTTTCCTGTTGCCAATATTTAGACTTTTTATCTTTAAAAATATAATCATAATTATCTATAAGTTCAGGTTGATACTTTTCTAACCATTCATAAATATCGCGATATATACAACCCCTAATATTTATATTTTCGAGCATATAAAAGTCAGTATAGGGTTTAGTCTGTTCTATTATATCTTTCCAGTTGGTTATTTTAGGAAAGATAGGTCCGATAAATAGATAAGTCTTAAAACCAAGTTCTTTTAATCTTTTTAAAGCTTTGATTCTATTTTTGATGGAAACAGTATTTTGTTCTAATTCTTTTTTAAATTTTTCTTTTAAAGTAATAATTGTAAAACCAATTTCAGGTTCTTGGAACTCTTTTAAAATATCAATATCTCTTAAAACTAAATCAGACTTGGTTTGTATATTAAGTTTCGGTTTTAATTTAATAAGATTTTTTAATATATTTCTGGTTAATTGATATTCCTTTTCTAAATGAAGATAAGGGTCAGTAACTGAAGATAATAATATCTTTTTATTTTGATATTTATTTGTTCTTTTTGGAATTAGATCAGCTGCATTAACCTTAACATCAACAAAGCTTCCCCACTTTTCTGGATGACCGGTAAATCTCTTCATGAAACGGGCATAACAATATATACAGTTATGGCTGCAGCCTGTATATGGGTTAATGACATAATCAGCATCTGGTAGATTGGATTTAACTATGATGTTTTTAGCTTCAATTTTATTTACTTTCATAATTTTCCTCTACTTTATCTTTTCTTTTTACCGCTGTATAAAAAGTAATCATCATCTTTTATCTTGGTATCTTCAAAGCTATATGTCCAACTCATTAATTTGAGTACTTCATCAGTAGGAATCGGATCTTCCTGCTGATGATCAATTTCTTTATGATGTTCTTGCAACTCTTTTCTAGTCTTAGAATGAATTATTAAAAACTGTCCACCTACTTTTAAGTTCTTATGGGCATTTTTAAATACCATATCAATTTTATCCAGATGGGGAATAGTATCAAAGATAATTACAAAATCAAACTTTTTTTCTAACTCAATATTGGTTTCGAAATCTATTCTCTTAATTTCAGCATCAGGATGTTTTTCTTTAAAAACCTCTATCATTTTTGGTGAAATATCTAGGCCTAAGTAATCAGTAAGATTTTCTTTTTTTAGGATAGAATAAAGTATGCCTGTTCCCGCTCCTACTTCTAGGACTGAATTATGTTTACCTATTTTATACTTTTTAATTACTTCTTTAGCTACTGAAATGCTTTGTTCGGTTATCTGTTCATCCCAATCTTCAGCATGTTTATTAAAAAATTCAACCTCATCTTTTTTATCTTTATCCATACTCTTCCCTCCTAATAAAATTTCGGTTGATTATTAATCGTTTTTTAAATTCATCAATATGGTTTTTTGCATATGCAGTAAATTCTCTTTAGCTTTAAAGCCAATAAAGTAATCCGATTCAATTATATCTTCACTAACCTCTTCACCTCTAGTGAATGGTGGGCAGGGGTTAACGATACAATCATTACTGGCTAAACCAATGTTATCCATGTTTATTTGATACTCACAAAACTTTTTATGTGTTTTATAACCATGGGGAGGCCATCCATCGGTTAAGATTATATCGGCTCCTTCTATTCCTTCTTCAAAATTATTCGTTCTCTTTATCGCTCCTTTAGAATGTTCTTTTGCAAAATTAAAGATGTCATCTTTAATTTCAAAACCTTCCGGACAAACCTGAGTGATATTTAAATCTAATACACCAGCTGCATTAAACCATGAATTAGAAATATTTGCTCCTTCCCCTACAAATACAAACTTTAAATTACTTAGGTTTCCTTTTAGGTCATAGAGAGTAAAAAGATCACTCAGTACTTCACAGGGATGGTATTTTTTTGACATGCCATTTACCACTGAAAATTCAGCTAATTGACCTACTTTTTCAATAATTTTTTGTTCAGGATATCTGATTATTAAGTAGTCTACCCAGTTATTAAGATACTTTATTTTATCTTCTATGCTTTCTTTTCCTTCCAAATCAAGGGATAGGTTAATAATATCTCCCCCTAATTGATTGATCCCGCTCTCAAATGAGACCTTGGTCCTTAAACTAGTGAGTGGAAATGTAGTTATTATTGTCTTATGTAATAGGGGTCTAAGGTTATTACCATTATGGCTTTTGATCTTTAACCGCTTTGCATCTGCAAACATTTCATATATTTCACTTTTGGAAATGTCCTTAATTGATAATAGGTCCTTCATGGAATTCTCCTTTTTAAAAATATTTTAATACTTATCTAGGCTCTTTAAATACCTGCCAATATGGACTATATTTATAGATTAATAATTAACTCTGATAAGGCTTGAGAAGTATCTACAACCTTTTGGTAATCTATTATCTTTAAATTATCCTCTTTGGTATGAACTTTACTCATAATTTCTTCTAAAAGTTCTGAAGTAAAGGCTAAAGATGGTATACCGGACTGGACTAAAATTGCATGTTCTCCCTGATACCAGGGTTCTCCTCTAACCATATCATATTGACCTTCAAAAACTTTATCAGCTAATATATTTATCTTTTCATCAGTTGTATAGACTGAAAAAGCTGTCTTGCCTTTTATATAGCCCATACCGTCGATATTAATACCAAGAACTATATCATTTAACTTCTCTCGATTATCTAAAAAGTATAATCTCTGACCGGGATTAGAATAGTAATCTTCTCCATTAAGAATAGCTATTTCTATCTTTTTATCTAATTTTTTGTCTTTTAATAGTTCTGCTAAGAGCATTAAAGTTGTAACTCCGGTTGCATTATCTATAGCTCCTGGTGAATCCACTTTACTATCTAAGTGAGCAAATAAGACAACTTTATCTTTCGTATTTGCTCCTAAAGTTGCAATAATATTTTTACCCTGGGAAGGTTCTTTTTTAGTATCAATTTTTAAATAGACTTCTTTATCTTTCTTATTTTTTATTTCCTCTCCTACTACATCTTTTATATATATCGAAGGTAATTTAAAGTCACCATCTTCTATTAGAGGAAAAGGATAAAGGCCTCCGGCTGTATCCATATCTTTACCGGTTGCAGCAATTACTGCTTTAAACCCCTTGTTTTCTAAGAGCTTAATTATTTCCTGATGTTCTTCAAGCTGATAAAAAGGAAAGTTTTTAGGTACTAACTGTTCTTTAACCAGTTCATCAGTTAATAATACGATCTTATCTTTTCCCTCAACTTCTCTTAATTCTTCTAAATTAGCTACTGTAACTAACTCTGCCTGTGTTTCTATATTAGGAGAATAGGGACTTATATTTGCCTCGTATTCTTCATCATCCACTTTAAAAATCACATTTTTACCCTGCCAATCAAAACACTCAAATCTCTGTTCTTCAATTTTGACCTTACTTTTTAATAGATTGTCTTTGATGTATTTTGCTGCCTCTTGATTACTTTTGCTTCCTACATAACGGTCACCTAAGTTATTACAAAAATAATCTAAATGACTTTTTGTTTTTACTATAAAATTTTTGTTCAATTCATTCACCACTTTTTTCTTTTTTTATATATGAACTAGGCTTTTCTGCCTAGATAGCGATTTACTTTCTCCATATATAATTTATATTCATCCCCAAATTGAGCTAAACAGGCTCTTTCTTCGGAAAGTATTATATAGTGAACTGAAATTTGGAAGATGATAAGTACTGTAAAATATATAAGGGATTCAGTGATTAAAGCAATTCCAAGAAAATATAAGAAGAAGGCAACATACATCGGATTTCTAGAAAAACTATATACCCCCTTATTATTTAAACCATCTGCTTGTGGGCTGGCAAAATCATACATAGAAATTATGTAATAGAGGGACCCTAAACCATATAAAATAAAACCAATTAAATTAATTGCGCCTTCCGATTGAATATCTAAAAAAATTGTATAAAATAACATAAAAAGAATAGCAGACTGGTAAACATAAAAAGCATACTGTTCTTTCCCTCTCAAGGATGGAAAGTAGGCTGCCCTTTTATAGGCTTCTTTACTTATTGATCTTAACAATAAGTACCTTATTAATATAATTGGAGCAATTAACAAAAAAGCATTATTCATCTTTAATTCTCCTCATAAAATTATTTTTTGATTGCCATTTGAATGTTCTCCAGTTCCCTGTTGATATTTGCCTTTCTCTTTCAAATTCAATATAAATTGATAAATCTCCTTTAGATAATCAAAAGAAATTTCGGGCTCATAGTGACTAGATAATATTTTCTTGGTATTAGGATATTTATTAATAATCTTTTTAAGTGAATGAAAATATTTTTCAATATCAGTATAATCACTTTCTAAATAAAGTGGACCTTTGTAAATAAAATCACCAGCAAATAAGTATTTATTAGTTTTATCATAAAAACACAGGTGATCTTCCGTATGTCCGGGAGTTTCAATTACTTCTATTATTCTATTTCCTAATTTAAAAGTATCTCCATCATTAATTACTTTACCTCGCTTAGATTGTTCAATGCGATACTCATTAATATTAAAGTTATCAGGGATTAATTTTAAATTAACATCCCTGATAACTTTGGCTCTCACTTCTTCAATTGGTTCCCAGTAACCATGTTCAAAATATTGATTAGCCTTTTCACTTAAAAAAACTTCTTTAAATTCAGCAAGATTACCAACATGGTCCCAGTGCATATGTGTTATTGCTAATTTTTTCTTTTTATGATCAATTCCATTTAAAATATCTTTTATTTTATAAATACCGATTCCACAGTCTATTGCTAAATTATACTTTTCACCTATTAAGTAATATGTATTAAATTCTTCCCAATGCATATTTTCACTAATTACATATGTACTTTTATCTGAAATGTCTCAAGAAAACTCCATCCTAATCTTGTTTTTGATTAGGTTGGAGATGAATTGAGATGGTTTTAACTTACAAAGCATAAGCCCTTTCTATATTTCAATAATTCTACATCTTTAACATTTGAATTAATCGTATTACCTTCATTATCTTTCATTCTAACCCACTTTCCGTAGTTGAACATACCTTT
>Ga0209925_1000885_pt1 | contig 15178 bp, 9 predicted proteins | sample SalPonR2_A_D1_MG_FD_185702 | JGI IMG/M metagenome (GOLD analysis project Ga0209925, IMG submission 185702) | Salt pond soil microbial communities from South San Francisco under conditions of wetland restoration - Salt Pond MetaG R2_A_D1_MG... ...
AGCCCGGCCCCCGCCCTCCCTCCCTCCCTCCCTTCCGAGACGACCAGGTCGATTATCCGGGCATGCTCCCCCTGCAACCGGCTGTTCCAGTACACCTGCGCGTAGTCAAACTCGAACCAGGCACCGCTCTCCTTGACCCGGACGCAGGTGTCCTTCTTCCCTCCTATCACCTCCAAGGGCAGGACCCGGAACGTGCTCCCGATCTCCCCGACCTTGTTCACGACCGTCTGGAGCCGCTTCCTGTTCTTGTCCAGCACGACCTGGGCGATCAGGTGCTTGTACGGAAGGACTTCGGCCCGTAAATTCAAGTGGGCGAGGTGGCCCACGGTCTCGAAAGAGGCAGGAACGTCCAGGGAGGGCGGCAGGAGCCGGCGGAGGGCTTGGTGAAGGGAGAGGTCCTCATAGGTGAGTCGGACAGGGAGTCCGGGAGGGGGGAGCAAGGAAGCGGAGGGAATGGTGCGGAGGAGGTTGTCGACAAGCTCCTGGCATCCAGTTGACGTTTCGGACCCGTGTGACGTATGCGTCTGGTGCTGCCGAGTCGGCTCCGCACAACCCCTAGCACGTGCGAACCCGTCCTCTTGGTCATCGTCCAACATTGGAGGGCAAAAGAGGAGCAGACGTTCGTCTGGCTTAAGCGGAGGGTCGAGCGGCAGCGTGCATCGTCCCGGCAGGATTACACTCCGTTGCGTTGTGGAGCGGAAGAGGAACGGAGATAGCGATTGAATAGCGTGGTGGCAATAGGCAGCAGGAAGGCGCAAGGCTTGCACGTGGCACTCTCTCTCGAATAGGCTTTTGTCCAACAAGGACGGGATGGAGGAGTCGTGTTGAGATGAAGACGATGAGAGAGGACGCGGAGGAGATAAGATGGGGTGAGGAGACGAGGCAGGGTTTGAAGATGAAGAGGACGAGTAAGAGGAGTTAGACGACGGGAACGCAGATAATGTAGAGGAGGACAACGAGGAAGTGGTAAAGAAGCAGCGGGAGCGCTGTTCGACGAGAAAACCGGACGTATACCGGCCGGCTCGAGGAAATGTGCCCATTAAGCCGAAGATGAAGGCATGTCGGTGATGTTGTAGTAGTTGCTGTCGACGCCTGCCCCAAGCTGTTGCCGCGGCTTGGCCACACAGTACGCAGAACGCAAGACTTTGAGACAAAATTCCCGACACTTTCATCATCTGCTAGTCTCGCAGACAACCTCCCTCCGTCCTGGTCCTCCTGAGAATGCGGAAATAAGAATGAACCTCCTTGATCTTTCTACGTCTTAGGTTGGGCCATGTACGTCTGTTCGATCAATCTTGCCGTGGTTTCCGCTCGGAAAAAGCCGAAGAGAATAAGATGGTCTACTCTTTTCACGCTTCCGTATCAAGTCTTTTAAATGCAGTCATTGGCCACGAGATGTGACATAATCTTTGTCATGTTGAGTAGCGTCGGCTATCCGTGTAGCCACCGAGAGACCATCCAGGAGGTTTTCGGTCCTGGGAGCCGGGCATCTAAGTCCGATAAGACAACATTTTGGTCGTTTTCTATGATGAGAGTTTAAATTAAAATCGATAACTTAGAAATTATAAATCAGCTCTGGATGTCTCTTCACTCAGACATCGTTTCAGCTTTCTACTGCGCGGCAAAATCGCAACATACGGAACGCTCTCAACCAGAAGTAAGTCCAGGCGTACAGACCAGTGAACGTATTTTTAAGAACCACGCAATGGTATCGAACGATTCATACCGAGATATAGGCAAATATAGCTGTATAAATCATGGGTCTTCGTTTGATTAAATTTCTTTCTTTGCCGGTGTTCAGACACTCCGGTAGATCTCATCGTCCCAGCGGGAGGAAGCTATCTTTTGCTTTCAACTCCTTGTTTCCCATCCTCCTGCTCTGGTCGCGTTCCGCTATGTTACATACGCCTGTTTTTGGTTCTCCCAAAATCTCCTTCCTCCGCCATACGCTTCTCCTTAGCAGCCCTACCACCGCAACTCTCTTTTCCCGTGGCAAGCATCATTGTGTGAAATCAAGCGGTGATGCCTCGAATATTAATGATTATCCAAGACCCCACGATGCTCATGGGGGATTGTGGACAAGGGCGTAATTCATGGCTGCGTTATACGCGCCGCAAAACCTACCTGTTATCAGGGCCTCCGCAAATTCACCCGAGCGTCACACAGTTAAAATTGAGAGAGCCTGAGCTGTCTTCCTTACTCTTCCTTTAACCGGGTTGCGTTCGGATGCAGCCACCAATAGGTTCCAAAGCAAATGACCACCACGATGTCGGCCAAGCCCGCTAAAACAAACGTCCGGGGGGTCCCGACACGGTGCGACAGGCCTCCGCCGATGAGCGCCCCTGTGGATTGTCCTAACCCGCCATACATACCGTTCAAGAACCCCAGCATCGTCGCACTTAATCCAGGAGGGCTAATTTTATGCGTGTAGTAGGTGGAGGAGGCCCACATGGCCGCAAAAGTGAACCCTCGGAGTGCCTCCGCAGGCAGACCTTGCCAGGGATTGGTGATAGACGCGTAGATGAAAAAGCGGAGAATGTAGGAGCACAAAGAGAGGATCAGGACCCCCATCACGCTCAGTCGCCGGGTCACATTCCCGGAAAACCAAAACATGGGGACGCCCGTGACGGAGGAAAAAAAGCGCGAAACTCCCATCACGGTTCCTTCCCCTCCGACTTCCCGTAAGCGTTTGTAGGCAAAGTTCTCTATGACGCCGCTCGAGACTCCGATCACAAAGACAAGGAAGAAAAAGATGAGGGCGTCTGGGTTTCGAACAACGATACCCAGCCCTTCTCGAAAGCGCGGTTTGGCCGGCTGGGAGGAGAGGGCCGCAGAGGGTGCCTTGGAAGGGAGGGCGACAGCCCCCGGCCCCTCTTCCTTGGCCATGGAGGACTTTTCCGACTTGTTCGTGGAGGCCACAGGTAAGGGAGGGGAAGAGGGCGCGGGGGCTGGAGGGGTCGGGTTGAAGCGACGCATGATCAGGAGGGTGGGGAGGGAGATGAGGGCATGGACATAGAAAGCGGCCTTGTACCCCCCAAACTTGTGGTTCATCAAGCAAGGACCCACGATGCAGCCCGCCAATCCGAAGCCAAACTGGCCCCACAGGCGTTGTTTCCCGTACTCCCGCTTGTCCTCCAGCAGGTTCAAGACGCTGCTGTCCAGCAAGGGCCGAACGGGGGCATTCAAGACCGCGGTGCAGAACACCAAAATTGCCAGCCATCCGAAGGTGGTCCGCCAGATGAAAAGCAGGCGGGAGACCACAGAGGCGACGAAGGTGAAGAGGAGCACGTCCTTGTGTCGGCCCGTTTGGTCGGCCAGGGCCCCCCAGAGAGGGGCGACAACGAAAGTGACGGCCGGCGTGATGGCTCCCAACATGCCAATTTGCTTGTCGGGGAGGCCCAGGGAGTGGTAGTAGACGGGGAGGTAAGGCATGACTGCTCCTAAGGATCCATAGAAGAGGAGGAATAGCAGCTTCACGGTCACCAGGGTGGAGGCCATTGATGGCGGCCCATCCCCAGTCTGCAATGCCACCGGGGCCGTGCTGGGAGAGGCCCCTTTGGGCACGGCGGGGACGGAACGTTCGCTGACGCTCCCGCCACGCACTCGACGACAGAGCTGGCTCACGGTGTCGTCGAGTGCAGCAAGGGACTCCGCGGTTTTATCTTGCAAGTGGCTGGAGGGCCTCGAAGAAGGTCTGCCCCCTGTCAAGGACGGTCGCCGCGCGGGACGGTCGACAGGGAGGGCGCCGTCCGCTTTCGAGCCGGGGCTGCGCATGCTTCTTGGTCTCGCTTGCTTAAGAGCAGGAGCTGAATGAGGTATTCTCGTTTTTCTTCCTTGCACCTCCGATGCCTGCTGTATCCGGGCAAGGGGGCTTTTCCGGGAGTCGAATGCCTCTCTGGGGCTTGGAATCCTGTCAGCTTCTCCGCCGCGTCTATTTCCAGGGCGACGCCCTCTTCTTCCACTACTTAGATCGCGGCTTTGGCTTCTCGATAAGCAGCTGTTGCTCTCCCCGTGAGGCCCGATGCTTCGGGTAGAACCAACCACAGCTCCGAGCAAGAGGAAGGCGCCAAGAACGACAGACGCAGATCGAATGTGGAGATTCCTGTTTCTGCGACAGGCAATCCTCCTCATACCTAGCTGAATAGTGGGCAAATCTTAACTGACTGGTGGGAAGCTCGAAATGTGCCAGAGACCCGACAAGGCTGGAAACGGGAAAAAAAATGAAGAGGCGCCTGAGCTGCAGACTTGAGGTGCAATGTGTCCTGACAACCGTGATTGGAAATGACGACCCTACCTGATTTTAGCAAGTACAGTAATAATTAAGAGAGTTGAGGAGAAGAATCAGGTGATTGTCATGTGTTTAGAAGCGCATCTCGGGTAATTCACTTGCGGTGCATTGATTGAACTGAGGGTGGCCTCTGTCTCACCGCGCGAGTTGAACAGCTCCAGGCACTTTCATACAATGAGTCGAGGGTCCAACAAAAATACACACGCTCCGCCATCTCCACACACCCCGCATTCGTCGACATTCGTCACCAAACCAGCGGGCTGCGTACAGTCAGCCAACACGACACAGGCGATCGGAAAGGAGGGGCAGGGGAGACTTCTAAAACTAGCTGGCAACTAATAGCTTGAGGCGCCAAAATGGCGCGAAAATGAGGAATGACGTCAGTCGATGCCGGCCCATACCCCCTGCCAAATTCATCAAGAGTGACCTGAGGGGCAGAATCATTTCCCGATTTCAAGCTTGAATGGTAATGTTTCATCTGTGGGGAGCTGTTATCCCCATCATGGCGTCCTCTTGCGTCAAAGGCAGTGCAAAAGCCATCAACAATTTTGCCGCGAAAATCGACACAAGATCTTGCCATCACATCAAACTTCTTTTTGGGGTCTTATCTCAAGTAAGAAATACTATGGCTAGAAGTGCATGCTTCGATGCTGTTTAGCTACTTGCCCTCCCGCTCATTTGTGTAATCACGTAAATCAATATGCGCGCGTTTACTCTCTGTTCACAAATATTTACTGTCATACCTGACCTAACACACATCCCTTCGAGGTCTGGCGCATGCCCCGGGATATAAGAAACCTTATGGTCGACAATGGGGAGACAATTTCCTCACATCCAAAATCTTTCACCTTCTCAGCGATAATCCCTCTATCTCAATCCCTATTATATGCCCTCCTTGTTGTTTGTGCCTCTCGCCCCTTTATGAGCATCCCAACATTTCTTTCTAACGTCGGTCTACACTATCACCTCACAGAAATGCAGGGTCAGCCTTTACATCCGTCCCGTATCCCATGCTCTTACAACGATCACAACGTGAATAATCTCACGCACATTATTTGGGTGTCCTGTGCTTTATACCATGATAGACACGTCCGCCTTCCGAAGGCTGACAACATCGTTTACCCCGAACACGTTGTACATCCGCAGCATCTTGTAAGTCCCTACCTTGGCCGCGTCTTGCACCACCCAGCATGCCAGACAATACAACCACACGTACAATGAGAGCAAATGCGGCGGGAGTCTCGCCAGGCCGATGGTGGGGATCCCGTCCGGGTAGGAGGCCGGCCAGATGTTCGCCATGAGGGTGGACAAGGAACAGGCAATGGTCGCCGCAACAAGCAGAATTTTGCTGGGAGGATTCGTCCAAAAGAAATCGTCTCCGGAGCGCGCGGAGAAGAGGGTAAGGAAATCGGAAATGGATACCTTCAAGTAGATCATGGAGGTGACCTGGGCGTAGGAGAGGCCCGCCAAGCCGAAGCTTCCCCAGAGCCCGTGGGGATTCCAAGAGTCCAGCGCGACCCAAAGAAGGAGGAGGGAGGAGAGACAGGCCACGCCCCCAAGGGCGGCAGAGACGGTGAAGAGTACACGCAGGTTCCACTTGTCGGGGGTGGTGGAGGGCGACACGGTGTCGTATCCGATGGAGATGAGGGTCCCGTCATTCAAGAGGGTGATGAGCATCAGCATCAGCACGGGCATGTGGAAAAACGCGGGCCAGTTGTCGTCGTCACCTTCGGGTTGGAATTCGATCGGGTGCAGCGTGAGGACGGCCACGAAGAAGAAGACTAAGAGCTGGAGGGTGGCGGCGATACGGTAGGTGATGAACGAGGTCATGCGCCCGAAGACAATGCGCGCTACCACGATGGCGGTGACGATGGTGGAGAGGCCCGGTTTTGTCAATACAATGTCGGCAGCAGCACGGGCGGCATCCGTAGCGCCCTGGACAGCCACGCCGACGTCGGCCCGCTTCAAGGCAGGGGCATCGTTGACGCCGTCTCCGGTCATCCCCGTCTAGGTGGCGGTCAAGGAAGGAGAGAGGGAAAGGGGGAAAGTGGGGATTTGTGAGGGCTCCGTGGGTGACCGATGCGTCGAAAGTCATTTGCGCATCCAAGGGGTGTATGGCCCGAGCGGAAGAAGACACAGGGGCACGGGACACGACGAAAGGGAGAAGGGGCATGGACCTCAAAACGGCCGGTCATGCCAGAGAAGCCTCTTGGATCTTTACCTTGTATCCGCCCTTGCGCAGGACTTCGACGATCAAGAATTTGTGCTCGGGGAAAACCTGGGCAAAGCCAGAGGTCTCCTCCACGTATTGGAAATGATCCATCAAGTCCGGCGGGGGTTTCTTCGTCTCCGGGTCTAGCTTCGGGAGCATCTCTGCGTCCCGGATATTGTCGCCCATGCCCAATTGCCGGGCCGTCTCCTTCGCGATCAAGAGGTGGTCGCCCGTTATCATTTTCACCTCCACCCCAAAGTCGCGGGCCTGGTCGATCGTGGCTTTCGTATCCGGGCGAGGCGGGTCCAAAAAGGTCAACAAGCCCATCATTTCCCATGCACCCTGCGCGTTCGTCTTGCCTACGGCGAGCGAGCGAATGCCGCGTGCACCCAAGCCTTCCACGTCTTTCTCGCACTGGGCGAGCACCTTGGCGTTCTCAGGGCCGCTCAAAAGCTGCATGATGATGTGGGGGGCGCCTTTGGTCACTTTGAAGGTCTCCCCCCGGGGCAGGACCACGGTGGCTTCCGTGCGCTTGATGGTGGGGTCGAACGGTAAATAATCCGTCTGCTTCACGTCCCGCAGGGAGGCTAAATCCGCGCAGCTGTGGACCAGAGTGTCCAACGCATCCCGGGGAGGCTCGTTCCATTTGCTGGCCATGGCCGCGTACCGCAGGATCGTGTACTGCGTCTCGCCCTTGGCGTAAGTGGGGGTCTCCTGCTGGATGACCATCTTGTTCAGCGTCAAGGTCCCCGTCTTGTCCGAGCACAGGATGCTCATCCCCGCCATGTCCTCAATGGCGGCCAAGCGGGAAACGATGGCGCCGTCCTTAGCGAGTTCGCGGGAACCGAGGGCGAGGGTGGTGGTGCAGACAATCTCAATGGCAATGGGGATGGAGGCGACCAGAAGGACCACAGTGAACGACAGGGCCGCACGGACGTGCTCCCCGGAGGCCAGGAGATAGCCAAAGGCAATGCCGCAGAGGCTCATGGAGAGGATGACAAGGACGATCATGATCTTCATCAGGAGCTTGTCCAAGTTGGAAGATTCGTCCCCTCCCTGCAGAAGGGCGGCCGTCCGTCCGAAAAAGGTGTTGGCTCCCGTGCATTCCACAGTGCCTTCCACTTCCCCACGCACCACCGTCGACCCCATCTTGACGCTATCGCCCTTGTAAAAAGTGACGGGCAGGGATTCCCCGGTCAAGGCCGCTTGGTCCACGTCGATCGTGCCGTGGTTGACGATGCAATCCGCCGGGATGGCCGCGCCGGCGCCCAAGAGAACCAGGTCGCCGGGCACCAGAAGCGCCGCGTCCATGGTCACAAATTTTCCGTCCCGTTTGACGTGGGCGACAGGCTTGAGAGAGGCCTTGAGGGCGGCGACGGCGTCACCGGCCTTGGTGGTCTCATAGTAGGAAAGGGAGGCGTTCATGAATTGAATCCCAAGGAGGATGGCCATGTCGGGCCAGGATTTGATGGCAATTTCGATGGCAATCGCTGCCCAGATCATGCATGGCATAGGGGCGATCAGCTGTTCGATATAAATGAGCCATTTGGGTTTCTTTTTTTCCGGCAGTTCGTTCCGCCCGAATTTCTTCAGGAGCTCTGCCGCGAATTCCGAGGTGAGACCCTCGGAGTGCAACTTGCTGACCGTCCGCGTCTTGTGCAATGAGAGCTTCGGGGGGCCCTGCTCCGTCTCTCCGCCCACGGGCACCTTTCCCTCCTCCATGACTTCCCCGCTTTTAAACTTCTGGGGCAAGAGGGAGGAAGTCTCCATCGATCCGTACCCACCCGATTTTTGCCGGGACACGGACCTTTGCTTCTCAAGGGCGATCTTTACTGTAGCCTGCTTCACGTAGTTCATCGTTCTATGCAAGAAAAAGAAAAGCAAGGGAATGGGTGTGTCGAATGGATAGAAAAACGTTTTCACGACGGGAATAATTGATGCGCAGGCTGCGAGTAAGTAAAAATGCGGTGGTTGGTGAGATTTTCCGATGGAAGGAGGACAAGAGAGTGGAAAAGATGATCGAGATAGGGGGTCTGAGGAGATTCGCGACGAGGCTACGAGTAGGTGCTGGTGATAGGGTCCAGGAAGACAGAATTTATACGGAAAAATGCACATAGGTATGAGAGCACCCCACCCCGAGGAAGTGATCTTTGAGAGCATGCTAGCACGGGCATGACATGGATGGATAGACCGCGTGAAAAGCCGCACGCTTTAGCTCTATTTCCCGCCGTGACGTGCAAAGGTCAGGGTGTTTGAACCTCCCCCTACGGTCCCTGGACACTTACTTCTTTGTCTGGTGTTCACGATCATCGTCGGATTGCAGGCCCACGAATAGAGAGGGGCGCCCAGTGTCATCATAAAATGAACTGCTGAGACCTTCCTCGGCAATGCCATCCCGGATCTCCGCCTCCTCCGCGCCTAACATGCGGGCCATGCGCTTGGTCGACTCATCCACAACGAGAGCCATATTTTGAAGACGAGTATTTCGTATGAATCTCTCGTACTGCGCCTGTGTAAATAGAGTATGGCAATGAAGTTTGTTGAATGCGGAAATTAGAGTACGGTAATAAAAACCAGGGCCACGCAGCTATGCTCAATCGGATACTTTTTGACTTGCATTGCCCACATAATTAGAATATACTCCCAAATTTTCCCTTTAAATATTTTCTTAGCTTGGACACTTGAGATGAGAGGGTGTCGAATGACTGAGTCCGATGATGCGGTCGCACCTCGAATGTTCCCGCCTCATAAAAGTTGAAGCGGTATTAATTGGAGTTCTTGGGGCCGCAGCACGGGCTCGGCGGAGGGAGGAAACGCCCCTTCCAACACGGCAAACCCCGCGTGTACGAAGCAATCGGGCGCAATTCTTACCACCAGGAAATTAACGTGGTGTCCCAGCAGCTTATCACACACGTAATTGTGTTGTCCTTTTCAAGGACACTCGAGTATCCTTTTGAAATGATCTCAAACTGCCTCAGTGAATGTTTGCTCAAGCGAGCTCGGCGGAGGCGCCTTCGGAAAGGCTGGATGCTGTGAGGTGCTGTGAAATAAAGTGAAGGGGAATGAAAGGGGCTTCAGACAACGATACAGGGGAGCAGACAACGTAAATGGGACAGCTTGCATCTTTTTCCCCTCCATAAGGAATTTTTCCCGGATGAAGTGTGGTTTGAACGTGGTTGTAACCACCTGGATTAGTTTTGGTGGGAAAGAGGATTCCCACGGCCGATTGCTTCTTCATGACTCTAGCGAGAAAAGGCATGGTCCAGTCCCTCTAACAATTGAGGTCGCTATTGATCACCTTGACTAGACCGTATCGCATTTCAAGAGTCGCGAAAACCGGGGGATAGTTTACATTGACTGTCCCCGGTTTTTTCGATAGAGACTTCCGAAGCGGTTTCAGCCACGCATCAACACCACCACGCGCTAAGAGTTTTAACAACAAATTAAAAAAAATGAAACACTATGAAAGTCGACTTCGACCACACAAAAAATTTCGCGTGCAACGGGAGCGTTGAAACTCCTTTTTAAAGCCTCGTGTGAGGATTGATTGTGCGATGGTCGTCCCTCCAGGTATCGAACCCGAGAACGCGATCCCATCAACTCACGACTTCACCCTTACTAAGGGCGTACTCTACCAACTGCACTGAGTTAACGAGGCACGCGACTACATTCGTGTGGATGTACACATTTATATACTACAAGCGATGGGTGCAATTCTCCGCGCACCAGTCTCTCATCGACAACATCATCCAAAAGACTTAGGAAACAGGCAATCTCGTGGATCTTCGCTGTCTTTAAAAGCCACATCATTCCGCAAACTTGATCACTTGATTTCGTCAATGCACAAAACGCACAGATCTGCCCTGGCTGGCCCTACTTTTGTCTGAAAACTTGTTCACCTACCTGAAAACAGCTATGAATAGCTTGATAATTATCGAAATATGAGATAAATTTGACAAATTCTCAGACATCCGTTTGAACCATTGTCAAAGTGCTTCGGACAATAAATCCCACCGAAATAAGATGTGGCGCTGTAGTTCGTAGATCACGGGCTCGCCCTCGTGCACGAAGCCTACTAGGAATTACAGCCTTCAAGGCTTCTTTTATAGTTTTCAATGTGTCATTGTTGGTCCACGAATGATCTCTTGTATCCCAGAACATAGCCTTTATCTAATGTGCCATGTTTGTCACAGACTTACAAATATTTTGAAACGTGCAGGAATGTGGATAATGTCCCAAATCTTGTGACTTTTGCGGTGCGTCGGATCATCTTCACTGCCCCTGCGCGACAAGGCCACACAAGTAATCCCAAAAGAGGACCCCGACCAAGAAGAGTTTTCCTCGTCCGGAAGCTCGAGACCAAAAACACCGCCTCACGCGTGGCCACGAGGGACAATGGGTCAAAAAGAGGCTCCGGGAGCCAGAAAACGTGGGAATCCAGGATTCGAGACGGCAGAGCAAGGTCCAACGGGCGGAGAAACGGTCCCGGGTATGCTAGTTCCCATGGGCCACGGCGTTCTGTAGGTCATGAAAAACCGCACTTCTTTCGAGACGCTCATTCGAATTCCTTGTTTCTCAGGCATTTTTGAAGGATGGCATCCCCGTTAGGGGGGAATTGCCGCCCTTTTAACGGGGATGGTGACGCTGACACGGATGAAATTCGGATGGGCTCGTCGACTCGCCCGGCGGCGCCGTCACATCAAACCCAGGCCCCTGAACACCTGAAGGATGAAGAAGACGTTGGGAATAATTCGACACTTAAATCAATGGATATTGAACGTCAGCTACCATGTGGAAGTTTAGCCGACCCTGCGCCTTGTAATGCGGGACCCAAAATTCGCAAGTCGTCGGGACCCATCCTCCCTGCCGCGTCCCATGATGCCCTGGACTATCCTGAGCCGGGTATTTCTACACCTCCACAGCTTCCTCCGGCATTGAAAATCCAGCAGTCTCAGATGACAACACCGTCGCGGCATTTAAAATCAAACGCTACAGTCAATTTCAAGTTGCCGGAGCCATCGTTCATTTCGGCGTCAGAGGAGATTGATGAGGACTCCGTCGTCCCGGACGGGCCGCCGGTCATACCTCGTTCAATCAGTATAAGAAACCTATTGATGAACGACAATACCCAGGCCCTTGGGCTCGCCCCCCGTCTTAGCCAGGGAGGCGGTCTGTCCGTCAATCATGCGTTGTCTCAATCGCGGACGCTCCGCAAACTCAGCGGCAGTGCAAGCGTTGGCATCCACGCCATGAAGCAGACATCCGTGAGGGGAAGCGTGAGTGCCAATGACCTACCAAGTATCCTGCCGCAGCACCCCCAACAACTGCAAAACCATGTCATGACCCACGCCCACCTCTCGGGTCGCCCGTCGATCTACTACCATCATCCCCTGGGCCGGCGCACCCTTTCCATTGCTTCGCGCAACTATCATCGAGCCCCTACGGCTTGCATTTCGGAAAAACCTGCCCCTCCAGTGGTGAAAAAGTCGCAGCGCCCACGCTTCTGGTGGCAAGCAGGCCGTCCCTCCGCCGCCTCTTCGGCCAAGCATCCTGCGGATAGTCGAAGACCTGCTGGCCACGCCCTATCCAAGTCCTTCGCAGGTTCACAGCCCGATAATGCATCAGACGGCAGGATCTTGACGACATCCATAGCTTCCACGGGTCATGAACAAGCGCAGCGGTCAGCGTGGTGGAAGGTCGGACTAGGAAAGCGTGGGGTTACGGGGGCATTTGAATTACCGGCGATTGCGGCACCGGAGGGAATTTTTGAGCAAGAAACGACCGCGGGGCCCTCTGGGGCGGGAAAGACCACCGCCGCGGAAAATTCTGGTAGCCATGGCGGCACAAAAGGAGGTCTAAGTCGCCGGGGTAAGGCCGCTGGGGCCGATGGAAAGACGGGGACGTGGAGGGAGTCGCGCCCTCGGAAGGGTGGGAGTGTCGGGAGTGTGGAGGCCGAGCCCGTGGTCCCGGATGAGGTCGTGAACAATGTTGGGCATGCTCAAAGGGCCATGGCTGCCCAAGCTGAGTTCATTCGCTCCTTCGGTATGTCCAGCCAGCTCCTGGGCTTCCTGCAGATCAACGCCACGGTCCTCTCCTTCGACGTGCGATGGCCCCCGGCGCTCATGCACTTTGTCCGGATTTTGCGCGTCTTCATCCTCGACTTCCACATCTTCCGGTGGAAGTACAGTAGCCTCCTGGTCTCATTCCTCTTTCCTTGTCTGTGCTACTATGTGAGCGAGATGGTTTGGCGCAACAGTGCCACGTGGCGCTGCCGTTACATCGACGCATGGCCGAAGAACAAAGCCATAGCCAGAAAGATCTGCACGTACTCCGTCATTTTAACCGGCTTGGTGTGCATAAGTTTGGTCTCTGCGGACGTTATGCTGGCAGTGGACGCCTTTGCCGTCACGTGGGTGGTCAGCGTCGTCTCGGCCCTGGCTTACCTCGTCTTTGTGGGGACGGGGAATATGGGCCGGAAACTCTTCATCATTTTGGAAAAAGAGGAAGACCGGATGCGTTTCTTTCTGCAAGTGCGCTACGCACTCCGCTACGCGGTGCTGATCGCTTTGAATCTTGCCTATCTACCACTCCTTACCAAGCTCTTCGAGATCATTTACACGGCCAAACACCACCATGAAGAGGGGCGGGTCATCTCTCCTGTCATCTGGATTGTAGCTTTGGTCCTCGCCGCACTGTATGGCGTTGGTTTCCCTGTGGCGATTTATAGACTACTCGCGCGCCGTCGGAGTGTGTACGAATGGGTGCCGGACCCGACAAATTCGATCGAAGGGGGAAAATACCAACCCAAAGCCGAGGTGGTAGTCGCGTTGGCGGGATGGAAGGGCGTGAGCGGGGAGAAGAAGGGAAAAATGGACGTGGAAGACGACGATCTCCTCGCCTACAACTATTTAGAGCTGGAACAGCAGGTGAACAATTTGAAACACTACGCCCGCTCCATGCCGCTCATCACGGACGGCTACAAGCGGAAGGCGGTGCTTCGACGGGTCCGAATTTCTTTGCGGCAGAAACGGATTGCCGCCAGGCAAAGCCGGCATTGGACCGAAGCTGCGTATGAAATGGCGCATGGGCACCCGATCGATGACTACTGGAGGTCCCTTCGGCCCCGATTCTCCTGGTGGAAACTCTGGGCCTATTTTATCCAACGCGGCCTCCTGGTAGCCCTGATCGTGACGCAAGACGGGCAAGGGATGGCCAGGAGCCTCTCCACCATCGTGGCATCGGTCGTGCTGATCGGAGGGACGGCACTGACCCTGCTTATCTGCTCTCCTTTCATCAGGCGGACCGAAAACATGCTCGAATCGTTCATTGACGTCTGCAGCACTTTCAACGTCTCAGTTGCCCTCAGCCTGCACCAAGGCTGGCTGGTCGTTTCCCCCACCGGCGTGCCATGGGTTCTATACCTCATTCTTGCGCCAAACCTGGTTGTGATACTCGTGGCAATTTACATCCTTAATCCTTTAGCACTGTGGCGGGCCTTCCGTTTCAAGTACAAGCAATTCCAAGAGCGAAGCATGGAACACAGAGCGCGGGAGAAGGAATTAGCCGACCGAGAGTCGCGGGCTTTGTTCGAGGCGGCCTTCAGAGGGGAAGTCCGGCGCGTCCACGACTTGCTCGAACAAGGCTTAGCGGACGTGCGCTACGAGAAACCCAAAGACGTGAAACCTGTAGGCTTTGCCGGGTATTCTCCCACGCAAATCGCCGTGTATATGGGCCGGGCGGATGTCTTGGAGTTACTGCTCGCTCATCACACCTTGTTCACCGAGGAGGAGCTGGTCAAAGGCGCCATTGACATCTCGCGACACTCTTTCCTCTTCCGGTGGGTGGTGGTCCCAATTGCTATGCTGGGGCCCTCCCTGCGGGATTTCTCTGCCTCGTGCACGCGCTTCTCCCTGAATCAGTCGAAGCATGTTCAGGAGCGTCGACCACAGTTTGGGAGAGCAGTCCCGCGCTTATCCCTCTCTCGGACATTGCTCTCCATTTCGGGAAAGGGGCAGCTTCCGGTGGCACCCGCAGAGAAAGATGACTGCTGTGCTCAAGCCATGGCTCCTCGGCTAATAATCACCAGCGCTCAGCCACAGACAAATATCGGGCCCATATCTGGGAAACACCCAGGCACCAACAACCCGCAAGAAGTCGGTTCGCAACCTGAGTCATCCCAAAGCACAGACGTGAGCGTCGGTGCTTACATAGACAGCCATTTGGGGGGGGGGCATGGGCATCTTTTCCACCAGGAGAACCTTAGCGTGGCCCCAGGAGGGGAGCGACCCGGCACCCGGGACCGTGCCTGGGGCCGACGAAAGGATTCCATTGCCATGGACGTCGCTGACCGGGCCTTGGTGCGGTGCAAGAGTGAGAGGGGGAATCCGACCGCCTGGGGACCGGACGAGAAAAAGGGCCAATGGACGGACCAGGACAACTATTTCTCCCTCGTGGGCTTGGCCTTCTGCAGCTGGTCTCGTGACTGCCTCGACTTGCTGTTGACTTATGGCTCGGAAGCGTACGACAAAGAGCCGCTGTACCTGAATCAGGGGCAGGAGAAGAGAATTCGGGCCCTGCCCCAGGCCGACATCCAAGAGCAGAGAAGCTTCGTCTCCGAGATGCACCGAGAATTGTATAAGGAAGCCTCCACCAGCAGCATCGACGTCAAGCTGCGGCAG
>Ga0209925_1000886_pt1 | contig 15174 bp, 14 predicted proteins | sample SalPonR2_A_D1_MG_FD_185702 | JGI IMG/M metagenome (GOLD analysis project Ga0209925, IMG submission 185702) | Salt pond soil microbial communities from South San Francisco under conditions of wetland restoration - Salt Pond MetaG R2_A_D1_MG... ...
CAGCCCTTGAACTGTTTTAATTTCTATAAAGAAGTAATTAACTAGTGACCTCGTATAAACGAGTTAGGGAGTGTCCAGCCTGACACACTCATTCGCGGGAATGTCCGAAAAGTTTGTGGGTAGATAGCAAGACGCGGCTGCACTTGAAACGCAACCGCTTCTACGGCCTGCTGGGCCCCAACAACTGCGGGAAGACGACGCTGATGCGCGCCATCGATCACGAGCAGATCGAGGGCTTCCCCAAGAAGACGGAGCTGAAGACCCTCTTCGTCGAGCATGAGATCGAGGAGCGGGAGGTGGGCGAGGACGAGACCGGATACCCGATCTTTAACACGGATCTGTCGGGGACGGACTGGGTGGTGGACTACTGCAACAACGTGGTCAAGCTCCTGCCTGCCATCACCACGGAGGCGGCGGCGGCGGCCATGGGGGAGATGGGCTTCGGGAAGGACCGCGCGGCCGATGCCGACATGCCCGTGACCACGTACTCGGGTGGCTGGAAGGTGAAGATGCAGCTTGTGGCGGCGAAGCTCATCAACACGGACTTGCTCATGCTGGACGAGCCCACGGGGCACTTGGATGTGACCAATATTGCCTGGCTGAAAGGCTGGCTTAAATCCTTCTTGGCGGGGGGGGGCTCCATCATCACCACCTCCCACGACTCGGAGTTCTTGCAGGAGATGTGCACGCACGTGATCGACTTCCAGAAGAAGAAGCTTGTGACGATGAAGGGCAATCTGAACGACTTCGTGGCCAAGTTCCCGGAGAAGAAGAGCTACTTCGTCCTCACCAACGAGAAGGTCCGCTTCGTCTTCCCCGAGCCCGGGCCCCTGGAAGGCGTCAAGTCCCTCTCGAAGCACATCCTCAAGATGACGGGCGTGACCTTCCAGTACCCGACGCGCGACAAGCCGACGGTCATGGACATCTGCCTGGAGGTCTCTCGCGTCTCCCGCGTGGCCGTGATCGGGCCCAACGGGGCGGGCAAGTCTACGGCCATCAAGCTCTTGATCGGAGAGTGAGTAGGGGGGGGCAAGACGGGCGGGTGCGAGGGCGGGCAGGTTCAACGAAGGGGGCTGGTGTGCCGGATAATTTTTTCCATTGTCGTATGGGGGGAAGAGGAGAGAGGGAGGGCATCAGACCGCGTCCTCCCTGTCTTGCTAGTCGCTCATGTTCCCTGTCACCCCCCCCCTTTTCGCACACAGGCTCACGCCTTCGCAAGGGAGTATCACCAAGCACCCGAACATGCGCCTGGCCTACGTGGCCCAGCACGCCTTCTTCCACCTGGAGAAGCACTTGAACGAGACGCCCGCCCAGTACATCATGTGGCGGTTCGCGGGGAACGAGGACAAGGAGTCCCTGGACCTCCTGAACAAGAAGAAGGAGGTGGACAAGGAGGTGACCAAGTACTTCATCCGGGAAGGGACGACGCTCTGCCAGTGCTACTCCCCCGCGGAGGAGAAGCTGGCGGTGGAGCCTGAGGCGATCATCAACCGGCACGAGGACAAGAAGGCCAAGACGAAGGAGTACGAGGTGAAGTGGCGGGGCAAGTCCACCGACTGCAACCTGTGGGTCAGGCGAGACGTGCTCCTGTCCATGGGCGCCGAGAAAATGGTGCAGAAATTCGACGAGAAGATGGCGGCGGAGGCGGGGCTCCAGTTCAAGCCCCTGACCACTTCCGCGATCGAGAAGCACTTGGCCGACTTTGGGATCGATCCGGAGGATGCCTCCCACACCCTGATCAAGTCCCTCTCGGGGGGGCAGAAGATCAAGGTGGTGATGGCCGCGTGCTTCTGGCAGAACCCGCACATCATCGTCCTGGACGAGCCCACCAACTACCTGGACCGGGACTCCCTCGGCGCCTTGGTGCAGGCCATTCACGACTACAAGGGCGGCGTCATCATCATCTCCCACAACCGAGAATTCGCGGGGGCGGTCTGCCAAGAGAAGTGGATCATGGATAAGGGCCGCTTGCGTCGGGAGGGGGAGTCGGTAGCCTTGCACGAGGAGGAGGAGAAAAAGGAGGAGCTTGGGGACAAGGTGGTGATCGACGCTCTGGGCAACGAGATCAAGGTGAGTCTCCTTGTTTTCTGGGCCCGGCGGCTCTGTGATCCTTCACACGGCATATTCCTGGGTCGTCCCAAGTCCCTGCGGTGTCCGTCTGCAAACTTTCGCCTCACAATATCCCCTCCTCCCGCCTAACCCACTCTGCTCGATACAGGTGAACAAGCAAACGACCCTGTCCGACAAGGAAAAGAAGAAGGAAATCAAGCGGCTGCAAAAAATGATAACCGACGGGCGGAAAAAGAAGACTCTGAATGAAGATACGATCCTGGACCTAGAGCTGAAGCTGGAGGAGCTGAAGGCCGCCCCTTGACCGGGAATTTAGAGGAGGCGATGTCCTATTAAAACCACCATCAATATAAGAATATCAAAATGATGATATCTAGTAGTATAACAGAAAAAGTCGTTGGTAACCGACTGGCGTAGAAAAAAGGTAAAGAAAAGATGAGTCAAGTAAGACAAGGGGGGCGGAACTGAGGGAGCGAAAGTAAGCCAAAGAAACAAAATTATAGGTTGCTGCATTCGTAAGGGACGCCATTTAGCAAATGAGAAATGTGTAAGCGCAGGAATAAATGAGTTCTGAAAATCATGCATGTGAATCTCGCCTATCTAGATGGAGTCCGTATGGCAAGTTAGAGAGAACGACTAGTAGACGGCAGCAAAAGGAAAATGAGCCAGCCCTTGAACTGTTTTAATTTCTATAAAGAAGTAATTAACTAGTGACCTCGTATAAACGAGTTAGGGAGTGTCCAGCCTGACACACTCATTCGCGGGAATGTCCGAAAAGTTTGTGGGTAGATAGATTGGACACGATACGAGCCGCTTTAGTTGATGGTGGATGACAGCCACGCGTACTATCACTCGTGCCTGTATCATGTCCACGACTGGCAGACACGTGGATACCGTATGTTACCACCCGACTCGGTGTTAATTCATAAGCACACACGCCAATACGCCGTAAAGAATGCCGGACACATGGGCCGTGACCTCCTGGCCGCGTGCGCGCTATGACGCCGACAAGTTCGCTAATGCAGGACAAATTCAATTTCAAGAGCGAGCGGGCCGGCTTGCGTCCTGTGGCACGCTTGGTAGGGGGCGCACCGTGCACCGATGGCGGTTTGTCCTTTCGCGCGTTTTATGATATGACTGCTGAATGTTAAAAGTAATTGTAAGGGGCTTTTGCCGGGGTTGCGAAAACTTAAAAGGACATAGAATGCAGAGCTTTCCCACTCAAGTGCTGCGTCTCGATCCCACCCTTCCTCATCTATACATCCATACGTCACTCAAAATAACGCTCTTAAACCAACGTCAGGAGGGACTTCGGCAGATTATTTGGGCGCTTTCAGTCGGACAGACAGAGGTGTACCACAATTTTCGGCGCATCTCGTCTCCTTTCCCCCGTCCCCTCTGTTGGAGAATTGAGCCTGAGCCCCAGCCTTGTGACGCCCTGAGACCACGCCTGCCCGGATTTGATTCTTACATTATTTTTACCGGAAAACCCGCCATTTAGAAGCTGGTGTTTTTGCATGGCATTAAACCCCACGGGCGACAACGGCTTCAGCCTCCAAGATGCCCACTTTGAGGTAGACAAGCTCGACACACAGCTTCATCCTTCCCATCGTCCCCACCATCAAGGCGGCTATGCGCAACCGTCGCCAGCAGGCATTGCCGTGGGAGAATCGGAGGCATTTGCCACTGGTACAGGATGGCCGGCCTCACCAATACCAGGGGTTCCGCCGGTACGCACACGGGAGGAGTACAGTGTCCGCTACAAAGAGCGAGTGCACCGCCTCGAGGCCAACGCCTCCCTTTGGGACTACTTGCTCTTCGTGCCCCACGCCATGTACATGTTCATGAACCGGTTGTGCGACGCATTCGGTTTCAAATTCATCGGCCTCCTGATGTGCGTGTACGGGCTCTCGCAGGGTCTGGGCGAGAACTACATGTCCATGTCCACAGACTACTACTTGAAGGACGTCTTGAAGCTCGAACCCGCCTCGGCCCAGGCATTCAAAAGCCTCACGCACCTGCCCTGGAACATCAAGCCCATCTACGGCCTGATGAGCGACACATTGCCCATCATGGGCTTCAAGCGCAGCCCCTACATCATTTTGGCGGGCGGTCTGGGCGTCACCGCCTGGCTGACCCTCGCGCTCCTGCGACGACCATCCTTTAACCTCTCCGCCTTCCTCATCCTCCTCGCCAACTACAGCATCGCCTCCCCCGACGTGATCATCGACGCTGCTATCACCGAGCGGTCGCAGCTCGCGCCCATGTATGCCTCCGACCTCCAGTCCCTCTCCTGGGGCAGCCATTCTCTGGGCGGGATCCTCGGCTGCTCCACCGTCGGCCAAGCACAGGCGCACTTGCACTCCCGCGGCGTGTTCGCCCTGACCTCTCTCACCTCCCTCTCCATCCTGATCCTGGCCTCCTTGCGCTGGCTCCCGGAGAAACAAATCCCTCGGGGCCCCGAGCGTTCCAACGCCTGCCGCCTGGCCTGGCATAAAGGGGGGCAACGCTCCCTTTACCTCCTCGCCTTTTTCGTGGCCTTGTGCGCCGTATTTCTCGCCACCACCATCAACCACATCGAAAATCGGCTGACCGGGGGCTACATCACTATCGCCGTCGCCGTCATTGTCACCGCCGTCGTCTACACCACCCTCGGGCGAATATCCCCGAAAATTGCCCGACCTGCCATATATTTCTTTCTGCGCGAGGCCCTGCAACCCAACATCGCAGAGGCCATGTTCTACTGGTACACGTCGGCGGAGGGCGGCCCTGGCTTTAAACCCCAGTTCTTAGGGATTTTGAACTGCATCGCCAGCGTCTCCATGATTGTGGGCATCTCCCTCTACAACAGGTAGGGTCCCGTGTAGGGGTACAGCGGGTGTCGATGCACACAATGCTCCGGCTTGTGGCGCGAACGTGGCCCGTCATGTAAGTTGAGGACGAATCCTGCAGCCTGAAGCCCCTCCCCCTCCCCCTTCCCGCTTAGGTATATGTCCACCTGGAAGTACCGCACCATATTCATCGCCTCGCAATTCTTGATGGTGGGCGCCGGCATGCTGGACTGGGTCCTGGTCAAACGCTTGAACCTCCGGGTAGGAATCAGCGACAAGGCCTTCGTGCTCGGGGACGAGGCCCTGGTCCCTTTATTGCGCCGCTTCGCCGCCATTCCCTTCTTCGTCCTCGCGGCCAAGGTCTGCCCGGCGCGCTGCGAAGCCACCCTCTTCGCCCTGCTCATGGCCCTGAGCAATTTTGGGGGCGATGTGGGGAGCTACATGGGCGTGGGATTGCTCAAAGCCTTCAGCGTCTCACGCGCGGACTACTCCCGGCTCCCGCAGGTGGTGTTGGTCAAGACCTTCTGCCGGTTCATCCCCGTCATGCTGATCCCTTTCCTCATCCCCGACGCGAGCCCGGCCGATGAGATCTTGACCGAGAAAGAGAAGCTCCTCAAGGAAGGGGAGGATGAAGAGGGCGACGGGGAGGACGGCGGCGAAATGGAGGGCGTGGAGATGGGCCGCGCGGTCATGGAGGAAGAGTCCAGTCCTGCGCGGCGGCGGCAGAAAGGCTCCAGTGGGAGTGAACGCGGGCTGATGGGACAAAGGCTGGAGGGAGGGAGGGAAGGAGGGGTCGGGGGGGGAGAGGTGCGGCCGGAGCTTGGTCATCTCGGCACGCCACTGACCATGGCGGGCGGCGAGAAAGATTCCTTGTAGGGGTAGCGGGGTTTTGAATAGGGGCAGGGGCGCTCCAAAGTTCAGTCCGCCGATCGTTGGAGGTGACGTTGTGCCCTGCTCTCTCTCGTATGAGGGAAGAATGGGTTGATTAGAAGGGGTGCGGAGGGGTGCGGAGGGGTGCGGAGGGAAGGGGAAGGGGGTGCACAGATGAGAAAGTCGTGCATGGCTATTGTATCAGGATGCGGTCACTCCATAGTGGACGGGTGGCGTGTAAGTAAATAAGTATGGTTAGATGGAGATTAGATGCAAATCATCCGATGGAAATGAATTGAATTTACCCAAAGCCTGGAAGGAAATAAACTGACAAAGAGTCATGTACGGGTGTAGATGGCCTTCCTCCCGTGCGATAGCGGCCGCGGCCTTTTTTACACTGCACCGGTCTTCTTTCGTTACCGAGTATGTGAGAGACCGTGCAGTTGACAGCCAGCTACCCTTACTACCCGTTTTTCATTCCCTTCATCACGTCATATCACCGAGGGAATGCACGGTTCCCCTGCGGTCCTATCCTCTATCTTCTCAATATCAGACACAGCCGCTCACAAGACATGTTACTTCTTGAAGCTCTTTCTCCTGGAGGGGTAGGGCTTTGTCTCCAATCTACTTCAATGCTGGAGTTTGAACATCGACACGATCGTCTCGGCGCTTGTTGAATGCTCCGCCAAGCCCAGCTGGCTTCCTTGGTTCCCTCCTCCCACGCTGTGTCTTTCTGTCGCAGCACACTTGGGCTCACCCTCGATCTCCTTGTCGCAGTCCCTCTGGGGACATCTGGAAGAGCCGAGTCAGAGTACGACCTTCTCCTTCCCACTGCCGTTCTCTCGAAACCTTTCTTTCCCCTGTTGCCACACTACCATGGGAGGACTCTTGCACTCTGCTTTGCGGACACGGGCGAGGGAGGGAGAGGGGTTGGTTGCTTTGCGTCTTCAGTCTCTCTGAGTGACTCAACTGCATTGGTACGTTGTCCCTTTTTCTGCAAAAGCTCCGTCGTCGGCAAGGTTGGGAGGTGAGAAATCTCAAAGAAATCGTCGCCGCTTCTGCTGCTATGGCGGCTGTTATCTCTGCTCCGACTTGAGCTCAGGCTACTGCCACTGCTGCTTCGAGGGCCGCTCACCCCTGGAGATAGCGGGGGGAGTTGAGAGAGCACGGGGCGAGCACCCACTGTCGCCGAGGCGGGGTATGCAGGCGATGCCCGGTCCTCTCCTTCGCCCTTCCCATCGGCCCCTTCCATGCGACCTTCGTCTCCTCCGAGCGATCCAGCCCCGCACTCCCACAGGCGGCGCGAAGCAGTGGTCAATGCCGGTGTTTTGGGTTCCAGGGGCGGTAAATGGACGGTCCGCTTATGTTCCAGCATCTTCTGTCGCACCTTGTGGCTGAGAGAGCTACGGAGGGAGGGCGGGGGTGGGGAGGGGGTGGCTCCGCTGCGTTGCTCCTGAATGGCGAAGAGAGCAGGGAGAGAAGGCAAAGGCAGAAGACTGTCCGCCACGATATGGTCGTCACTTTCCGCCCCGTGATTGTCACTGTCAATGGGTCGAAAGGACTGCACTCCGTCTCCTTGAACACCTTCGCCCATCCCAACCCCTGCTCCATTCTCCTCCTCCTCCCCCTGGCACGCGGCCCCCTCTCTTCCTGCCTCTTCGGCCCGGATGCTAGCTAAGCCCCTGGGCTTCGCCTTCTTTTTCAGCACCTCGGGCAGGGGACTGGAGCCCGCTACCCGAAGGCTCCGTGTCCTGCCGCTCATCTGTGTACCGTGCGTCGACATGGTGACACTGCCAAAGGGCGCCTCGCTTCCCTCTAGGCCCTCCGTGAGAAATCCTTCTCCCCCCGGCAGTCTTACCCATGGATGCGTCACTATCTCCTCCATTCCTCTCCGTCCCGCCGGGTCCAGGACTAAGAGCCCCAAGACAAAGTCGATCATTATAGGATCTAAGTCCAGTCGCTCACGCATCGTTCTCTCGATCCCTTGCAGGCTTTCCCTCATCTTGGCCTCGAAGGCAGGTGGATCATGCAGCAACTCATAGTCGTAGGCCGCCATCCACTCCTCGCAGAAGATGTCGTGACCCACGCTGAGTTCTAGAAGGATGCACCCCACGCTCCACAAGTCCGCCTTGGGCCCGTCGTAGCCCATGGACTGAGTGATCATTTCCGGGGCGAAAAATCCGGGGGAGCCGCAGAAATCCTTCAGAAACTGTCCGCGGACAAAGGAGGAACAGAGTCCGAAGTCGCAGAGTTTGACGTCGAACAGAGAGTGTGTCGCGTGCCCGTCCTGGCTCGGCGCCTTCTGGCTGCCTTGGCTGGAAGCTTGTCCCTGTTCCTGCTCCTGCCTCGACCTCTCTTCCCCACCGGAGGGGCTCTGCTCCTGCCTCGACCTCTCTTCCCCACCGGAGGGGCTCTGTGCGAGCCCGCTCCCTCTCCCGCCGCCCTGCTCCTTCATTTCCCCTCGCCCCTCGCTTTCGTCGTGGGCTGTTTTCAGCAATATGTTCTCAGGCTTGAGATCCCGGTGGCACACTCCTCGCGCGTGGCAGTAGTGAATCGCATTCAGCACTGCACGCGCTAGGGTCTGGCAATCAGGCACCGGGAGGCGAGCATCCCCCCTTTCGTCAATGTAGTCGAAAAGATCTGGAGACATTTGAGCATAAAGATGGAGGAAGGAATATGGAAAAACTTAAATTTGCACAGAGACCTCCATCCTCTTCCGCCACCAAGTCTTGCCCGCTCTCATTTCTCTCCCAGTTCCTTACCTTTGCCTCCCTTCTCCATGACCACGTACAGCCCGAAGCGACCGTTAATAACGTCCAAAACCTGCAAGATTCCTCGGTGTTTCAAAGTGCGCTGGGCGCTAATTTCACTGTCCACCCGCCGAAGCGCCGTCAGACTTGAAATTTTCTCCTTGTTGATGACTTTCAACGCGTACTCTTTCCTCCGGCCCTCCGCACCTCCGTGCTTCCCTTCTTTCCCACCGCGCGTGCAAGCGAATACCTTGGCGAACTGTCCCTCTCCCAAAAGACGTCCGACCCGGTATGGGCCGACTTGGGCCTCGGTTTCAACTAGCCGCGCGGGTACAGGGTGGGAAGGTTGTCGATGCTGTCGCTGTTCTTCGTACCCAAGGTACTGTTGGTGCTCCTCCGGGCTGACATGCATGGGAGGGATGGACGGGAAAGAGGAGGTGGTGGAGGGAAGGAACCCCCAGAGTACCTCGGCGATGTTGGCTTTGGCCTCGTCATACTTCTCGCGGAGGAGAACGAAATCGTTGTAGAGCTGTTTCTGGCACTGATACGAGTGAAGCGGGAGGAAGAGGAGGCAGGAAGGAGTGAATCTGTCTTCCGTTTAACGGAGGCCCCTCGAGGTATCAGACTTCTAGCGGATCGGTCCACCGCTTTTTTTGGTTCTCAACCCGCCCGACGCCCTTACCTTTTGTAAGCATTTTACGTTGTCCAAGGAGCCTTTAAGTTTCCCTTCCACCTCCGCCAACCGGTAGCGCAGCATGGCGTTTTCTTCGTTCAAAGTCGCTAGCATCATAGCCTGTGCTTTTCCTTCCTTTTTGTGCTCTTCTTCTCTATCTAATTCCCGCCATGGAGCCGCTTTCCTCTCCTCCTTTTCCCGCCCGCACGCACTGTCCGAATCGATTTCATCCGCTTGGCTCATCTTCTCGGCGCCCGACGACTCCCGCCGCCAGGTGGGTGCCCCTTCTCGGGTAGTATGAAAAGGAGATGACCAGGAGGAAGAAAGGGAGGAGGAGTGGAGGGGGCCAAGACCCCAGGATGAGGACTGGTCCTGACCCGCGACGACCACATTGCCACGTCCAGAGGATGATCGACGCCGGGCATCAGCCAGGTTTGCATCCAAGCTTGAAAGCGTGTCATCAATCAGCCGACAGCGCAAAAACCATCTCCGGGCGTTGCTACTAGCGCTGCGAACCCTGCGGGAAGCGTGGAGGGGTAAATCTAAATCATCCTCGTCTTCCTCCTGTGATCCCTGCCGCCCTTCCACTAGATTTTCCTCTTCTGGGGAAATTACAGGCAGCGTTGGATTTAAAGCTAGATATAAAATATTCAGCAATTCTTCTCGAGGAGGGGGGTCATGAAATAGGGGGATTACTATGTCATCGCCGCCACTGCCGCCGAAACTACTTCTGCTACTGCCCGGAAACTTTTCAGTGCCATGGACATGGGGGGCAGAGAGGAGGGACGTGATAGTAGAGGAAATACTGTGGGCAGTATTGATACCTTGTGTACCGTTTTTGAGAAGCGGGGACGTCAACGACGAAGCCGTGGTACAGAATGAGGCCTCAGTAGTGGCGGGGGATGCGATGGATGCTATAGCCAACGAGTCTTGTCGGTCTTCTTTGAAAGCAACCCCTTTATGAGTGCTCCTAGCGCTTATTTTTGTCGTTTCTGTGCCGAGCTGCTTTCCGTGATCCATAAAAGAAATATTGTTGTAATAGTGTAGTCCCTGTACACGCGCATGCGCGTTCAAGTGATCGGAAAGACAGTTAGAACTGGCAACAAAAGTACGTGCCAGGCCTCCACTAATCAATAATAAGCACAATTTTTTGGAATCTGTTGCATAAATGTGCAGTGTTCAGCTTCGACCCCGTAATGATATCGTGTAAATGATCAATAAGGGGAGAAGCCACGACACGATATTGAGCGCTGGTGTAGTGAAAATGAATGGGAAACCGGACATGTCTCCGTGTAAAGGCATCACTAATTTTGCACTGATGTAACAAGACTTTATACAAAATCTATATGACTTCAAAAGGGGACTTGTGCCCAAAAAGACACGCCAGAGAGACGAATAATCTTCCTGACCGGGCTGGAACGATGGCGTCACCCCTACCGGATATTCAAATTTTTGAACGTTCAAATCATTCGGACGCGAAACACAGCAGCTTTCACAACTTCTTTTGATACTTTTACGACCTAAAATGAGGATGTTTTTATCAAGACAATATTCTAGTATGCCCATTGCGGGTGCCGGTCACGTCCGAGCAGCTTGATTCGCGGGGTGTTTCGAATTGTGTTTCTGCTGATAGTTTTTTCCCACCTCCCGTTCCCCCGGTGCTACTGCCACATCCTCAGCTTGATGAAAACACGGCCGTTCCCCATGCATGCTTTTACTTTCAAAGTCGTCCTTCCTAAGCGTGCATCTGATTCACTTTCCCAAGCGCTTAATGTACTTCCCCAGGTATGACATCGCCGAACGTCTGAAGCTGACCAGATCTTTAAATTCATACAACCAGAGTTGTGTCAGGCGCACCAGCCTTCGAAATAAACCGCTGCCTTTCTTCATATTCCCGAAAAGGAAATTGGCCATCTGATGGGGAAAATAAAAAAGAAAAGCATTTGATAAGTGGGTCCTGTGCCAGCCGGCGATGCACCGCAAGAGGGAAAGCGTAAGCGAGGAAACTGGGTCTGAGGAGGATGCGGGACACGAGTAACGCAACGTACAGCCGCTGTTAAGGATCAAGAAAAGAAGCAGGAGACAAGACACCAAGGCCGAGGAAGTGGGGGCACGAGATAGGCGACCACGTACCATAGGATCAACAATGTGTTGTATGCGGTACCACCGGGCCTTTTCCGAATAAAACCCGAAGATTTGGTGCAAGAAATATAGAGCTGCCGCGAGTGACAAGTTAATACCTGGCGAAAATTATGGAGGGAGACGGGACGGGGGGAGAGATAAGCACGAGACACAGCAGCCCACAGGCACGAGAAGGAAAACTTGCAACACAATTCTCACCAATCCATTGCAAAAGCGTCTGACGTCTCCGAGACGCGAAGAAGTAAGTAAGAACGAAGGCAAGACCGGCGGCAAGCTGCAGGAATCCCATGAGGAGTCCTTCAAAGACAAACATATCGGAAGTGTCGCGGGTTGAGATCAATTTGACCTTCTGCTGCGTGATCCCGAAGGGCGGGGGGCGTCGGATTATGCAGTAGATCATGCCGCCCGTGGCAATGGCGAAGACCAGGTACGAGAAACACAACCAGAGAGGGCGTCGAAAGGGCAGCGTTTTGGTCCAGGACCATTGGTCCATCAGGAAATAGACGGCCACTGCCGCTAAGACGGCAAAGAGCACTGCGCCCTTGACAGTCGCTCGCACGTCGGGGACGCGCTTCAGGGTCAGGCCGATCCGATCCTCCAACTCTTCCGCGATGGCCGTGCCACCACTTGTCACGCTCAGTTCGTCCAAATTGCGCGCCGGGAGGGAGAGGGCCTGGTTGGCGGGAAAGAAGAACAGGTGTGGCACCGTTTGCAGCTGGAACTTCTCGTGGACAACCGCCGGCGCTGTCTCCACGTCGGCCCGCGCGAAGATGAGGGGGGGCAACTGATTGTCGCTGGGTCGACGGGCGTTCCTTTGCAGGTAGGTGTTGGCCATACCTTCGAACTCGTTCCCGACAATGCTGTAGGAGGGGGGGGAAGGGGAACTTTTGAGGACCGAGGATGGCGTAGTATGGGTGCACGAAGACCAGAAGCCCTCTGCACTGTGCACCGCCACATTCGACTCGCCGTTATCCTTCCTCCCTTCGGTACTCACTGGCAAGCCTGGCACCCGTATTTGGGGTTGGCGGCCGTGAAGAGGATCACCACGGGGAAACTGCGTTTTTGACCGGGCTTGATCAGCATGGCGTCGAATTTGCTGTCGTCAAGCTCCAATACGTGCGACGGGGACTCGACCATCTTGGTGTAGTACTAGGGAGAACGAGAGATGGCGATGAAATGGGTTTGTAATTCAGGGTTGATAATGTACCTTGAGGGGTAGGGCAGGATCCGTCGTGGGGAGCAAGAAAAGGACCAAGGACATGCTAAGAGAGAGAAAAGGGATTGCCACATGCATGGATTACTGGCTGGTTGTTGAATGGGAACAGACGAAGCACACAGGCATAGCTCTTTACAATTTCGTACCTTTTGAAAGGCGGTCGTGCTGGCCCTTGTCCCTTCCGTAGCCGTGCTGGGCTTCACGGTTTGCGCCGAAGGAAGACTAAAGACAAAGAACGCGACGATGATCCGGGAGACAAGGGACTTGTGCCCCCACCCATGTTTTACGCTTGCTGTCATTCTCACGAAAGACCTACCAGGGCGTGTATGTGATCAAGGAGCGCGAGTCAGTGACTGGGGGCCCCGATCAAAGTTTAAATGAGACCGCATTCATTGAGTCACGCGCACTACTTCATGTGTGTGTGACAATAATACAAGAAATGGTGCCTTGTCCACTCCCAGGTTGGCCTGGCGTTCAGTGTCCTCCTGAGCCCATGCGAATGTTCTTCGTATCGCTGAGACTTAATAGCGACGTTTTGCAATTAATCGAGTTTAATCAAGTCATGGAAGAGAACCGATGGGCTTTTGTCTGCGGCAATTGAACGGCGCTCGGAGGAAACGAGGCCACGAAAGTCCTTTCATTGAATGGCTAAGAGCTTCATATTTTGCTAAGGGCTTGATTTTATTCGTCGTATTCACAAGATTACATTTTGTGTGCAATATTTACCTCTCCTTGAATGCATATTAAGGACCTGGCATGGTGAGAGGCGAGCCGTTGAAGAGACAAGCTAAGAAATTCTGTGGCCGGTAGTGTTGCCGGTCAATTCTTTCTTTCACATCTTTTGTAATGGAATATATATCCTGGCACTTTTTGGGGAGTTTTGGCACAGTTGCTGCCGTTTTTCGAATGGTTTTTAGGACGGAATAAGCTGGTTCGAAGAGGGCACGGGATCCATTTTTCTTATCCTCTCAAGTATACAAATATATAGAATATGGCATATCTTTGACTATTATAACATTTTATGGTGACACATTGTAGGAAAAGAAGTCGGCCTCCAGCAATGTGTGAAGATTTGTCGTAGGTAAGCTCGCGATTCCATCCTCAACACCGATCTTTAGGGGGGGAACTTTGCACTAATTTGCTAAAGAGAAACAGCCATCCGCTCGTTCTCTCTTCTCGAAAGGAATAGATAGTATGGGAAAAGGCCCCGGTCATCTAAGGCGGGGTGATGAAGCAGGCATGGTACGTATTTATAAAAAAAGAGATGGATTAGAGTGAGTTGGCTCAGGAACCTCTCGTCTCTCACAGAACCAAAACCATGAAAACGTCAGCCGGAGAAGGCCAACCCTAATCGTCCGCTTTCTTCCTGACTTCTACTTCTCCCTCTCATGCCTGTTCCCACTTTCCTCTCTCTTTTCCCCAGCCTCCCGGTATTCCTCGAGACGCCTCCCTGTCCGGGCCCCGCCCCAATAGCGACAACATCGGGCCATCATGCTCGCCACTGGTGCCAGCGGCTACCCCTGTGGACCTTCATACGTTGTGGGAGTGGACCATGGCTGTCTCCTCTTCCTCATCACGCCGGAAACGTTTCCACGCCGTCGTGCAGGGGCTCGCGGGCGAGAGGGACGAGGCTCTCCACAGGCTCCACGCCGCCGTGTGCGAGCTCCGGCGGCTACAGCGTGTGGAGAGGGAAAGCAAGAGCTTGCGAGTCGGCCTCCGGTCGTCGGAGAGAATCCGAGGACAGCTGACATCCTTGCTGGAGGAGTGCGAGCGCTCCTGGGTCTTGTCTCCTCCTCCCTGCGCCTGTGCCCGCAAGGACTTTCCTCCGGCTGGCGTCGTGATGGGAGGCGGTCGAGGCGGGGGGAAAGAGAGCGCCAAGCTGGATGAGGCTGCGGACGAGGGGAAGAAGGAAGAGCCGAAGGAGGAAAAGGGGAAGGAGAGGGAAGAGAAGAAACTTGCGGTGGAGAAGGAGGACGAGGAGGAGGAGCAGCAGCAACAGCAACAGCAGCAACAGCAGCAGCAGCAGGAGGAGGAAGAAGAAGAGGAGGAAGCGCATACAGACGACGGTGGGGAGAAGGGGGAAAATGAAGACAAGAAAAGAGAAGAAGTTTTCCGGGGGCACTGGCGGGAATGGGGCCTGACGGAAAGCGAAGAGGGCGGCTCTCCTGAGGCCGGCCTGGGGGCGAAGAACGCCAGAACGGCAGAAGCCTCCTCCTTCCCATCCTGCGGGGCAAGCGGTAGCACCCTGACCACTGCCGCCAGCATCTTGTCGGACGCAGAGGGCTTGCACGCGGTCTTCTGTCGGTATTCCAGCCTGCAACAGCACCGCTCCAGCGCCCACCGTCCCGTCCCCGCTGCCCTGGTCGCCAAGCCTTCTCCTCCTTCCTCCTCCGGCATGCCCCCCTCCCTCTTCTCCTCCCGGGGGGAGCTGCTGGCAGCGGCGAACGAAAGGAGGAAACACGCGACAGAGACCAAGAGTGCGGTGCTTCATAGCTCGGTGGTAGCTCACGTGCCTGAAAATAGAGGGGAGGTGACGAGGAGGAAAATGGGCGCCTTAGCAGGAACAGAATCCGAGGATCGCGTTGTAAAGGCCGGCAGCAGGGGGGATGTCGAGGGGGAGGA
>Ga0209925_1000887_pt1 | contig 15166 bp, 13 predicted proteins | sample SalPonR2_A_D1_MG_FD_185702 | JGI IMG/M metagenome (GOLD analysis project Ga0209925, IMG submission 185702) | Salt pond soil microbial communities from South San Francisco under conditions of wetland restoration - Salt Pond MetaG R2_A_D1_MG... ...
TAACGAGCTCACCAGTTTCAATATCATCAGCTGTCTGACCAGAAACAAAGATCAAACCATTATATTTTACTGCCTGAGAATAGTTACCCGGTTCGGGAGCTTTTTTGGTATAAATTGCCTTTTTCATGCACAAAACCTCCGTTTTTACTAAAATTTAAATAATTATATTTATTTATAAATTATGTTCTCCAAATATAAGATATTACATATTTAAAAATCTTTTATAACTTTTCATCTAATTACACTCAAATATCAATTAAGAAATGAGGTAAAATAGGGGTAAGAAATATTACCCCTATTTTATTTATATTAAAAAGGACCTAATCCTATAACTACAGCTCCTCCAACTGAAATTAAACCGATAATTAATTGAATAACAAGTAATTTCCAGACATATGAGATCCATTTACCATATTCAATCTTAGCAATACCTAAACAGGCCATTGTTGCACCAAGTGTAGGTATGAACATATTGGAAAATCCATCTCCATATTGAAATGCTAAAACTGCTACCTGTCTTTTAATACCTATTAAATCAGCTATTGGAGCCATAATAGGCATTGTAACCATTGCTTGACCACTACCAGAAGGTATAAAGAAATTGATAAAGGTTTGTACTATAACCATCAAACCAGCAGATAAAATATTAGGTAGATGGTAAAGAGGTTGAACTAAGTAGTAAACTATTGAGTCTAATATAGCACCCTGTTCTAAAACTACCATAATACCTCTGGCAACACCAATCAACAATGCTCCATAAAGTAAATACTTAGCACCTGCTACAAAGTGTTCCCCCATTTCATTAGGACTCATACCATAAACAATTCCTACTGCAATACCCATTCCAAAAAACAATCCTGCTAATTCATTTATATACCAACCATACTGTAATACTCCAAACATTAATATGCCTAAAGCAGCAACAAAAACAAATAGTACTCTTTTTCTAGCACTTGTTAATTCTATCTCTTCTGAGTCACTATTCAATTCCATATCACTATAATCAATACCCTGGACATAACTTTTCGAAGGATCTTTTTTGATTTTTTTAGCATATCTAATAATATACCAGATTGTTACTCCCACAGAAATAAACCAGAATAACCACCTGTACCACATTCCTGAAAATAACGGTAGTTCAGCAATACCTTGTGCAATTCCTACTGTAAAGGGATTAATAGGAGCTGAGGCAAATCCAGCAGCTAATCCTAATAAACCCATTGAAATACCAACAACCGCATCATAGCCTAATGATAAGGCTATCATAATGGCAAAAGGCATAAATCCAAGGGCTTCTTCATATAGCCCCATAACACCACCTAAAAGGGCAAAAAATACAGTGGTAATTATTATTACTAGGTTCTCTTTTTTGGTACCTTTCACCGTTTTATACAACACAGCATCTATAGCTTTCGTCTCCCTTAGGATTTGCACAGCCCCACCTATGATAAATACAAAAAAGACAATGTTGGCTGCATTAATCATACCTAACTGAAAGGATTGTAAAACTGTAAATAATCCGACTGGTTGTTGTTCTATATTTTTATATGTACCTGGTTCTACTGCTTGTCTACCATTTCTTTCAACTCTAGTGTACTCTCCCGCTGGTACAACATATGTCAAAACTGCTGCTATAACTATGATCATAAATAAGAGCACATACGTGTGTGGTACTTTTTCGGCTAAGTTTTTAATAGACATAGATATCCTCCTTGTTATTTTGTAAATATTTTATCTTTTCGCTGCTAAATTCAGATTTTTTATTATTTTGAGCTTATTTTCCCCCCTTTCCTATATTATTTGATATATTACAAGATTTATACACATACCTTACCTGCTTTATTTCCTGTAAGTAATCCATTTTTTACTATTAATTTACCAGAAACAATTACAGTATCTATACCCTTTGGCTTTGCAAGGGGCTCATTATAATTGGATTTATCAATTACTTCATTTAAATCGAATAATGTAATATCAGCTTTATAACCTTCCTTTATTTTACCTCTATCATCTAAACCTATCCTTTTTGCAGGCATAACCGTCATCTTTTCGATTGCATTAACTAAATCTAACTCTTTTTCTTCCCTTACATACTTTCCTAAAACTCTGGGGAATGTCCCGGCTGCTCGAGGATGACCATATCCATCCTCTACCAACCCGTCACTAGCTATCATAACTAGAGGATGTTTTAAAATCTTTATTACCTCTTTTTCATTCATTACAAAAGCAATAACTAGAGTATCTGGTTCTTTTTCTCTAAGATAATTAAAAATCTCTTTATTACAACTTCTTCCTTTATATTTACCCCCACATACTTTAATAGCTTCATATCCCACATTCCATCTTTTAAAACAACCATCATCAAATACTGCACTTCCAATATAAGTGCTGAAAGAATTATATGGGTAACAATCGGCCATGATGTCAACTCCCGCTTGATGGGCAACCTCTATCATTTTTAATCCTGCTTTTGCTTCACCAAAAGCAATACAACTACCTAGATGTGAAACCTGCATTTTCACTGGGACATCTCTTGAAATAATAATTAATTCTCCAATTGATTCTAAAGACCTTTGTGCATCAAACCTGTAATGGGCAGATACTAATTTACTTTCAAAATCAGAAACTACTTTGCTTAATTCAATGAGCTCCTGAATATTTGCACCAGGAATATATTCTAATCCAAAAGATATACCTAGGGCCCCTGCACTCAATTCTTTTTTTAATATTTCCTTCATCTGTTTGATTTGTAATTCGTTTACACTTTTATAATTATCTTCACATCCAACCTTTTTTCTTAAAACACCGTGGCCAACTAAACCTAAATAATTTATTGGAGGTTTTGCTTCAGTCAATTTATTATAATATTTTTTAATATTATTAGTTCCAAGTCCACAGTTGCCACCTACAGCAGTTGTGACTCCCATTAGAACCATATTATTAAATATTTGTAACTTTATTTTTCCTTCTTTTAATTTATCTTCATGCATATGGATATCGATAAAACCTGGACTAATTATCTTCCCTTTTGCATTTATTATTTTATTTGCTTTTACTTTTTTTTGTGTGATTTTTTGAATAACTCCATTTTCTATTCCTATATTTGCCTCATAAAGTCCATCATTGTAATCTACAATTTTACCATTATTAATTCCTATATCCAATTATATACCTCCCCTAGCCACAAATTGTATTTAGTCTACTGTCGACAGCAGTCTTTAAAAAACAATGGCCTTTATTAGACCATTTCAGATAAAGATTTTATATGATTAATAACAGCTTGTTTAGTCTCTTGTACACTTTCATCTTTTAAGCATTTCAAAATATCTCTGTGTTTTAAGCTGGCTTCTCTTAAGTTTTCTTCCTTTTTAGCATCTATTATCATAGCTAGTTGTAATTGATAGTATAAAGTAGTTAATATTTTGTTGGTCCATTTAGTATTAGATTTGTTCCAGAGATAACTGTGAAATCTCATGTCTCTTTTGTTTACTTCTACAATTTTTTCATTTTCATCTCTATCACTTTCAGCAATTTCAACCATCTCTTCAACCAAATTTTCTAAATAATCGAAATCTTCTTCATCCATTAAGTCATTTTCTATTAATATCTTAAAAACTCTTTCTTCTAGCATAACTCTGATGTCAAATAATTCCTGGATTTCATCTTGGTCAAATTCTACAACAAATGTTCCTTTACGAGGAATAGTTTCCACAAGTCCTTCACTTTCTAGTTCTTTAATTGCTTCTCTTACAGGAGCTCTACTTATATCTAATTCATCTGCCACCTTTGATTCTACTATCCTGTCACCACCAACATAGTTTTCCAAAAATATCTGTTCTCTTAAGTAATCTACAACACTGCTTTTTAAGCTTTTGTGAGCGAACCTCTTTTTCGGGTTCATTTTAATCCCTCCGAATCACTGATATTATATTAGTTTCTATTAAATTAATAAATTTATTCTCTTAATTTTTACTTTCTTGACTACAGTTTCTATTCCTTCTTATTTTTATAATATCAGCTTTATACTAACTCTTATTTACTAAATAATTTATGAGGGAAGTCGTAGAATTCTTCACAGCCATCTTCAGTTATTCTGATGGCAGAGCTCATTTCAAAGCCAATCTCATCCTGCCAGATAATAGGTATTAAATGGAAAGTCATATTAGGTTTAAGTACTGTTTTATCATGAGGCCTCATACTTGCAGTTTGTTCGCCCCAATCTGGTGGATAGTTCAGACCAACGGAATAACCTAATCTAGAAGCATCTACTAAGTTACCTTTTGCAATTGATTTTCTCCATTTTTCTTCTACGGCTTCACATGTGACACCTGGTTTAATAAAGTCTAAGGTCTCATGTAAACCTTCTACTACAAATTTAGTAATTTCCTGCATTCTTTTTGGTGGATCCCCTAAATATACAGTTCTAGCTAAGGGAGCATGGTATCTATTATAACAACCTGATAGTTCTAAGATTACTGGTTCATTTTTTTCATATCTTCTTTCTGACCAAGTAAGGTGGGGTGCATCGATTCCGTCTCCAGCTGGCATTAAAGGAACAATAGCCGGGTAGTCCCCTCCAATTTCATCGGTTCCAGAAATTTGTGCTTTTGAAATTTCAGCTGCTACATCACATTCTCTTTTACCAACTTCTAATTCTTCAATACCGGTCTGCATAACTTTTTCAGCAATTTTACCGGCCTTTTTCATCATTTCAATCTCTGGATCTGATTTGATTTGCCTTACCATGGCAACTAACAGGTCTGCATCCACAAAATTGGCTTCGGGAAATCTCTTTTTAAGGATTTTATAGGTTTTATGGGTAAAGTAGAATTGGTCCATTTCTAAACCAATATTTTTATCTCCCCAACCTTTTTCTTCCATAACATCGGCAATAAAATCAACAGGGTGTTTACCAATAGGTGAATGAACATAATCATCAGCATAGTTTCTAATATTTTCAGAACTAAGATATGTAGTAACTTTGGCTGCATTGGCATCCATGTTTCTACCTATCCAAACTGGTTCTTCTTGATCCAATGAAACTAATACACATTGATGAACATAAAAGGACCATCCGTCATATCCTGTTAAATAATTCATATTAGCCGGATGAGTCGACATCATTACATCAATACCTTTATCCTGCATTCTCTTCTTAGTCTTTTTAACTCTACTTTTATATTCTGATTCACTAAATAACAATTTTACCCCTCCCCTTTTGAAGTCTAAACCCAACCACGCATCTTAACGGCTTCAGCCACTTTTCTAAGTGCAACGATCCAGGCACCTAATCTGGTGGTAGTATCAAACTCTTTAGCAGTATCTCTAGCATTCTTATAAGCAGTTAAGATCTGTTTATTTAATCTTTTTTCTACCTTTTTAAGATCCCAGTAATCATCTGTAATACCTTGAATTCTTTCATAGTGACAGACTATTGCTCCTCCGGCATTTGCAACCACATCAGGAATAACTTTGATACCATTTTCTTTTAGTTTTTCTTCAGCTTCTGGAGTAATCGGACCATTTGCTGCTTCTATTATCATATCAGCTTGAATATTATCAGCGTTTTCACCGTTTATCACATTTTGAACTGCAGCTGGAATTAATAATCCACATTCTAATTCTAATAGCTTTTCATTACTGATATTTTGTGCTTTTTGATAACCTTTTAGACCATTATTTTCTTCACAATATTTTTGCATCTCAGGAATATCAAGTCCGTCTTTATTATAAAATCCTCCGCTTATATCACTAACAGCAGTTATTTTTGCTCCTATATCATAAAGATAGCGAGCAATTGTAGCTCCAACCTGACCAAAGCCTTGAATTACAACTTCCTCTTCCTTAAGGTCAATATTATTATCTTTACAAGCTTCTTGAGTAACATAAAAAATACCTAGGCCTGTTGCTTCTGCACTACCGACTGTTCCCCCCATTATATTAGGTTTGTCATTAATAGCAGGCGGATTATGTTCTCCGGTAATCTGTTCATATTCATCTAACATCCAGGACTGTGTTCTATAATCAGTACCAATGTCCGCACCCGGAATATCAATTTTAGGCCCTTTTGGTTTAAGATTTCTAATAAAGCCTCTGGTTAATCTTTCTAATTCCCAGTCACTTAATTTGGAAGGATCTACTTTAATGCCACCTTTTCCTCCCCCGGCTGGTACACCAGAAACAGCATGTTTAATTGTCATAAATAATGCTAAAGCCTTTACTTCATCAAGATGTAAGTTCGGTACAAAGCGAGTTCCATCTCGAGTTGGTCCCAAAGCATCGTTATAATGAACTCTATAAGCTTCAAATAATTTAAAACTACCGTCATCCATTTTAAGTGGAATAGAAAAGTCGATTATTCTTTTTGGTCTAGACATCAAATCCATTACTCGTGGATCTATACCTGCTAACTCACCTGCTTTATTTAAGGCATCCAATGCAGAATTAAAAACATTATCCATATATTTCTACCTCCATATATTATAAATTTTCACCTTTTTATCAGAAATATTATTAAATATTATATTTTTTCCTCTTACTTATCTTTTGATAGATTGAAATTAAAACCAGCTGTCATATAAACAGCTGGTATTATATTTTAAACTTTTGGTATTGATAGGTCTTCCTTATAATCGTTCATAACAATATCGTGTTCACTTCTATCTAGCCATTCCATTATAATTTGTGCTATTTTAACTCTCATCTTTGCTAAGTTATCTAAATAATTAGGACTTTGTGCATCTATCCAACTATTATATAAATCTGCTTCAGATGGGCCTGGTTCAATTTTGAAATATACCGGTGAAGCTATTCTAGCTATATCAGCTGCTTCATCATATCTTTGGAAACCACCCATAGATTCAACTAGACTCATATATACATCTAGAGGTACTTTGACTCCACCTTGTCTAATTGAAGAAAGCATAGGTAATGTCATATCAGCTAGAGGATTAAAACTATCTGCTCCTAATTTTTCCAGCATTTTTCCAGCAACTGCGGTACCGTGTCCAGCAAAAACAGAAACTTTAAACTTAACATCTTGAGGGATTATACCCTTATCTCTCATATCATTTAATAAGGTTAAAGCAGATTCATCTGTAATCAAAAATCCACGAATACCTGCTTCTATACAACGGTCGATATTTTTTAGATATCTATAAAGCATATCATGACCTCTCAACCTCATACCGCTTACAATACCTTCTTCACCAGAAGTATATTGTCGACCAGTATCCCATTCTCTACTAGCGACAGGATTAACAAGTAGTTCAAGATCATTATCTGCACCTACTTGGGCAAAGTGCTTTAATTCCTGGTCATCTAACATGGTTGCCCCTCTTACAATTGAGATAACTCTGTGGATAGTAATATTTCTTTTATCTGCTTCTTTTACCATTTCTTCTAAATTAGATGCAGACTCAATACCTGATATTTCTATTCTGGCATGAGCACCACCGGGAAAAGTTAATTCTGAGTCTGGCATATCATACCTTTCCCTTAATGAATATTCAGTATCGTTTTTAATATAATCAGCCATTTTTTTAAATGCCATTTAAACAACCTCCTATTATAGTTTTTTATTTATTCAAATTCAGAAAATAATTCTTCAAATTCTTCTTCACTATCTTTTATATGATATACATGTTCATCTTCAGGGAACTTCTCATTTTTTACATCATCAATATATTCTTTAAAAGCTTCTATTTCTATCTCAGCTACATTCGCATACTGTTTTACAAACTTAGGTGTAAAGGCCTGGAACATACCTAACATATCTCCACAAATAAGTAGTTGTCCATCACAAGGTAAACCAGCCCCGATTGAATAAACCGGAATATCTAATTTTTCAGTTATAAATTCGGTAACTTCAGGTGGTACAGCTTCTAAAAGAAGAGCTTGAGCTCCCGCTTTTTGAACTGCTACTGCATCTTTAATTAATTCTCTGGCACTATCTACAGTTAAACCTTGAGCTTTAAAACCACCAAGCTGCCCTGAACTTTGTGGTGTTAGACCAATATGTCCAAATACTACAATACCTGCATCACTAATTGCTTCAATCTGGCTAGCTACTCTCTGGCCACCTTCTAATTTAATTGCATCCATATCTGCTTCTTTTAAAAATCTTGCAGCATTTTCTACAGCTTTTTCATCTGAAACCTGATAAGATCCAAAAGGCATATCTCCTATACAAAATGTATTAGGAGCACCTCTTCTAACATCCTGACTATGGGCAATACAATCTTCCATCGTAACAGGCACGGTCCCTTTATAACCCTTAACAACCATTCCTAGTGAATCTCCTACTAAGATCATATCCATACCTGCTTTTTCAGCAAACTGGGCAGTTGGAAAGTCATAAGCTGTTATCCAAGCAACTTTTTCTCCCTCTTTTTTCATTTCATTAAAATCTAAAATCGTTTTCTTTTTAGCCACTACAATACCTCCTTATATTTTGATGGTTTACTTTGAAAATATTACTCATAAAGTTTGAGTATTTAATTTATCACCACCTAAAAATTATATGTAATTATTTAATTTGTCGATTGTCGACAATATACACTAACTAATTTATTCAACACTATTTTTTAAAATCCTTTTTTAAATTTGAAAAAATTATAATTTTCAGAAAATTAATGCTGGAAAGTTTTTTAAAAAAAGAAGACTTAATGACCGACAAATCATTTATGAGAATTTTTTCTCAAAATATTTTTATGCTACTTTTTTTCTTTCCCTTACACTCAAAACTACTAATACTGACCCGCCTAAAACTAAAATCGCACCTATTATCTGATAAAAATTTAAGATATCGTTGAAAAATATTATAGATAGCACAATAGTAACCACTGGTTCTATCATACTTAAAACTGAAATTGAAGTAGGATTAGTCATCTTTATGCCTTGAAAAAAGGCTAAAAAACCTAGCATTGAAACCACAGCTATTCCTGTTACCGGCAGCCAGGTATCTGCTGTGAAAGAAAATTGCACATTATTACTAATAAGCCCCACTGTTAAAAATGAAAATGCAGCAAATAAGCAGACCATAGCTATTGTGGTAAGCAATGGTATATCTTTTAATATGTGGTCACCAAATAGAGTATAAACAGAATAAAATACGGCAGCACCAAAAGCAAATAAAATGCCGATAAGAACAATTTCTCCACTTGTTTTTCCCAAAACAAAAATTAGACCTATAAAAGAAACTATAATTGCACCTACTACTTTTTTAGTTAATTTCATATTAAGAAAAAAGGCTGATAGGCCAGCTGTGATAAAAGGATAAGTATAAAAGATCAAGACAGCTAAAGATGCAGGTATATATTTTATAGCGGAAAAATAACAGAAACTGAATACCGAATAGAAAATCCCACCCATAATAAATATATTTAATATCTGTTTTTTATTTAAGATTACCTTTCTTTTAGTAAGAAAGATATATAAAAAAAGCAAAATTGAGGCTAATGTAAAGCGTAAAAAAAGCAGGGTAAAAACATTTATCCCACCATCATAAGCAAATAAAGCTAAAATTGGTACAGTGCCAAACCCAACTGCAGATAATATTCCATAAGTAGATCCTAAGATACTGTCATCCAAATAATTTTCCTCCTTTTGTAAGTTTATTTATATTTAGCCCTTAATATACCTCTTTTTATATATTTTTATAAATACCTTTATTAAATATTAAATTTAATTTCTTTTCCTTCTCGAGATGATTTATAGATTGCATCTAATATCAATGTAACTATATAGGCTTCGGTGGGCTTTACAATGGGGGTTTTGTCTTCAATTATTGCTTTTAACCAGCTAACTGCTTCTAGATATCCTAAACTATCTTGACCCTTTGTTCCTGGAACCATTTTTTGGATTGAACTTTGTATTGTCTCTTTATATTGACCACCCTCTATCATATTATATTTTAATTCATTTTGATTTCTACTTAAACTCCACCTAATTTCCGCTCCTCTCTTCGTTCCATACAAAGTAGCGGAAGCTTCTTTTGGATCACTAGTGTTTAATATCCAGGAAGTTTCCAAAAAGATAGCGGCACCATTTTTCATTTTTATAAAGCCAAAAGCAGAATCTTCTACATCATATTGTTCAGGATCCCAAAAACCAAATAAATTCCCTTCTGTTTTATCACTCATTTTATTAAAAACCGAACCTGAAACACTCACTGGTTCATAATTATCCATTAACCACAAAGTTAAATCTAAAGCATGAGTTCCTATATCAATTAAGGGGCCACCACCTTGTTTTGATTTATCTAAAAAAACACCCCAAGATGGTACAGCTTTTCTCCTTAAAGCATGTGCTTTTGCAAAATAGATTTCTCCTAACATATCTTTTTGACTATCTGTTTTGAGTTTTTGAACATCACCTCTAAATCTATTTTGATATCCAATTGTAAATTTCTTATCAGATTGCCGCCAAGCTTCCATCATCTCTTCAGCCCCTTCTTTATTATGGGCCATTGGTTTTTCACACATTACATGCTTATTGGCTTGAAAAGCAGCCACAGTAATTGGAGAGTGCGAATCATTAGGTGTTAAAACATGAACCACATCTATTTTTTCATCTTTTAAAAGTTTTTGATAGTTTTTGTATGCCTTGGCATTTTCTGTACCAAATTCTTCAGCTGCTTTTATAGCTCTATTTATTTTAATATCACAAAAGGAAGTCATTTCACATTCATCAGATAATTTTTTCAAAGCAGGCATATGCTTATTATTAGCAATATCACCACAACCTATGATACCAACCTGTAATTTTTTACTACTCATACTTTTACACCTCTCTACTTTTAAATATTTATCTATATTAAAATTTTAAGTTTTTAAATCAAAACCAACTTCACGTGGATAAATAATTATGAAAATGAAAAAAGAGAACAACAACATTGTTATAGTTGAAAAGTATATCCTACTATCTGGAATATTAATAATAGCTGGATAAGAATTAAAAATACTGTGCATTAGAATACAAAATAAAAGGCTTTTAGTTTTTAAATAAAATATTGTTAGTTGCCAAGAAAAGGTCAACCCCAAAATAATAAAAACAAGAAAGTTCATACCTTTTTGCGGTGATCCTTGTATATACCAAAGTGGTAAGTGCCATAAAGACCAGATTAGGCTTGTTATAATAGTGGCAGATAGCTTATTATATTTTTTTAACAGACCCGGCAATAATATTCCCCTCCAGCCTACTTCTTCTAAACCACCTAATACTATATTAAATAAAATTAAAGGTATCACATTTATAAGGCTTTGTTTAAATAAAATTAGATTGTTATTAAACAACAGTCTATTTAAAACCCAGGGTATTAAAAAAAGTAAAAAAGGGATTATAAATACCCAAAAATACCATCTCTTATTTACATTCCATTTAAAGATTCTCCTTTTGATTTTTTTGTACATTCTCAAATTATTTTTTGGATTATATAAAATAAAGACTGCATAAAATGGTCCTAAGCCTCCTAAAACAAACAAAAACAAATATAAGGGGTCACCATAATTAAAACCAAAATAATTAGCTGCTATTGCTAAAAGCAACCATAAAGTCCAGGAAAAAAAGTATGTATATATTACATATTTTATGGTTTTGAAGTTCAAAACTATCTCAACTCCTTAATTGTTTAATTATCACTAATTAATTCATATATTATTTATGTTTTCGAATATTCCTTTAATTTTTTTAAAACTATCTTTAAAAGACTTGTTTAAATATACATATCTATTTATTTTATTAGGTTTTTCCCTTTTTATGATAGAAATAAGTAAACATTTTTGATATTATAGGAAAAAGAGTAAATAAATTTAATTTAAAAAAATTAGAATGGAGTGGAAAAAATGAAGCATGATTTTTTAAATCATCCTTACTATTCAAGACAAGTTACAAGATTTGCAAATAATGGAATGGTGGCAACATCCCAACCACTCGCTGCACAGGCTGGACTTGATATTTTAAAAAATGGTGGTAATGCTGTGGATGCAGCAGTTGCTACTGCTGCTTGTTTAACTGTTGTAGAACCTACTTCAAATGGTATTGGTGGGGACGCATTTGCAATAGTTTGGCTGAAAGGAAAAATGCACGGCTTAAATGCTAGTGGTTATTCGCCAAAAAGCATTTCAATTGAAAAAGTAAAGGCTAGAGGATATAAAGAAATGCCAAAAACTGGCTGGCTGCCAGTCACTGTTCCTGGTGCCCCAGGTGCCTGGTCTGAACTAATTGAAAAATTTGGTAATTTAAGTATGCAAGAAGTTTTAAAACCTGCTATCGAATATGCTGAAAAAGGTTATCCTATTTCTCCTACTCTCAGTAAATTTTGGAAAAGAGGATATAATAAATATAAAGAAACTTTAGAAGGTGAAGAATTTGCTTCCTGGTTTGATACTTTTACTATTAATGGGAAACCACCTCAGGCAGGAGAAGTATGGAACTCAAAAGGACATGCTGAGACTTTGAAGATGATTGCAAAAACTAATGGGGAAGCTTTTTATAGAGGCGAATTAGCAGAAAAAATAGAGCAATACTCAAAAAAGCATGATGGTTTTTTGAGGAAAGAAGACTTAAATGATTATCACCCAGAATGGGTGGAACCAATCAGTGTAAATTATAGAGGTTATGATGTGTGGGAAATCCCCCCAAATGGTCAAGGACTTGTGGCTTTAATGGCTTTAAATATATTAAATGATTATGAATTTAAAGCAAAAGATACCATTGAAACTTACCACAAACAGATCGAAGCTTTAAAGTTAGCATTTTCAGATGGCAAAAAATATATTACAGATATCAATAAGATGAAAGTAACCGTTAATGATTTGCTTTCTAAGGAATATACAGCTAAAAGACGTAATCTAATTAAAGAAGAAGCTTTAACTCCCGAACCGGGGAATTTAAACAAAGGAGGAACAGTCTATCTAGCTGCGGCAGATAAAGAAGGAAATATGGTTTCCTATATTCAAAGTAATTATATGGGCTTTGGTTCCGGCTTAGTTGTACCTGATACCGGAATTGCGCTGCAAAACAGAGGGCATAGTTTCTCACTTGATAAAAAACATCATAACCATTTAGAACCACATAAGAAGCCTTACCACACTATAATACCAGGCTTTTTAACTAAAGACAAGCAAGCTATTGGACCTTTTGGTGTCATGGGTGGATTTATGCAGCCCCAGGGTCATTTACAAGTATTAATGAATCTAATAGACTTCAACTTAAATCCACAAGCTGCTCTTGATGCTCCTAGATGGCAGTGGATTGAAGGCAAAAAAATAAAGGTTGAAAGTAATTTCCCTAAACATATTGCTGATGCCCTAGCAAGAAAAGGTCATGAAATCAGTATGGCTTTAGACTCAGGCAGTTTTGGAAGGGGACAGATAATTTTCAAAGATAATAAAAGCGGAGTATTAAGAGGTGGAACTGAAAAAAGAACTGATGGACACATTGCTCTATGGTAATTATGTATCACAAGCCTAAAAAAATCTGGATTTAAAATATTAATTAGGAGAGGATATTAGATGTTATATGGAGTGCTTTTTTCCATACTTTCAGGAATATTAGTATCATTACAGGGTATTTTTAATACCCGGGCCAGTGAACACATCGGGCTCTGGCATACCAATACTCTAGTACATGGATCCGGGTTTATTCTGGCTTTTATTATACTTATCGCTGTTAACAAAGTGAGTTTTGCCAATATTAAAGAGGTAAATCCTTTCTATCTATTAGGGGGCGTTATAGGAGTATTAATCGTTTTTAGTGTAATGAAAGGTATTTCGGCTTTAGGAGCCAGTTATGCTATTACTATTTTAATTGTCACCCAAATCCTGGCAAATGCTTTAATTAATTATTTTGGTATTTTCGGTGAACATGTAATAACATTTTCCTGGACACAAATACTCGGATTACTAATGATGATAGGAGGAATTTTCCTCTATCAACTTACTTAGATTTAAAATTTAACACTATTATGATAAGCCCCTCATAGTGCTATGAGGGGCTTTTTGATTTTATATTATTTTATAAATTTATAACATTTTGCGGTTTATCTTTTAGCCATTTATAAATATTATTAAAAACTATTTCAGCTCTTTTAATAAAAGCTTCATCAGTAGCAAAAGCCACATGGGGAGTTAAAATAGTATTTTTAGCATTTAAAAGTGGATGATCTTTAGGAATGGGCGGTTCCATTTCAAAGACATCAATACCAGCACCTGCGATCTTATCATTATTTAATGCCGCAGCTAATGCTTCACTATTTACTATCGGACCTCTAGCACAGTTAATTAGATAAGCAGATTCTTTCATATTTTCTATCTCATTATTATCAATTAGGTTTACAGTTGCATCCATAAGCGGAACATGGATAGAAATAATATCACTTTCTGCCATCAATTCTTCTAATTCAACATACTGCATACCTAATTTTTTAAGGTTTTCATTTTCCTCGATATCATTTCCTAACAATTCACAGCCAAATGCATCAGCTATTTTAGCAACTTGTGTCCCGATATTACCTGTCCCAACGATACCAAACTTTTTATTAGCCAATTCATTACCTATTAATCCTGCCCGTGTTTTTTGTTTGCGAGTAGCTTGATCACCATCAATAACATTCCTCATTAAATTAATTGTTAAGCCAAAGACTAGTTCAGCTACTGATTGATCAGAATAACCTGAGGAGTTACTTATTAAGATATTATTATCATTACAAGCTTCAATATCAATATGGTCTACTCCTGTAAAAGCAACAGAGATGAACTTTAGATTAGAACATGCTTCAATAACATTTTTGGACAAAGGTAAGTTTGTGATAATGATTATATCGGCATCTTGAGCCCTTTTAATTATTTCATAATCTTCTTCTACTCTGCTTTCATAATATATAAATTCATGCCCTAATTTTTCTAACTTCTTTTTATAATTCTTTAAATTATTTTCTGAGATACCAATAGGTTCTAACATTACAATTTTCATTTTTCATCACTCCCGATTTTCAATTTAAATATATTGTAAACTTTTTAATACTAACTGTTTGATTGCACCACAAAAACCTAGAAATATTTACCAATAAGCATTTAACTAGTTGATTAAAATCATCTTGAAAATAGTCCACTTAATCCCTTATAATCATTGCTATGACAAGGTTTGTGTGATATAATTAAAGTAA
>Ga0209925_1000892_pt1 | contig 15114 bp, 10 predicted proteins | sample SalPonR2_A_D1_MG_FD_185702 | JGI IMG/M metagenome (GOLD analysis project Ga0209925, IMG submission 185702) | Salt pond soil microbial communities from South San Francisco under conditions of wetland restoration - Salt Pond MetaG R2_A_D1_MG... ...
TTTCCAAATTTTATATTTATATAATTTCCGTATAAATCTAAAGACTCTTTATCTTCTTTCTCCCAAAATATATCACCATGTTTTTTTACATCCAGTTCAATTATGTTATTATCATCATTAAAAAAAAGTTTCAAATTATCACCACCGATATACCCATTATCAAATCCAATATATGGATCTCCCGTTAAATTTGCAAAATTTTTTTTATCATCATATTTGAGATAATTAGAGGCTCCATAATAATCATTTTGTTCAAAATATACATTCCCGAATAATTCTATTACTGATTTTTCAGTAAAAAAAATTCCTTGATTGCTTTTGCTTCTAAAATTATCCCTCTTAATTTTAACATTTTTGTAAAAAACAATCTTGTTTTGGGAGATAATAAAATCAGCTTTTGATGATGATAAAAAATAATCGGTACTTTCAATATTAACTCCACCCAATAAATTAATAATTCCTTGTTGCGTATTATAAATTATTTTATCAGCAGAGTAATAATTTTCATTTAACTCAATCTTTACAGACCCCTCCAAAATATAAATATACCCTGACTTGAATTTTTGCACACGACTTTTATCTGCATTTATCAATTTCCATTTTCCCTTAAATTCCAGTGGTAAAATAACAGTAGCAAAAAAAAATAAAAAAATAATTACATTATTAATTTTGGCCATAAGTTTCTTTTAATACTACTTCCTTTAAACGCAAATCAGCTTCAAGTCCCCTGCCTTTTAAAATTCCGTCAACTTTTTCGATTTTTACTTCTTCTTCTGTATAAACCTTCTCTTTTTTGGAATCATAAAACAATTTTTCTGTATATAAAGTAGTTTGATCTGAAATATTTTTCAAAATAACATTTCCATTAAGTTCAATATCATTACTTGTTAAATTTGCAGTACCTTCATCTGCTTCTATTTCTGCTATTTTTTCTTCCTGTTTTCCAAAAAATTCAATCTCTACATTTTCACCTTCAACATTTTTTAAATTATTTTCTTTTTGAATTAATTTGGATACTTTCATTTTCCATTCGGGTTTACCCTGTCTGGTTGCTTTCACCGTTAACCCCTCATCAAAAACCTGTCCAAGTTCCGGAGCTTCTTCTTCTCTTTTCTTTTCTTCAGAACATCCAAATATAAATATTAAACCTATTATAAATAATATAAATATAATTTTTTTCATATCAAACAACCTTCACTTTCTAAAATAATAGAATATCAATTCCGGTTCGTATTACAAAACCAGAAGAATTTAAGGTCGTAAAATAATTTTCATTATCTTTTTCAAATTTAGCTCCATTATACATTAGTTCTGCAACAAGATTGGACCTGGACCCAAGCCTATATAAAATACCACCTGATGCCTGCCATACAAAACCGGTATATGTAATTGAATCATCAATATTATTATCACCAATATCGGTTCCTTCAAAAGATACATTGGTCAATCCATAACCAATTCCAAGTGCTCCGTAAGGTTTTATTTTATAGCTGCCTACAGGAAATTTAATTTTAAATTTTACAGTTACTGGTATATGCAATCCTTTCCATTCACTTAATTTTTGAAATATTTCCTGTTTAACTCCCACCTGTTCAATTTCTCCTTTTTTTGTAATATCTCTAATTTTTTTATAATAGAGATCCCCTGTAAGAACAACAGACACATTTTCATCTATTGCATATCCATAATCAATTCCCCACATTACACCGGATTTCAATTCAGAAGGAAAATAATATCCAACTTTAAATGCAAAATTATTAGATACAGAAAACATAGATATAGAAAAAAACATGAAAACCAAAAACAGCACTGTAATTTTTTTCATAATACCCCCTTAAGGCTTTCTTTATTATAAAATTAGTTTGTAAAATTTCAAGATAATAATAATTGCAAAATAGTTTTAAATAAATATAGAATATTTAATTAAAGATAGTTTATTTGTTTTTTTATTAGTTTCTCATTTTCATACCAAAGTTTAATATCAAATTGTATTTCATCTAATAATAATTTAGTAAAGATATAATCTCCCTCCCACATGGGTAACTCAAGCATCTCACTCTCCTTTACCCAAAAAAGATCCCCTTCGGGACAATTTTTTTTACAAATGCCTTTAAAACTATCACAAATAAACACAAATCCAACCCATTCTGTTTCAAAGGGAGAATTCCCAAGATTGGGGAAATTTAAAAAACCCATAAATTTTAATTTTTCTGATATTAAACCTGTTTCTTCATTTAGCTCGCGTTTTGCTGCTTCCATTATTGATTCATTTTTTTCTCTCTTTCCTCCAGGAGCAACATAATAACCTCTGTGAAAATCATCTTCTCCTTTATCTCTTTTAATCATTAAATAATTATTATCTTTTTTTACATAAACTAATACACCTATATTCATTAGAAAACCACTTTCTTATATATTATATCAGCAAGCCGGGAAAACCGGCTTGCTGATATTTTAATTTGCTGAAATATTAAATAATATTGGTCTAAAAACTCTTTGAAATGAAATTATTTTACCATTTGTTGTAGCACCTATAATTGTTATTTCAAAACTTAAACTAAAATCATTCAAAATTGAATAATCATACTCATTTGAAGTTGAATCCCAAACAAGTTCAAGAGCATTAGGAGAAAGGTATTCCCGTCTATCTCCAACCATTGTAAATGGAACTACACTAAAACCAACAATATTAGTCGCCAGTGTTTGAAAATGTGTCGCTCCTGTATGTGGGATATGTAATCTTCGGATAAGATTAAACATTTTATACCTGTGTCCACCCTCTTCATACCAATTATTATTATTATTAGAAGGAACTAAAAAATAACTAACTAAATAACCTACTGCTCCTTCTTCTACAGCAGGTTCTTCTCCATCTAAACCATCACCATCTTCATCAAGTCCATCACGTTCAGGATCTTCATTCACCCCGTCCTGAAGAGTTTGTCCATCATTATCATCGTCTCTATATTCAAGAAAATAATTATTCCTTATATTAGTATCTCCCCCCAATCCCTGCTGGTAAATATCTTCAGGAAGATTTATTGAAAAAGTAATTCCATCTTTTGGAATATCTTCATCAGTAGAATATTCAACATCCAGTTTCACAGGATCCAAAGACCCCATTTCGACCCCATCAATATTTTGTGGAAATGTGGATGTGCTAAAACTATAGCTTGTTCCATTATAATTTATTGTATCCGAAAAATGTAATGTTTGGTTTGTTACCCTACCATCAGCATCTCCTCCACTAACACTTACAGGAACTACATTTTTCTGAGGAGTCATCACCAAACTCATGGCTGAAATATCCTGCATTATAGTTGAGAATGCAATATCAATTTCCTGTCCAATTTGGGCTTTTTGTCTTATATCTGTAGCAAAATCAAGTAACTGTCCAAGAGCAGAATATATGCCAACACTAACTATTCCAAAAATAAAAACTGTAATAACTATTTCAATTAAAGTAAATCCATTTTTCTTCATAAGCTCTCCTATTTCCCTAATATGACATGAATTTTATAATATTTTTTAATGTTGCATACCTATCTCTTTCTGTAGATACCGCTTCAACATTAAATCCAAGATGATACAATTTTGTGTGGGTATTTCGATTAATATAATATCTCAAAATCTGTTCTTCTTCATTATAATACTCATTTATACCAAATTCCCACTTTGAAACATCATTATCAAAAATTCCCGGATACATCCAAAAAGCCGCTCCATAATTGATATTATCGGTGTCAGCTCCAAATATCCCTGATGGTTTAGTAGCATATAAGTACCAATCATTTGGTCCATTATAAAAACCATCTACATGTATAGCAGGATTCCTTGGGTAATCACTAAAATTATAAGTTAATGACTCTCCAAGAAGATTCCATCTATCCGGAGTACTCTGGTTATCATATCCATCATAAAAACCAACACCATCATTGGCAATCTCAAGTTTTTTAATATAATTATCAAGAACAGTTCTATCAAGTTCATCTCCATTTGAATCCTTTTTAATCTCACCAATAAACTCTCCCAAAACAGGATCTTCAAGATCTTTAACATGATTGTAAGCAGAATCATTTGAGGTACTATTTTTCCACATCTCCCTTAAATTTGAAATGATATATGGGGTATTTGATAATTCAGAATAATCATCTAAAAGTAAATGATCCAGTCCAAACCATCTGTTTATGAAGTATTTCTGCATCTCTGAACCAAGAGCAAAATTGTGAAACATCCTTTTTCCTATGAAAACAAATCTTGGAGATTCCGATTCATCATAATATACTGGTTCTTTATTTCCAATACCATCCCCTGTATCATCGGGATAAAAATCATCAGAATCCATGCTTCTAAAGGTATCATAAGGGGCAGCAAAATATCTGTGTAATAATTTTATAGCATCATCAGTAAAAACATCAGGAGTATCAGAACCCGAGAAGAATAATACCATGTCATAATCATCAAAAGATCCATTACTATCTTTATCTATTTTTGATACAAGATAATCTTTAGTTATCGTTGCCGCATCAATATGCACACAATCTTCAATATTATTTGTGCTGTCATATCTCCAGTAAAATGGCCCGGAATCTGATGTATAAAATTGAGAGGTAATACTCCCATCTATATCATCAAGATTCATAAGTAAGAGTCTTAAATTTTCAACTTTAACTGGAATCCATTTACTTGCTATATCAGATTGCAAATCTCCAGGTGAGGAAGTTTGAACTGCAGGAGTATCTGGAGTTCCATCTCCATCCTCATCACTGAGATAATAATATGAAGTATCTCCAGTATAATCGGTTGTATCTGTAGGGTCATATTCAGTTACTGAAATGTAAAAATAGAAAACACCTTCTTTTTTCAAATATGGAGAGGTGTCATCAAAATTTTTCTCAAGATCAAGATTTAAATCTGAAAGGGTAACTCCATAACCCTGACCATCATTTATTAAAGCAAGATCAAAATCTTTATTTTTGGGTGAATTTACACTTCTTATATCTCCCATTGAAAGGTTTGTCCAATTTGGTGGAACAACTTCGGTATAATGAACTTCCCATTTTTTTATACCATCCTGATCATAAGAAGACCATCCAATATAAAAATTTTTATTTTCCTGGTCTGTTACCGTAGGATATAAATCGGAATCTTTCCAATCCGGAGTATATATAAAAGGTGGTTCGAGATTGGGATGATTACTCTTCTGTCTTACATGTAGATGAGATACACTCGGACTATTATTACCAATATCCGGTTGATACTCTACATACCACATTCTTGCTTTACTCATTATATTTCCAGCTTTATCCTTAGCTTTTACACCCAGTAAAATTTTATCATCCTGTGCTAATTCTTCCAAAATTTCAAAAGAAATTGTAACATTATTTACATTATGTTTAATATAAGAAGACCTCGAAGTAGCCACCTGAATACCATCCAATGTAGTTATATCGGTTATGGTATCAATATCAGGAGCGACATCACCCTCACTGTAATCATATATTTTATAATATACTTCCGGCCATCCTCTTCCAATATATACACCACTCTGTGTTTCTACACCTGCTTCAATTTTAGAATCAACAATTTTAGCTGTAATAGTTGTCAATATATCATCTGATAGATAAGGAGAATCATTTGTACCTATTCCTGAAACATTAGGAGTTTCTGGTATTACAACAGGTGGTTCCAAATCAGGTTCATCAGTAACATAAACAGATGTTTCATCATAATCTACATTTCCTGCTTTATCTTTAACCACTACTCTATAGTGATGTTCTCCTTCAGGAACATCTTCCAGAGTAACACCAACATTCATATTGGTAAAAACATCAGCAATTTCAAGATTAATTGACTCATGTTTAACAAGATTCCATGTATATCCCTCTTCAAGCTCTTTTTTTTCAAAGACATAGATTCGATCCAGTGCAAAATTATCGGTTACTGTTACAGCAATAGTAACAGTTTGATTTGGAACAAATGTTCCAGGGTCTGGACTAAGTTCTGCTATTTCGGGAGAAGTAACATCAACTATGTAGGAATATGATCTTTCCATATAAAACCCCGATTCTCTATCTGGATTAGTCCTACCCATCACTTTTATCTCATACTGTCCCTCTTCAGAATCACTATTTATTGTATAATTATTGTAAACATATATAGTATTTGGTGTAATATCCGTTCCGGTTTTTTCACTAAAGTTACCTGTAATATCAGTAAATGCTGTATCCCCTGGAGCTTTTAAAAACACACCTACATCACCGGATTGTATATTTGCCTCTGTACTTGGATTTATCAAGAAGGGTTCAGATGAATAAATCTCCATATTATAATCAGTAGACATATCTTCCTGTTCAAATGCTTCGTCCGTTACTCCATCTCCATCATTATCAATATTATCTGAATCTGCTTCTAAAACATCCCCGTCTGTATAATCAATTTTTCCATCCCCATCATTATCCACACCATCTTTATCAAAGGGTGAAAAATTATCAAGATTATTAAGTCCATTTAAGATATCAGCATTTTTTCTATAATCAATTGCAAGCATTGCTGCCCCTGCTGCCGATAAATCAAGTCCATCATCACTGGTATCATTTATAACAAGATCAATACCGGGTAATTGAGATTGAATCCCTTTATGACCAATAGTTGTTGCCCAGTTTAATTTATCATCTGCTACTCCCTCTATATATTCAGCAGCTTTTACCGATATTCTTATTATATTATGGTCTTTAGTACTTGGAACCAATTCCTGGGTTATTCCATCTCCGTCAATATCATCAATATCCTCTTCCATAAAGTCCAGTTTGACTTTTACCCTTACTGTTCCGGTACTCAGTTCTAAAGTATAAATATTTTCTCCAACATCATTTATTTCACCTATCTCATATATATTTGAAGAACTCACATCATTTAAATATTTTAGATATTCATTGTTATTATCTTCAAGATAATCTTTTAAATATAATAAGTTATTAGTTCCCTCTCCTTTATAATTCCATCCTTTTAACTCAGAAAGGATGGTTTGAGCTACATTAAATACATCAATTCTTTTTTTTAATTTTTGCTCTGTTCTAGCGGTTACCATTAAATAACTAAAAATTGCTATGGCAACAGCTGTAACAATACCCATTGCTACCATCATCTCTATATAAGTAAATCCTTTTTTTATTTTCCTTTTCATATTAAACTCCTTTCTGAATTATTTTTCCTCTAAACCTGCAGGATAATCATTGACAATTCTCCAGTTCCAGACAGGTTGAGATTCCACTGCAATTGTAAAGGGAGGACTATAATTGTACAAATTAGGATCATAATTATAACTTCTTGTAGCAAATCCATAATCTGTCCTTCCAACACCCGGACTTCCATCACCTACAGTTGCATAAACCTGTTCGGAACATCCAAGTCCACCATAGATAAACCAGGTGCCCTTCTCATCAACATAATTATTAGATCTATCAAAAGTCTCCTCTTCTGCTACAATAGTTTCTCCATATATTCTATGACCGGCATAAAATAAACCAAATGTAAAAATATCAGGAAATCCATCCCCAGATATGGTACCTGATGAAGAAGAAAGAATCCCTGTTCCTGCAGAGTCACATCTATCTGTAATATTACCATTATAAGGAGCTATCATATTATTCGTCCACCAGTGATTTGAAATTGTAGTATTAAACATATCTCCTGGAATAATTGTGTCATGTTTGGCATTAACACCCAAAAGATTGGGCTCATTATATTTTGGAACACCGGGGGATCCGATTAAATTCCATTGAACTAAAGGAGCATAAGTTACTCCTCCTCCCTTATAATCTTTATATGTGAATCTAATTCTATCAAGAAATTCCTGATATAAAAGATCTCCAGCAAGAACTACATCAAAATTTGAAAAAATTGATAACTGCCCATCAAGAACCCCTGATAAACCCTGGATCCCAGAGGTTCGATAAATTCCGGAAGTTACAGGATATCCTTCATCGTAGGTTGGGGTTCCCTCACTACCACAAATTGAAAGGGGGACATCCGTTTCTCCAGCAGGTAACTGTCCATCTACAAATATTATTTTACTGTTCAAATCAGAAATAACAATTCGATAATAGTTTTCTCCAGAAGCCAAATCCTGTTTTTCCCCATTTGCATACACCTTACCCGAAGTATAGATATGGACTTCTCCATCTCCATTAACAGTTTTATCGCCTGGATCTAAGAACATATATTGGACATTAGCTTCCTCAACAAGAACACCATTTACCCTTGCAGAAGCTCTAACTTTTCTGAAATGCATTTCTGTTTTGGGATTTATTGTACTTCTAATATCCGGTTTTGCAAGATCTCCAATGAAATTCGCATGAGCATTCTTACCATTGTTATCCTCAAATCCCCATGTACTTATATCTGTACCATCATCACATGTAAAAGAATCATCTTTATGACTGGATGCCCAGCTGTCCCATTCATCTGGTTCTATATTTGAATCTGCAGCTCTTCTCTGAAATACAAATCCATCATACTGCCCTTCACCTGTAACATCAGATGTACTTAAAACATTATGAAACTTAGGAATTTGTTCTATATTAGAGGTTGGATGATCAATAAACATAATATAATCATTAGCATGCATTTTTCCATAAACATTATAACCGTGTCCAATATTTAAATGACCATCAAAAACAGCAACACTGAACTCACTTAAAGAAAGAGAATCTCCAGATGTTGCAGAAGCCTTAATATATGTCACTTTAGGTCTTTTGCCTCCTCCATTGTAAATGTATTGTCCATTACTAAGAGAAACATCAGCACTTCTGAAACTTGTTCCCTTGCAAAAAATACCATAAATAAAAGAAAAATCACTTGCAGCATCATCAGGTTTTTCAGCAATTCTAACCCAACCTTCCACTCTACCAAGAGGAATAGTTGTACCTGTTTCACTTGTATATATATCTTTTGTAGTGTCATCTTTCCATATATAATGATCTATAACCTTAATCCAGTATGTATTCTGATATTTATTATCATCAAAATTTACTGTGGAAACCGAGCTGTAATTATAAATATCAGTATCCGGATTGTCTACACTACCATCAACAAGTGTATCATCATCTCCTGAAGATTTTGTATTGTAGTCATAAAATCCATCATCACCAGGTTCATGCGCAGCATCATAAAGCCATTTTTTATATTTTTTTCCAATATTCCACTTTATTTCTTCTAATGCTATATTGGCATAATGAATTGAATATTCCTTTTCTTTATATGCAGTACTTGTTGCCATATAACTGTTAAGTAAAACGCCCAGCCCCAGAATTACAGCAGCGGTTACTGCAACAAATCCTATTGCCAAAAATAAAGCAAAACCTTTTTTATTTTTCATAATACCTCCTAAATCTATTTAATTTATATACTACTCTTTAATATAAAGCAATTTATATTCCATTATAACAATCTCAATTAAGAACATTTGTATTTATTTATTCTATATAATAAATAATTAAAACGTATTACCACTTATAAAATACTTTTAATACAAACTAATAGAAACTTATATGTATGAATAATAAAATATTGATATAATTATTGATTGATTTTGAAGCACTGCACCAAAACTATTCAATATATTTAACAAACTTATCAGTATTTCTTCTTTCAGGTATATTCTTATATTCAACCGGATATCCAAGAGGAGTTACCGTAGCAACATAATCCTTTTGAGGAATATTTATCAATTTCTTTACACTTTTTCTATTCATATCCGCTATCCAGCAGGTCCCAAGTCCATAGTTAAAAGCAGAAAGCATGAAATGATATGCAGCAATATCTCCATCCTGTTTTACCCTTTTGGTTTTGCTTTCATCCACACAAATGGCAACAGCAATTGAGGAATTATTTATAGGACTGGATGATTTTCCTCTTATAAGTGACAGCTCTTTTTGAATTTCTTTATTTTTTATTACAATATAATAATAAGATTGAGAATTCATTGAAGTTGGACTGAACCTTGAATCATTAAATATTTTATTTAATATTTCTCCGTTTACTTTTTTATTTTTAAATTTTCTATAACTTCTTCTTTGAGTGAAGATCTCTTTTCCATTTTTATAGGGTTTTAAAAAATGGTTGAAATATTGGAACTCAAGAGTTCGCCCCTCGGGATCTTTTGCAAAAAATTGATAAATTTTAAAATTTTCATTTTCTCTGGGCTCACAGGATACAATTGAATTTAATTTTTTATACATTGTATCCACTTTCTTCTTTTTATCAAAAAAAGTAGTAATAATACCATCTGTATCACTTTCATCCGACTTACAAAATCCAAGTAATTGATTTCCACTTTGAAATATTTTACATTTTCCCTGATCAAGCCATAATCTAAAATTTAACTTGCTTAAATAAAATTTTTCAATTTTTTCCATTTTTGCAGTTCTATAAAATATAATACCTGACATACAAACTCCTTATTTATCAATATCCAATTTTCTTTTAATTTTAATGAACAAGTTATTTAGATATTGGTATTCCGTTTTTGTTAAATCCCATCTTTTTAAAGAATTGAATAAAATAGTTCTCTTTTTTTTGACTCTTTTTCTTTTTTGGAAAAAAAGATCTGAAAATACATCAAATAAATTTTCAAACAATTCTTCTTTTTTACTCATATTAACGAAATTAAAACTACTTCTATTTTTCTCTTTATCGAATACAAAATGTTTTCTTAATTCATATCCAGCCAGTAAAACAGCCTGAGAAAGATTTAATACAGGCTTATGACTTGAAGTATCAATTGAAACAGTTTTTTTTACATATTTTAATTCCTGATTGTTCAGTCCATTAGTTTCATTACCAAAGAGAAACCCTACATGTTTATATCCACTGCTTTTGATTTCATGTATCATATCACTTAAAGTTATTTGCTGGAACATTTTCCTTTTTCTTGCTGTAAATCCATAAACAACTTCAACTTCTTTTATAAACTCCTCAAGATCATCACCCTTCTTTATCAACTCAATCTTATCAGCAGTACCTGCAGCCATTTTCTTTATTTCTTCTTCATCATAATTTAACGGATTTATAACATTTAAATTATCAAATCCCAAATTTACAAGTGCTCTAAGAGTAGCTCCAATATTTCCGGAATCATATGTTCTCAAAAGAGCGAATGAAAAATCCATTTTATCACAGAGAAACTTTCTTCAGGAATTTTTTTATCTCTTTATTATCCGATATGCTCATTTTTTTCATGAAAGCCTGATAGATATCATTCTGTTCTTTTTTGAGTAATTCAAATGTGTACATCTTTATTTTTGTAATATTATCAGTTGAAACAAGTGAAAATCCTGTACTAAACTCAAAAATGGAATAAAGATATTTTAAAAATTTTGGTTCAATATCAACTGTAAACTCAACAAACTCATCTATTAATAGTTTTGAAATTTCAATCTTATCATTATTACCACAGATATCCTTGAAATAATCCCAGATATCTAACATTTGTTCCATATTAATTTTTTGGTGGATATCTTTTATTGCCAGTTTCTCAAGATCCTTTTCCGGTTCATTGAAAATTAATTCAACAAGCAATCCACTCAATTCATCAGAATCAACGCTTTTAATATACTTAACTAATTCTTTTCTCACACGCTCATCTTCACTATTCAAAATGGGTTTTAGATTTTCTAATTCAATTTCCTTATTAATCTCTGATAAAATACTTAGTCCATTTCTAACCACATACCATCTATCATCAATTAAAAGTCTTTTTAAATATGGAATGGATTGTTCTCCAATATCAGAAATCAAGTCTATGAGAATTCTTCTAATTTTTCTACTCTCTTCCTCCATTAATATCTGTATTAATGGTTGAACAGATCTACCTTTGAGTACAACAATAGCTTCAAGAAGCGGAGATGCATCTTCTTCAACTTTTGAATTCCTATAATAATCGAGAAGTTTTTCGATATAATCATATATTTTTATTTTACTGATTATATTTAATATTTTTTCATGTTTATCCATAAGTACAAAAATATCTTTAACTTTTTCATATTTTTTTCTCTTTAACAATTTATCAACAAGTAAAAATATTAATCCAATAAAATGCCTTTTAAATTCTTCAGTTAAAGAATCAAAATTTTTAACTGTGAAATTAAATATAAACTTGAAAGTTGTAAAAAATTGAACAGAAAGTTCAGGTCTAAGATAATCAATTAATTTTTTGAATTTTTTTATAATGCTTATTCTAACCTCTTTTCTTTTATCAACAAGACATGTTCTAACAAATTTATCAATATTTTTTAAAAATTCAGAGATCATTTCATAAGCAATATTTTCAAATAATTCCAGCAAATCAACATCAATCAAATCCTGAGGTAAAGCCCCTATATTAGCTATCCTTCTGCTTTTTTCAAGATAGTTCAAATCTGACCATGGTAATAATTCATATTTATCCTCAATATCCGATATGTTCATCTCATTAGTTTTAACCTTTTCAACATCTTCTTTATTTATTTTTGTGAAAACTCTTCTTTTATTTCTTTTAACTTTATTGGGCTTCCTCTCTTCAATATTCATTTTTTTTGTTTTAGTGGATGTAGCAGTTGCCTTCCCAATTTCTTTTTCTGAAACGACTCTGGGACCACTCCCAACATTATCATCCCTTTGAAAATTCTCAACCATGTTGGCTTCAATATTACCACCTCTTACAAAATTATTACCGCTTATTTGATACAAAAAATGAATATCATCAAGATTATGAGATTGTGTGGTTTTTAAACACCATTCGCTGGTTTTTTTACGGGAATCAACCATTATTTTTAAAAATAGTTTTACATCTTTCTCATCTGCACCCCTTAAGATCTGAAACCCATTAAAGGAACGCTCCGAGAAAAATTTTTCAACAATGTTGATTTTACTCGTGCCCATGGGAATTTTGTTTCCATTTACAAAAACTCTATCATTTGAAAAAATATACACTAAATCATCTTCCATGCTGATAATTTTATTTACCATGGGAAGAAGATTTTCAAATGCCTTCTGTGTTTGTGGGTGATCGCTTTTATAAAGCTGTATTTTCTGTAAGACAATTAAAAATATCTTTGCAAATCTTTCAAATAGTGACATATAATTCCTTTCAAATTTCTACAATTTTTATAATATTTGTTGTTCCTGTTTTACCAATAGGTGTTCCTGCTGTAATTATAACTCTATCATTATTTTTTATAAAACTATTTTCTTTTAAAATCTCCTCAGCTTCTTCAAACATCTTATCAATATTTTGAAAGAATCCTATGGTAAAAGGGATAATTCCAAAAACTGAGTTTAACTGTCTGGCTACAATTTTATTATGGGTAAATGCAAAAACCGGAACTTTGGGTCTGAATTTTGCAACTCTTAAGGCGGTAGAACCGGAAGCCGTAAAACATAATATTGCTTTAGCAGGAAGCGAGTAAGCAGCATCAACAGCAGCAGAACTTATGGATTCACTTATGTTTCCTTTATCAACTCTCGCTTTATTTAAATATTCTGAATAATCAATTGAATTTTCGGTATTTTTAATAACCTCTTTTAATACTCTTACTGCTTCTATGGGGTATTTACCGGCAGCAGTTTCTCCTGTAAGCATCAAGGCATCTACATAACTAAAAATTGCTGAAGCGATATCGTTTACTTCAGCCCTTGTAGGTCTGGGATTTTCAACCATTGATTCTAAAAGCTGTGTGGCAATAATTACAGGTTTTCCTCTTTCCCTGGCTTTTTTTACAATATTTTTTTGTATAATTGGTACCTTAGTAATTGGCATTTTGACTCCAAGGTCGCCTCTTGCAACGAGTATTTGATCAGATGCATCAATAATTTTTTCAATATTTTTTACAGCTTCTGGATGTTCTATTTTTGAAACTAAATTAATCGATTCATCCAAAAGCCCTCTTATAGCATAAATTTCTCTTTCACTTTTTATCATTGAAGCAGCAATAAAATCAAAATCATTGTCCAGTGCAAATTTAATATCCTTTTTATCCTGTTCAGTTAAAAGAGGAAATGGCACATCCGCATCAATAAAATGAGTACTTTTCTTATCAAAGAGGATTCCATCTGATATTGTTTTTAAAACAAGATGATCCTTTTTCACATCTAATATTTTGAAATTAACTTTCCCATCATCTATTAAAAGCTCCATACCTTTTTTGCTTATATCCTTTATATTGCTGTAATGTAGTGAAAAGTTATTTTGGTTCACATCTTTATTGTCAAAAACAAGATTTATTTTTTCTCCCTCTTTAAGAGGAATTCCTGAATCTTTTTTTACAAAAGTTCTTATTTCTGTTCCTTTTAAATCAGCCATTAGAGAGATATTTTCATTCACTTCTCTAATATCATTCAATATTTTTTTAAACTGAGTATGATTGCCATGTGAAAAATTAAACCTTAAAACATCTACTTCTTCAGAAACCAATTCTTTTATAGATTTTTTTTCAAAAGTAGATGGGCCTAATGTACAAATAATTTTTGTTTTCAAAAATTTTCGCATATAAATCCTTTTTCTTAATTTAATATATATTATAAAAAATTAAATTTTACAAGTTTATTTAAAAAAAAGCCCTGTAAGTTACTGCAATATTTCTCGAAATTTCATTTTTTTCTTCAGGAATACTTATTCCGGGTTCATTTGTTTTAAAATTTTGAAAAATATTTACCAGCTGGAAATCAATTACAAGTTCTGGTGCAAAACTCCATCTTAAACCAAGATTTAAATATCCCCGCCCTTTACCAAGAGCCTCATCTCCACTATCATTTAGAGCTAAATCATACTCGCCCATAATTTCAAGTTCTTCATTAATGTTTTTTGTCATACAAAGAAAAATATCAAAATTTTTTTCATCTTCACTATCACCTTCAACAGAATAATTCATTCCTGCATTAAATTTAACAGCACCCAGGATATTTAATCGTTTACTTGCAACTACATAAAATCCGCGGGATTTAATCATATATCTTTCATATGCATCAATATAACTTCCCCATCCATCACTTGAAAAACCAATTGCAAAAGCAGGAGTAGCACTTTTCTCATCAAAAAGTTTATATTTCAAGTTAAATTCAACTCTTGGATACCAG
>Ga0209925_1000894_pt1 | contig 15098 bp, 11 predicted proteins | sample SalPonR2_A_D1_MG_FD_185702 | JGI IMG/M metagenome (GOLD analysis project Ga0209925, IMG submission 185702) | Salt pond soil microbial communities from South San Francisco under conditions of wetland restoration - Salt Pond MetaG R2_A_D1_MG... ...
TGCTCCTGTCTCGTCTGCGGCCCCCTTCCGAACACGTTGCAGAAAACGAAACTAGTGGAGCTTTGGACGAGTCGTTGAAGCAATGCCTCCCCTCCGTCGTCCGATGCGCATGCTTGCCCGATGGACTCATGCGTCTGACGGCGGCGCGTGCCTTCGCTTCTTTGGTGGGCCCCGTTCGCGCGGCCGCGGTGGTGCTTGCTCTCCTCTCTGCGCTCCCTCCCTCATGCGGTGCTGCGCATCCCGCGCTCGACCCAGCTTTTAGAGGAGCCAGCCATGAATATTACAATACCCTTCACGGCATCCTGCTCATGATCAATTCACTCTTGCGAAGCGTTCCTCAGGCTGTGTGTCGCCTGCGTCATGACGATGGAGGCGAGGTCCTAGGCAGTCTGCCCCACTTCCTTCCGCTTTGCTCGGATTCAGGTCTAAGCCTCGTCGAAGAGAGACGTTGGTTGACGGGCCCAGGAATGACCTGTCCGCCCGTCCGTGAGGAAGCTTTGCAAATGTTTCTGTACATTAACCATCTCTTGGAGAGTTTGGAACCGGCGCAAGCACCCATTGCAGCATCGGAACGGTCAGCCGCACAAGTATTTCGGCACACGCATAGACACCCGTTACATGCGGCAGGCGATGGGGTTATTTCCACGACTCCTCAACATCGACGGTCTGGGCCGAGAGAGGGAGCGCGGTCCGTGAAGTCTTTGCGCGGGGTCATTCAGGCATCCGTGAAAGATTTACTGGACTTGATCGAGGCAGGTGCCTCGCTCGACAAACCGCTGCCAGGGTTCGCTAGCCTCATCGCCTGGACCACGCGCTGGAGCCTTCCCCTCTCCTTGTCGTGTGAGAGCCTCGAATCTAGAACGCCTTGCATGCTGGAGAAGGTTCTCGCAACCTGGCTGCGTCACCGCATAGTCGAGGTCCGTCGAGAGGCCCTCCGCGTCCTTCTCTTCCTTCTGAACCGGCGAGCGGACCTTGGGGACGGACAAACCCAGGAGGACGGGGCGGCCGACGACAAGTTTCTGGAGCAGACACTGCGCGTGGCCTGCAGAGAGCCGTGTGACGCTCTCTGGCAGGAAGTTAAAGTGGCCTTGGTGGCGCAGGTGCAAGAACGCGAGCGAAACCCGAGCCTGCTCAAAGGCCAGATGGAGGCCCTCTGTTCCCTGTTTGGAGAGAAGAGGCGCACGCGCTCTTTCTCCCTTCCGCTAGCGGAGTCGTGCGCGCATGTTTCAGAAGGAGATGTCCGTGTTTTGGCTCAGAATGCGGCAACGCGCGATCTTGAAACGTCTGGGGAGCTTTTGTGCTGTATCTCTCGGCACGAGCCCCAGGCTTTTTCGTCCGTCTGTTTGGCCTCAGGGGGGGGAGGTGGCATTCTTGCGCGGAAACTGGAGTTGATGGGCCATGTGGTTGGTGAAGAGGTCAGGAGAGCGCAGCAGTATGAGCTGGATCGCAACACGGTGAAGATTTCGTATGATCGAGGCCTTAAGAATGTTGAGGAATGGATGTGTCTCATTGAAAGCGCTGCTTTGCCTACACAGACCTCAGCCATGCGCCAGGCGGCTCTGAGCTCTCTTCGGGCCTCGGGTCTGGGCATCCTTCCAGAGAGCTCGGACGCCCCCCACTTCGGCCCTTTCCTTGTCCGAGCGCTCTTCGCGGTCTCTGTGCTGGCCCAGGACGACGAGGATGCGATCCGCGAGGGGGCGCGGAGCGTCTTGGAGGCAGCTGTTGCGGGGAAGCGACTGGCGAGGTCGGCTGCCCCAATTGGTCCTACGAGTTCAGCGACCCCCTGCCTGGACCCTCTCATCGGCTACAAGCTCTCCCAGTTGGCTCGGTGCAGCCAAGGCGTCGCCGAGGAGTGGGGCCGGGCCGTCGTCCGCGTGGTGATCCTGCGGATCCGAGGGCTGGAAGCGGTGCTCAGAATCTCGGTGACATCCCCTCATTTGGGCCTCTCTCAACAAATATTTCGGCCGGAGCCCGACAACGTCTTCGAGGAGCCAGCCCTGGTCAGTTACTGGGCTGTTCGCTCGCTCATAGTGTCATTGGCAGAAATAGAGGAGCCGAGCTCGTTCTACGAGGTGGGCGTAGGACCGGAGGGGCAGGGGGGTGGGAAAGGGGGCTGCTCCACTTCGTTGCCTACAGGCTGGTTTGAGAATGCGGAATTGGCTGAGCTGGACGCGCTCTGGGAGCACGCGGGGCTGGTCACTGAGGCCTTTGAGTCCTCCGCCTGGCCTGGAGGCCTGACTTACCATCCCGACGTCTTCGCTACGCTCTTCGTGGCTGCGCTCGGACAGCTACTCATCACAGTCCTTGCGCCGGTCTCTGGAGAAATGGAGGATCGCAGAACTCTCTGGAAGCGTCTCCAGGAAGTGGGAGAATCTCACCCGCTCATGGCATGGGCGCTGTCGAGTCTGCAGGCGGTTACCGGTAAGGAGGAGCCCAAAACGGTCCAAGCACGTGCGAAAATGGTGTTGGATGCAGTGAATTGGACGGTGGTGGACAAATACACGCCTTTCGCCAGGCCCGGTCTGGAGACGGACACCTTCCTTTCTGTACAGAGGGCGACTTGGGAAAAAGCAATGTAAAAAGTCTACAAATAGCCGCCCTTTTTATGTGCAGTTTGTTTAAGAATGGGACGCCCCACATCCGCCTCTTGCTGAGTGTATCTACGGGATTTTCCTTTCCAACACTTTGTTTCAAAACAGTCCAATTTTGCAGTGAATCTTACACAAACAAGATCTCAGGTCACCGAGAATATGCATTTATCCCTTCAGTCGTGCGGTCACTCCTCAATCACCTTCCCTAGCCAAGCAAGGACGTCTGCTTCCTTCTCTTTGAGGAAAAAGTGCCCCCCAGGAAAGGTTTTGATCTGAATGCTGCACGTGGTGTAACGATCCCACTCCGGGAGCTGCTCAGGCGGAGAACGGGGATCATCCAATCCACCGATGAGCCATAGAGGAGCCTCCAACTTTTCGGCTTTCTCGTTGAATACATAGCGGTCCATACAGAGGTGGTCCATCTTGATGCCGGCGAGCACGGATGAGACCAGGAGCTGAGAGGAAGGGGAGTTTATTCGGTGAGCATGTGGCCGGGTGATTTCGGACGTAGCGATATCTGTCTTAGCCACATTCTGCCTACCTTGTCCTTGGCCATCTCCTTCGTCATCCCACCGCAGTCGACCATGCTCTGAATCATCTCGTCGTCGTCCTCCTTGTAGTAAGACATGGGGAACCCCCACCTGAGCCGGGAATCGAGAAATGTGTCGGCACAATTGACATCACGTCCAGCATTGAAGAGGCCTCCAACCCTATCGATGTTTCTACTTACCGATGCAGTGGCCGACACCCACCAAATATGCACATTTTGGGGGTGTAGTCGTATTCTTTTTTCATGATCCGTGCAAGGTGCAGCCCGATCATCGCTCCGAAGGAATGACCGAATATGACAAGAGGGGTTGTGGATTCCAAATACCCCATAACGAAACACGCCTGGGAGATCTTTTTAGCCAGGATATTGACGTCATGAATGGGTTTATCATTGAATCGAGCATTCCTGCTGGGTAATTCCACTTTCACAACTTCACCACACTTTAAATCCCATGTCTTAAAGACGTTGGAGTTGGCACCCGCCCATCCCAAGCATATTATCCGGACTTTAGCTCCAGCGATAGGCTTTCCATTAGAGAGCAACCACTTCTGAGCCATTGCCTCGCTCATGACGGGTCTACGGGGACCTGCCTTGAAGGTCGACTGAGAGTCCGTCGGGGCGTCGGATGCCTTTTTGGGCTCTGCTGCCGCATGTACTTCGATTGCCTTTGAAACATACGGAGGAATACAACAAGATGATCCACAGCCTGATAGACAATAAGAATGCACTGGTTAGTCTGCGGAAATAGGTTTATACTGTGGACGGGATCGTACGTCCTTACCCATTGGATCTTGAGAGCGCTCTCTTTCGATGTATGACTAAGTCAGCCTGTGTGAGGGAAACGACAATGACGGGACGAAAAGCACATCATTAAGACAAATGAGACGCATTCCCGGCACGGACAGAAATTAATTAGAGAGAAGCCGTTACGCCCTCTCCTCTGCTTCGTGACCGCCGTGGCCCATGCCCAACGGAAGCAGGTGCATTTGTCATTTGTTCATTTATTTGCGCTGTACTCTGCCGGTAGAAAAGGTGCCTTTGTTTAAGTCTCGCATGTAAGATCTCATCATAGCCAGGATAAGTTTACTCTTACCGCGTAAGACCCAGTTGAGATGGGTTAGTGCTAGGATTCAAAATTCCCAGAGGAAGCTAACGGACAAGTGCATGGGCCCCCATTCGCGACGCCCTCAGCATATGCCACCTGATTCTGTCCTTTCTCATCTCGTTATCACGTACACAACGCTAACACAGCATTGCCTCTTCTTTGACTGGCCTGAATTCCCTGTGCCGTCTTCTAGGGGCAATCGACTTCGCCTCCTCTACGCCTCGAGTAAGTACGGTTGATGCCAGCTCTACCGTTATGTTAGGTTTTTTTCACACACAAAGCCTGTGGGGCTCTCTGTCTAGCAAGGACAAACATATGCGACATAATTTTGAACAGATTGCTGTCGATGTACACATACTTACATGGGTAAATGCGCTTGCTCCACCGACGTATTCTGCTGACGCCACTAATTCTGTTTCACTGTTGTCCCCTTTCCTAGCCGACCACTTTGAGCACCGGCTGCCAATATCTCACTCATATTTCTTGTTGATACACATAGATATGATGCAACATTCTAAAGCAAGGCCCGCAGGTGCAGTGGCTCCCTCGATTGTATCATCGCCCCCTCCCGCAGCCGCCGCCATTGCAAGCGTCCCCTCCGGCCTCAAGAGCATGGCGTCGTCGGAGCCTCATCTTAGCACGTTTTTACCTGTGGAGTCTAATGGTCGCAAACGAAAATCTGTGCGAAATGAGGTGAAAGAGGGGGCAGATCCCCGACATATGTCCGTTGACGAGGATGAGGCAGACCCGGGCCCTTCCTGGACAGACGAGCAGGATTCCAAGTTGCGCAAAGTGGTGGCTTCGAGGGGCCCCAAAAACTGGAAGAAAATATCACAAGAGCACTTTCAAGGCCTATACACCGATACCCAATGTTTAAATCGGTGGTACAAGGTCCTACGCCCGGGTCTGGTAAAGGGGCCGTGGCTAGAGGAGGAAGACGCGGTCATCCTTCAGTGCATGCGGAGCGGACTCACCAAATGGTCCGAAATCGCCGAGCGTATTCCAGGAAGGCTGGGGAAGCAATGTCGAGAACGGTGGCTGAACCATCTGGATCCAAGCGTGAGCAAGAGCGCCTGGAGCCTTGAGGAGGACAAAGCCCTCTTGGCGGGGCAGGCGCGGCACGGGAACGCATGGGCCAAGATAGCCGACCTGCTGCCCGGCCGCTCCGAAAATTCGGTCAAGAACCGATGGAACTCTGCTGCTATGGTCCGATTGCGAGGCTCCGTCGATAGATCCCCCCCGCCGGATTGGGACGAAGATCTTGAGCGGCAGACAGTGCGAGAGTACTGCCTGAGGATGGCTGAAGCTGTCGGTGCAAGCGAGCCGCAGGAAGGAATGGCGAGGGCTGCTGGGGCCTGGCCTCCTGCCTCTGACTCAAGCATCAGGAAAATGTCTTCCAAGCTAGCCGACTTCATTCCCTCTGTCATGGGCGCGTTGGAGGGCGCGAACCCTGGTCTCTACGGGGGACTGGGAAGCGCCCACATCAAGCCCTTGCACGCCCGGCTCCGCGTGATGCTGGAAAGAGAAGCGGAGAAATACGGACCCACACACGCACTTTATCGGTCAGTCCTCCGTCGCGCCAAAAAAAAGTCAGCGGCCACGACCCTGGGCCCCAAGTTCAATCCTACTCAGACGCCGACCCCAGCGCCCGCCGCGGCGATGCCCAAGCTGTGGTCGTGTGTTCCTGGGACAGCCATGCTTCCTGCCGCCGCGCCCGCAGCATGTCCCGAGAAGCTTTTCTTAGAGAATGCCCCACAGGCCTTTCGGAAGCGTACCCGAAAGGACGATCAGGGCGCTGCAGGCGCGTTAGGGAGAGGCTCGCCTCTGGACGTGTCGTCGGCTGTGCCCTTGCTCCATCAGCTTCGAATGGAACCATCCCCGCAGACCTGTCATGTGCCCGCCCAGGGTAAAGAGCCAAGTGACAATGCCTCGAGTAAGCACCACCGATCCCACGAGGAGCCCTTGATGTCCTCTATCTCGCCAGTGAATTACGAAGCAAGCCAGAAGGGCCCGACTCAAAGGCGCGAGAGCCCCCCTTTCAAGAGAGACGAGTCTTTTTTGTCCATCCCTTCGAATCCTATGCCTCGAGGCTCAGACGCGCTTGCCTATATGACCTCCTCTTCCTTATGCTCGTCAGCCGGAACGCCCTCACCATCTATTGAACACGCCTACTCAGGCCTAAAAAGCCTTGCACTCGCCGTCAGCTCTCTCAGCGGCTTAACGTCTATGAGCGCCCCTAAGCACAATAACATCCACCCTGATTTTACTCCGGAATACACTACTCACAAGCGTGAAGAGCGAACACAGGAACAGCATGTGCTCTCCAGAGGTGCACGCCTGCCCGCAGAAGCCGTTGCAACTCCCTCTCCTTCCCAGTCTCAGAGGATGCGGGATGTCATTTCCTTGCTCTTCGCTGCCTTGCGCCGCGAGACAGACGCTTCTCGCCGCACTCTCCTCCAGGACGCCCTCGACGCAGCCACGCAAGAGATTCCCTCCATGGTGAATTTGGTCGAAGGCGGGCTCGGCTCCAATGCCGGCATTTTCAGCCTAGCCAGAGAGAGCGATCGCATTTTTATGCTAGATCAGCTTATGACAGCTGCTCACCGAGGAGTGTTCAGACCTTGCAACCGACGATGATACATTTATGAAAAGGGGCAGCATTGAATGAATTCTTTAGCCATGCATATGTGGCCAAATTAAAACTACACATGGCCTTGAAACTGGGAAGGAATCGTTTCGCCATATTATGTCAAGAAACAAAATGACTTATCAACAACACACGCATTCACACAAACAGAAGTACTCTTTGTCTTTTTCTTCTCAGAAAACATGCCACGGCTTGTACGTTTTTCAGGTGTCCGCATCCGTAATCTTTGTCTTGTCTCTCGACACGGCTTATACATTTATCGATGCTTCTCGAGACCGAGACATTTGTCCGTCATCGAGGCTGAATCGATTTATTTCATAATGATCACGTTCCGCACTTTTGCCTCGAGAAAAGCCATGTGTCCCTCGCCATGTGGTACTTTAGCTACAAAAGCGACCACATATTCATTCGACATTTGTTTACGCAATAGTAGAGGCAATATCTTTCGATGGTCTATTCTTGCTCTTTGAACTACTCTCCAAAAGTTTTTAAATGACTTAGCGGCCAGATTAGTGAGGTCCCTGAACCATACCGCGGCTGCAACCAACGTTGCCATGTGCACGCGCCCCATCGTGGCCTCCGCACCCTCGCCCACCGTCATCTCCCCCGTAAGCACCACTAGATCCATAAACATTCCCTCCACCATGTCCACCTCCACCTTCATGGTCCCAACTCCCACTGCCATGTGTTAGCATCCGGTAGTCAGGATCTAATCCCTTACTCTGGTTTCCTTCCCGTGGACTGCTTTGCGGATGCCCCTCCCCCCCAATCGCCGTGGTATTAGCCCGTGAACCCCCAATAGCCGTGGTGTTCGTCCTTGATTCATTCGGAGTGACAATGCTAGGGCGTGACTCGCCTTCTGTAGTATTAGCCCGTGACCCCCCGGCAGCCGTAGTGTTCGCTCTTGATTCATTCGCAGTGATAGCGCTAGGGCGCGATTCGCTTTGATTTGTGCCACTCCCTCGTGACTCGTTCCCGGTCACGGAAGGGGCTTCACGCTCTCCATTAGTTTCGTTCTCGGCAGCTGTTGTATTACCCACACGCGTTCGATTTCGCTGGGGCAGCGCTTGCTCTTTTAAGTTTCGCCACCCATAACCGTAGCCATAACCCCGAGATCGATAGCAGCCTCGTCGGCATCCGAATTTGTCCGTCTCGTTTACCCGGGCTGTGTGGTTTGCCCTTGCCCCGTCCGCTCGAGTCTGGTTCGCGGCGATTGATGTTGCATTCATACGTGAGTCTGTCTCGTTCAAGGCCCCACCCCGAGTTTCATTCAGCGCTGGAGATGAGGCATTCACAGGAGGTCGTTGACGCCGCTCCTCGGACGTCGTGAGGTTCTGTTCAGGATGAACTTCCTGGTGCCCCTCCTCCCGGTGTTGATGTCGGTGCTGAAGTCCACGCAACTGCGTGAAGTCGCACAAAACCAGCGGCAGGACACCAAACAAAATTGCCAGGATAGGTTTACCGTGCATTTCAGAAATTGAATGCCTATTTAGCGATATAACTATATTTCCGAACCGATGTTAGCTGGACGTCGTCACATGCAAGGCGGTCGATAGCTGTGAAAAAAAGCCCACCATTTACGGAACACTATTGCAACAGAACAGAATAGTTGGAATATAAAAGGATAAGATTTTTCTTGGGTAGTCGTGTTCCTCTGGAATATGTCGAACCGCTACGAAGGAACTTTCTTGCGATAAACGGCCCGGACTGCCGTGCAAGCCGGCTTTGGCCGTTACTTTCTTCAACGACGTGATGCATCCGTATCACCCGAACGCACGTACCTAAACACTCATTCCTACCCGAGACAGGAAGAAGAAAGATTACAACGCGACATCATTGAAGGATATAAATGTGTAGCTGGCAGTCGCTTTGGGCGACTTCTCCCGTTCTACCTTTGGTAAATAGAATTCGATGCGGGCTCAGCTATTCATATCAAATTCAATATAAATTCGATACCATCGTCGGTATTCTTGTGCTGCATCAGGATAGTTTTCTACAATGGCAATTATGGCACTCTGGGTTGCGACAGGCTGTTTTCACAGATCCCCAACCAACAAATTCTTCACACATTGACGAGTTGCATAGGTGTGGCTTGAGCACTACACCTCAGCGTCAGCGCTAGATGCAGCGGACCGACCGCGTCGGGTGCTTCTGGCGCGCGGAGACTGCTATCTTTATTATCGCTCCCTACCACGTCGACAAGAGCAGCGGCCCCAACCACTCGAATTAGCATATCACCGAGGTACCTCCATTACTTCACCCCTCCCTACCTCCCGTCCTCGCTCCATCGTACGTTCCTTCTCTTCCCCGCCCTCCCTCCAGCCCTCCTTCTTTTCCTTCTCTCAGGCCTACCACAATATCAGCAAGCGGTAAGACTTCCCGGAAGGAGACTACTCCCCCCGGGATCCTTTTGTTCTGGAGCTCCCGGGCTTTGAGATCGAGCAGAACCTGCTGAACGGGGCCGAGGAGGCAGAGCCGCAAACGGCAAGAAAATGCAGAGTATGTGGAGGGCCTGTCCAAGGGGATTGCCGAGCTGGGATTGGGCAATTGAAGCGGGGAGAACGGAACGGGCCTTCCCAAGATGCCATAGACCTCCTCCGGGGGCTGGGACCGGGAGGGAGGGAAGAAAGAGGGAGGGAAGAAAGAGGGAGGGAAGGAAGAAAGAAAAAAGAAGCGTCGGTTTCATTTGAGTATTCTATCCCTTATGATGTGCCAAGTCTTTGCTCGCAGTGTGCCTTCCTCACCTCCTCCACGGCCATGCGGTAGGAGGCTTTGGGCTCGAGGAAGATAACGGGTTCTGGGGACCGAAAAGTGGAGAGAAGGAGGCGCTTGGCTTAGGCTGGGGACCGGGGTATGGCCATTTTTGAGGAAGGGAAAGAGGAAGCAAGAAACGATGCAAGGAGTGAAGCGAAGAAGGGCAGTATAAGGAATGATCCAGTGTGCAAAGAAGAGATAGAATAAGTCGAGGAAACTATAAGGAGGACGTGGTCGCCAAACAAGGTTGCCGTATAAACGTTCGGGTACTGCGTGCCCCCTCCCTTACCTCTTGCCTCCCTTCATTTCTCCCTCGCTAACCCCCCACCTTATTATTGAAGCCCAGAGATATGGGTATATAGGTTCCTGGTGACTGAGAATGATTGTAGCGATATTGTCCAGTAGCACCGCAAGGACCGCGCATCATCAGGCCTTTTCCGGGGGAGGGAGGGTGGTATTCAAGTAAAATCTTTATTTTGATCCAATTTTTTTGAACAACCTACATCATCAAAGAGAGCAAAGAATCGCCAACAAAATTTGAATTACTTATAAATATTTGTTTAAGTATTTTTAAAAGCACTCACCATTTGTATTTAATCATTCAGGGAAGTATATTTAGAAACCTTTCGATAATGTATTTGGGAATTCAGCTAAATCATAATAAACACGCTATGTATGTCGGTATTTCAGAGGAAAAACTAGGAATGTCGTAGTTTGACTACCCACTTATTTAAAGGATGCAAAGTGCTCCGACATATACTCTATTTCGACATCAAAGTTTCACGAATAACTCTCATAACCTATCCGTTTGAAATCATATCAAATCGAGATTTAAAGTATCTTGTACAGGAAATGCAATCTTTCTCTGGCTTTAATACACTTATGATGTGAGCTTAGACGGTTGGAGTAATTTCTTTGTCGTTTCGATTACTTGAGGATTGCAAGTTGCAAGCTCGAACAAGTTGCGAGCTCGAACAAGTTGCGAGCTCGAACAGTGAGACGACACAGGCAGGAAAGAGGAGCGGCATGGAACTCGAAGATCAATGTTACACTTTCATAAATTTACAAGAGGTCTACCGCGATTTTCCTCGTTTTTCGCGTGATAGAGATAAATAAAACTTCAAGCTTGCCCTCTTCAAGATTAGTTTACGAAAATGGAAGGCGAGCAATTTCATAGATTTACCATTTGATGTGTCAATTGAATTGTTTTCATGAGCCTTGTGCGTCAGGACTTATTTTGTATGGAAAACTAGCATTTACCTATCGTAACTGTGTACACCTTTGAGATTTACCAGCATACTGAAGCCTCTTAAATCATGTACTCGGGCTCAGGAAGTAAGGCGGATCCATTATCATCATCATCCGATTCAGATACCTCAATTGTTCTCTCATCAAATCGCTGTGGATTGTAGCCGATTAAGCCTCCTGCACTAGCTACACGACTTTCCTGATCTTGCCATGATTGGTAATCTTCAATAAGAAGCTCCATGAACCGATTGACAAGTGTACCGACCAACGTGGACAGGATGAGAGATGCACCCTGACGTAAAATTAATCCAGGTAGGAGAGAAAAAGGCGGCGGCACTTCTACGCTGATCTCCACATGAGCCCTACAAGACAATTTCTGTTGTACCTCTGCATCTTGGTCTGTCAATTGAGTATTTGCGTCTCTACTTTGAAATCGAGTCGCGTTTTGCACAACTTGATCATCGACAAGCCTGGCACGAGAAAAAATGCGTTTTCGTAGACGTGCGAAATTTCCTCCTGAAACACGAGAAATTTCGTCCGTTGCTATCGACTCCTCTTCGATGTAGGGGGGAGACACCAGCGGAAAATATGGAACATCACGAGGGAGATTGTCTGCTATTGGCATTCCTTTCTGCACGCGCTCAGAATACTTCTTCGTGGTAGCTGGGCGATTCCATTTTATGCGTGTCGAGAAGGCAAGTGAATTATTGGTGAGGACGTTCACAGCTTGCGTGCCTAAAATTGTCCCATCCGTTGCTCGGGAGACGAAACGCGAGGAAATTGAGGTGATAGCAAGCTGGCGCTTGCTCATGTCAACGTCGACACGTACATCAACGATGGGTACTGTGTGAAGGCCCACCAACTCGTTTGCGGGAACCATGAAGCGGAAAACATTACCTTGGGGGTTCTCTTTGCCCTTTTCCACGCGGGAAATAAATGACTGATCCAAAAGAGAGTATTGGTCGAATGGAAGGCCCATATACTCTTCGAGACGGGAGGCATTGGCTACGCTCACTCCACATGTATACCGTGTCGACAAAGTCATCTTTTTGCGCCTACGCTGTTGACGCCTCTGACGTTCATCTTCTGAGTGCCGATGACGATTTTGGTCTACCCCTTGCCATACGTCCCATGAGTTTAAGTCGCGCTGACTCACAAACTTCTGGATTTCTGATCCTTCCTCCGCTATGTCCTCCTTTGCGACGCTTTTCTCGGACGTGTCACGGTCGTCTCTACTTTCCAACGCCCTTCGGCCTGGACGACCAAGGGCCCATCTAGAGTCGGCTCTGCTTGCTCCACCGCGCTTATTTTTAAAAGTCGGCGCAAGAACACTTGCAGAGGGTGAAGAGTACATACCAAAGACATCACCGGCCGAGAACATTATGTGGAGGACACTATTCAAAACCTTGACAGCTTGTCGCACAGATTTTAGAGGCCCTTCATCAGTGATAGGACAGTGTTGATTTTGTTGAACATCGTTGTTCTCTGTGGCTCCCGCTGCACCATGTGTTCCGAAAAAGGAATGCGTGGATAGCACTTGATATGGCAACGGCAAGCGTTTGTGCTGACATTTGAAGGAAACGCAGATACCATGTCCTCGCAAGAGGAAGCCTTCGACTGGCAAGTTGACATACACCAGACAGAGCTGCAGAACGATCACTATCTCGAGAAATACAGCACGTTTTCCGTACGCCACCATGTCGATCCTCGTTGGATGATGATATCTCGGTATTACCATTTAAATCCTCCTGTACCACTCCTCTCCTTTCTCACTTTCTCCTGCTCCTCTTTTCTGCAGTCCTTATACATTTCGATCATGTCCGCGCATTTGTCCTTGTCACCTGTTTCCATACATTTCAGGCTGTTTTGCATCTCCCATGCGCAGGCTGTCTGAAACTTGGACGTGCCCCTCCCTGTAGGAGGAGGCGGCATGCACAACAGATATCAAAGTTGATTGGTTCGCAAGCGCTTTATCTTTGCCAAGAGCACAAGACTGGAGGGTGAGAGAGCTGGAGCCGCGTAGGAGACCCTGCAATAGCAGAAGGTAAAAGAGGGGTCGAGTTAGAGGCTTAGGATACACGAAGGTCCTTGGCGGTTCGACAGCCTCTTTCCCGCGCCTGGTGATGTTTCAATAACCATGAAAATGCGTGCAGGTTGGTTGATTTTCGAGATAATCGAGGTTGTGGTTTTCACTCGTTCATGCATCTGGCCACGCCCTTCTTGACGCGAAGGCGAAAGAGCGCACGGGAGGCACAACGCACTGAAATAAGAATGTTCCACCGATGTTTTGGCCAAGGCCAAGAGATTTCTCGCTTTCCTTGCACTGCAAATCTCAGCTTTGACAAAGCACAACTCATTAGTTGGAGAGTGGCTATCGGTTCCGCTTTCGCATTCTTTCCTCCCCATGTGCGGGTTGCCTTTCCTTGTTCCACAAAGCTGAGACAAGTCAGAGTAATCTGACAAGTCATCACGGCCACCTCTTTGATCTGCGAACGCATACATTTTTCGCATGCCGCTCCCTGGTCTCATTTTAAATTTATTTACATTCCAAAGACGCAGAGCTCTCTCAGACCAATGTTTTGTAAAAGCAGATAGCAGTGAATTGTTGTCGCCCTCTGCTTCATCCCAGCGACCGTGATGAGCATCTCTTTACCAAGTAAAATTGAGTGCAAAACATCGGCCTCGCATTTACCGTCCCGACATTTTCTGCTAGTTCTCTTTCTTATTTTTGTTTTGGCACCATCAGGCCGGGGATGGTTGCTTGTGTCTCCAGCGCGGAAGCCCTCTGAAGGGCTCGTCTTGAGACGGGCGACAACCGAAGCATCCAGCGAATTTGTCTCATCTTCACGCCCGCCAGGGTATCACTTTGTGAGATATGATGGCGCTGCTATTAGCAAGCTGGCTCTGCGGGAATGGTGGCGGGTTCTTGCCCGGTTACGGGACGTAGGGTTGCCTATACTTTCTTGGCTGACCCTTGTGAATGTGGACGAGATGACCGGACAGAGCGCGTCAGACGAGCGCCGGCGCCTCCACGCGCGGAAGCTGCGTGAGATGCTGGTCTCGCTAGGGCCCGTCTTCATCAAAGTCGGACAGGCCCTCAGCAACCGGCCAGACATCGTAGGGCCAGTCTACGTGACGGAGCTTGAGAAGCTGCAGGACACGGTAGGACCTTTCCCCGACCATATTGCGTACCAGATCATCGAGGAGGAGCTGGGGAGACCCGCCTCGGAGGTCTTCGATATCGAGTCTTTGCGAGCGTCGGCGTCCCTGTGCCAAGTCTACAAGGCGCGCGTTCGGGCTACCGGGCAAGTGGTCGCCGTGAAGGTGCAGCGACCCAACATGTTCCGGACCGCGGAGGCAGACTTAGCCATCCTTCGCACAGGTGCCGGCTATTTGCAGCGGGCGCGAAAGTTGCGCTCGGATCTCCTGGCTATCGTGGACGAATTCGGGGAAACGCTGTGGGAGGAGCTTGACTTCATTCACGAGGGCGAGAACTGCAAGAAGTTCCGGGCCTACTACGCGGCGCCTGTCCTGGAGGGCATTACGGCGCCGCGCGTGGTGGATGAGCTGACCACGAAGCGCGTGCTGACGATGGAGTGGATCGAGGGAACCAAGCTGCCCTGGGGAGACGACGCCGAGCGGCTCATCGGACTCGGCTTGGAATGCTCCACCTACCAGTTGCTCGAGAAGGGCTTCCTCCATGCTGACCCTCACGCCGTACGTTTTCCTCCTTGACAGAGAGTGTCCATGTCGCGAATCGGGCGGTCTTTCGCTTTTGCGTGTTCCGCATGCCAATCCCTCTTCCCCTTCCCCCCTGTCTTCGCCCGCAGAGCATGCCCGGTGATGGAAGACCCTGGTCTCTTATCGCTTATTTTCACGTCTCTTCTTTCTGCAGGGCAATCTGCTGCGGACGACGAGTGGGGACTTAGCGTACCTGGACCACGGCATGTTGACGCAAATCACGGAGGAGCAGCGCTTCGCCCTGATCAAGGCCGTCTCCTTTCTCTACAACAAGGAGTTTGACAAGCTGGCGAGCTCCTTCGTCGACCTGGGCTTTGTTTCGCGGGAGGGAGACCCCGCGGCCCTGGAGGGCTTCGGCCCGGCCCTGCGCGCAGCTTTCACTAACGCCTCCACCTCGGGCGACAAGAGTCTCATGGACCTGAATTTCGCGCGCCTCTCCGCCAACATCCAGGACGTGGCCTA
>Ga0209925_1000904_pt1 | contig 15046 bp, 10 predicted proteins | sample SalPonR2_A_D1_MG_FD_185702 | JGI IMG/M metagenome (GOLD analysis project Ga0209925, IMG submission 185702) | Salt pond soil microbial communities from South San Francisco under conditions of wetland restoration - Salt Pond MetaG R2_A_D1_MG... ...
AGCTTGTTGCGCTAAAATTAGGACAACAGCTGCCAGAATTATTACAATGATGGGTGTTTTCTTTCTCAAACTTTAAAATAATCCTCAAACTGCTTAATTCGTCGTCCATAATATATTAAAGATTCTACCTTTTTGACAGATTATTTTTAATCAGAATCCAAACCACCCATCCATTCATCCAGCAATCCATCCAATCCTCCTATCATCCCATTCATCCACCGATCCCATCTAATCACCTCTCAATATCATATTTTTTTATTTTATAACGGATGACTCGCTCTGAGATCTTTAATTTCCGGGCCGCTTTTGTTTTTACATTATTGCAGTCGTGGAGCGCCTTCTTTATCATTCTTTTTTCCAGACTGGCAACCTGTTCTTCAAGTCCGCCGTTAATATTTTCGCACAGCTCTTGAGTATTTTTCAGAGCAATATCTTCACAGGTGATATGAGAATTTCGTGAGAGGATTACAGCTCGCTCAATAATATTTTCCAGTTCGCGAACATTGCCGGGAAAACTGTAACGCATGAGACTGTCCATAGCCTCTTGAGTAATTTTATCAACATCAATTCCATTTTGCCGGGAATATTTATCAATAAAATGATCAACGAGTAAAGGAATATCATCTTTGCGTTCCCGCAATGGTGGAATCGTGATAGGAATTACATTGAGGCGGAAAAATAGGTCGGAGCGGAAATCATCATTTTTTACTTTTTGTTTTATATTTTGATTTGTGGCAGAAATTATTCTGACATCGGTTTTAATGATTTGAGAAGAGCCCAGACGCTGAAACTCTTTCTCCTGCAAGGCTCGCAATAATTTAACCTGAAAATTAAGAGGAATGTCAGCCACTTCATCGAGAAATAGTGTTCCACCGTCACTGATTTCGAAATGGCCTTTGTGTTTTTTATGAGAGCCGGTAAAAGCGCCTTTTTCATGACCGAAAAATTCGCTTTCAAATAATGTTTCTGGTATAGCAGCACAATTAACTGGAACAAAAGGATTTTCAGAACGAGGGGATGATACATGAATTGCTCGAGCAACCATTTCCTTTCCAGTTCCACTTTCACCCATAATGAGAACGGAAGCATTGCTCTGACTGACACGAGCGATCATATTGAGGACTTCTTCCATTTCGGAACTTTGATAAACGATATTAGATTCTATGGAACCATCGGAAAGGCGGGATCGCAGGTTTTCATTCTCCCTGAGCAGATTTTTGTATTGCTTCAATTTTTCCAGTTTGAATTTGAGTTCATCCAGATCAATGGGTTTGGAGAGGTAATCCCAGGCACCTTTTTTCATGGCATGGACAGAATCTTTTATTGTACCAAAGGCAGTGATGATCATAACGGCAATCTCAGGATTGATCTGTTTTACTTTTTCAAGAACCTCCAATCCATCAATACCCGGCATTTTGAAATCAGTGATGACAAGGTCAACGTAGTTTTTCTTGACAGCTTCAAGTCCTTTTTCACCACTGGAATAGCTGCTAACTTTGTAATCGTTTTTTTTCATAAAGCCGGAAAGAACTTCCCGCTGAGAATCATCATCGTCGATTAATAAAATTGATAAAGATGGCATAATTTATTTTTCCCCTAATGGTAGATAAATTCTGAAGATTGCTCCTTTTCCTGGTGGACTATCAGCTTCGATGCGACCATCATGTTCAGCAATAATTCTATAAACCTGGGCCAGGCCTATTCCAGTTCCTTCTGGCTTTGTTGTAAAATATAAATTGAATATTTTTGATAAATTTTTGTCATTTATTCCAGGCCCTGTATCTTCTACTATAAGAACTGCTTCCTTTTCCTTTTTCTTCAAATCAATATTAATGGTACCGGAACCTTCCATAGCATCCATAGCATTCTCAATCAGATTTATCAAGCATTGTTTTATCTTGTCAGCATCTAAATGGGCGATTGCTTTGCCATTTGCACTGAAATTCAATTCGATGCTCTGCTTTTCTGCTTTAACGGAGTACAGTTCTACAAAATTTTCAATTAACTCATTCATATTTATCCGGGAACGGGAGATGGCAGTAGGGCGTGAAAATTGTAAAAATTGTGTGATTATTTCGCCAATATTATTTATCTCTTTATTTAGAATTTTTAGCAGTGAGTTGTATTCCGATTGGTCGTTTTTAACTTTGAATTCTGATCCTAGACGCTGAATTGTCATTGAAATTGCATTGAGAGGATTGCGAATCTTATGGGCAACTCCAGCAGCCAATTCTCCAATCACACTAAGTTTCTCCTTCTGACGCAAATCCGCCTGCAAGGAATAGACCTCTTTGGTGATTTTATCTTTTTCTTTCTGTAATAGTCGTACATTTTGAGTAGAAATGGAGTAGGCTATCATCATAAAACCAATGATAATCAATATAAACAATCTTAATGAGGCCTGCTTCAAAGCATTTTTCTGTATTTTTTGAATTGGCGAATAGTTCAAACCAATTCGAATCACATATTTTGTGGACTCAAAAATTTTTAGGTAATTAAGCACTTCTAGAATTTTATGACCATCATATTGAGTAATTCTATAATTTATGGATTTAGTGCGAAAAGTTTTCTGAATTAGAGGGTCTTCGTAATAATTAGCCAAAGCAATATCAGTAGTTTTGTGGAGAGTTTTGTGAGAATCTTGCAGAGCAATGTATTCGATTGAAGGGTCATTAGCAATTGAGTCAAGTAGTGAGTTAATATAAATAATGTTTTTAACGTTAAGGACACGAATGGCCGGGATATTTCCAATAATAGTGCCGCCTTTTGTACGGTGAACACCAACTGTGAATCTTTTCTCTCTCTGATTTTGAGTAGGTAGGACATCGAAAGTCCTTTTCTTAAATTTGCCTTCATTTAAATCAGTGTATTCATCAGCAGGCAAATCGGGCATTTTTTCATCAGTATTAGTCAGTACAAGGTTTCCATCTTTATCAAGTACGTAAATTCCGTTAAAATTCTCCTGGTGAGCATATTCAGTTAATTTTTTTTGGGTAAGCTCGTTATTGATATCAAGATAATCTAGATAGCGAAGGTCAGCTATTAGCTGCTCATTATAATGGTGAAGGAACAATCTATAACCAATAATAGTATTGCGAGATGCTTTGCGAATTGTGCTGGAAAGTTGATGAGAGGAGTGGGTCATCATTTCAATTGTTGCATTTTTTTGAGAAATATAATTGGAATATAGTGACAGCCCCAGGATAATTACAAAAATGATGAAAAGAAAAAGGAGCATGTAAGGACTAATATTTATTTTTTTTAACTTCATCTTCCCCATCAAAGCCCTTATAATTTGAAAAACCAATCCCAGAGCAATTTAAGAAAATTGACAGTCTATAACAAAGTAAACGCACTTAAATAATAAAAAAAATGGACTAATTGTTGCCCCACAACAATTAATCCATTATATACCCCGCGATGTAAATTTTTCTGGAGGAGTGGGGGCGAATATATCTACTCGCCCCTGAATGATGAAAAAATTGGTAAAATTAATCCCATATATCCGGTTTAATAAAAATCACTCCCAAAAGTCCATAAATACCTGTAGCTAGAATTAAGACAAAATCAAACCAATTTTCCTTAATATTTTCGTCACGTTTTATCTTAACAAAAATACCAATAATAAGTGAAATAAGTATTCCAACCAAACTCAACCAGGATTGAAACCTGAGGTCAAAATGGAGTAAACTGGAAAAACTTTTCATAGTTTTGATTTCAAACGGGAAAATAGCCTGTTTTACTTTTGTAGATGTTTTTTCCTGCTCAGGTGTCAGTGATATTTTCATAGAATCGATAAAAGTATAGTTGGAATCAAAAACTGCTGCATAGTAATTGTAATTGTTGTCATATTTAAAAGTTCTGTAAACAGGATCAGCATAGAATGAAAAATCCATTTTGTCAGGATTATAATTTTTAAGAGGAAGTCTGATAAGTTTATAATTATCATAGCTGATCAGGTAAACTTCATCACTTTCAGTGATTATATATCCATATATTTCACGTCGAACAGATTCACTGATCACAATTTTACGAATGTTGAGATTATTATCAATTGGTGTCTTCACGCATTGAGGAGAATCCTGAACCTTTTTGAGGTGAAAAACATTGCCTTCATTATCGACAATGAAATAGCCTTCATCAAAAGGTTTGCGAGTAGTTGGATTTCCAGCAATTAATTGAGCAGGAAACTTGAATCCTTTTTCTTTGAGGTCTTTGGTGAATTGGCGGGACATTTTTTCGTTGATTTTATTGGTGCGGGCAGTAACAAATTCTATGCGTTCATTTATGCGAAATAATTCCGGTGGATAGCTCAGATTGGTATAATCGGACTGGCTTTCAAAGAGGGGATATAGATCGATAGTAGGCTGATCCATATTGTAAGCTCTGAGTCTTATCCGCTGACTATTGTGGCGAATGGAAGTAATATCAGTCGGGACTCCCTGAATAGTGTCGGGCAGTACACCCCATTTGTCCAGATCGCGATAATACAAGAAGGGTAGTAATTTTTCATAGCCTTTTCGACTATAAGTGTTACCCTCTCCATCTTTGAATGCCATATGACCGCCAGTATGTTGAAAGAAAGCAAAATCTTCAATAACTGGACTATAATAAATGATTGGCGAACGTGTGCTTTTATCCACGATTTTATGATAGAATCGGGGTAAAAAGACTGAAGCTGAAATAATTAAGACTAATATGATTGCATATCTTGATAATTTCTTTAAATTCATTTGGCACCCTTTCTTAATCGATGACCGGGAAAAATTATTGTGATTGTTAATAACAGAATTGGAATGGCGTAAGTTGCCAGAATATGATTATATTGCATGTAGATTGTACCCTGAGTATAGAGTGAAGCAGTAAAATAGGTTATCAATCCGAGAACAATTCTCAAGTACCAATTGGGCTCAACTACAGCTGTGGCAATTCCAAGATAAGTTACCAGACCAGCCATAAACCAGGGCAACATTGTTTGATAAGAAGCCGACACAATCTCAGCAGGAAAAAAACTAGAACTCACAGCAATAAAACCACCAATAGTTATCAAATCAGCAATAATTATTGCTCCTAGACCCAAAATAACCATGTAAAGTAGCAGTTTAATTTCATTAATTGGAAGGTGGAATGACAGACGAAACCGGTTGTCAAAGCTTTCAGGTACAAATTGAAAAATTGCTAGAGCAAATCCTCCTAACATGGGTAAATACCTGAGACTGCTAAAATACATTTCATGATGGATTGTAATTGCCAGCCAATTTTTTATAGCGCCTTTCATCTCGAAACTATGGCGCAGGTCTGAGGCAATATAGACCAGCACACTTACACTAAGTATAATATAGGCCAAAAAGACCCAGCGAACTTTTAACCATTCTTTGTCAAATAATGAACGATACATAACTCTCCTTATTAATATTTACCTGTCAGTCCGATAAAAGCATCTTCCAGGGTCATGGACACTTCTGAGATATCTTCTTTGACTATATCAACACCTTTTTGGTTGATATAGTTGACAATCTCACCTTCATCTTTAAATGAATAGAGGCGATATTCATCATCAAGAGTTTCATAATTGGCAATATGATCATCTTTTTGTAATTCAAGAGTGGGCCCGGTTAAATTAAACCGATATTGATGAAAAGATTTGATGAATTTCTGAATATTCATTTGCAGAAGAATTTCTTGATATCCCATAATAATGGCATCATCAATCAACTTTTCCAGATCCTGAATAATGTGCGATGTGATCAGCACGGTCGTATTACGCTGGTGCACAAAGTGTTTTAAATAATCAATAAACAATCTTCTATAACCAGCATCAAGCCCCATGGAATAATCGTCCAGGATCATCAACTCCGGATCCTGAGCCATTATCAAGCCCAAAACAACTTGCGATCTCTGACCACAAGACATATTGGATATCTTATGATCATAGTTCATGCCCATTTTATCCATTAGGTCATAATAGAACTTCTTCTCCCATTTTGGATAAAAACGGGAAAAAAACTTTTCTGCTTCTTCCACAGTCATGAAATCATAGGTGAGATGACCCTCATGCAGGAGTCCAATGCGAGTGCGTGTTTTGGGTGATAAATTGTGTGACTCTTCTCCAAAAATGTTGATGCTTCCAGAAGTTGGTCTCAAGAAGCCCATCATTATATTAATAGTAGTGGTCTTTCCCATTCCATTCTTTCCAAGCAATCCGAAGATGCGTCCTCTTTCTACTGTGAAATTTAAATTCTCATAAACCAGGTAATCACCATACTTATGAGTAAGGTCTTTACATTCAATGATTTTTTCACTCATATTCTTTTTCCTTAGATAAATTTTGATCTAACACCTATTTTCAATCCTCAACTATTATGCCAAGGTTGGTTTTAGAACAGAGGGGATATCTTAAGCAGGTTTAATAGTAACAAAATTGTCGAAAAATCGACTATATTGTCGATATATTGTTGATAATTATTTAGTACTGGAGGGAGAAATGGATGGCATCTATTTTGTAACAATAAAATACATGATTGAATTTTGGGGTAAATATCAACAGCGGGGAAATTCAAATTGGCAACATTTAAATACAGAATTGTTATTTTATTTTTAAAAGGATAAAAACAGATATCCTTTTGTTGTTGAAAACAGAAGTTTAATAGTAAACTAATTCAGGAGGAAAAATGAACCAACGTTTTAATCGTGTATTATTTGCAATAGTTCTGCTAGGTTTTATGCTGGCACCATTGCATGCTCTGGATGAATCCAAAGTCCAGGAATTTGAGCTTGACAATGGTCTAAAAGTAATAACCTATGAAATGCATACTGCTCCCATGATCTACTCAAAATTAACTTATAATGTTGGAGCAAAATACGAACCCTATGGTCAAACAGGAATTTCCCATATTGTCGAACACATGATGTTTAAAGGCACAGAAAGATTTAGCAAAGGAAAAATATCCAAATTGATCTCTGATAATGGTGGTATTTTTAACGCCTATACATCTAATGATGTTACTGTTTACTATGAACTATTACCAAAAGATAAGATTGACCTGGCCTTTGATATTGAATCATCTCGAATGCACAAATGTAAATTTGATCCGGAAGAATTCAAATCTGAGATTGGCGTTATTCAGGAAGAACGCAAACAAAGAACTGAAAATAGTCATCAGGGGCAAAGGCGTGAAGAAGTTAACTCTATAATTTATAAAAGTCATCCCTATCGTGATCCTGTAATTGGATGGATGCATGATATTTCTTCTATAACAAGAGATCAAGCTTATTCCTACTATAAAAAATATTATACACCTAATAATGCGACCCTGGTGCTGAGTGGTGATTTTGAAACAGAAGAAATTCTCAAGAAGGTAAAAAAATATTATGGTGATATCCCAGCTGGTCCCGAATTACCGGATGTGGAATTTCGCCGGGTAAATTCAAAAGGCAAGAAAACTCTGGAATATAAACATCCTGACATTACCAGCGAATCCATTAAGATGTATTTCAATGCTCCAACTCGCAATCATGAAGATGGACCTGCTCTGTATATTGCTGGTAAGATTCTAGGTGGTCGCTCGGCTACATCTAGATTATACAAAAGGTTGGTTCGAGAAGAAGAACTTTGTACAATGGTTGGCGGCGGACTTTCATTTAGTAAGGATCCCCGCTCAATTGGTTTTACTGCCAAACTACTTAAATCAGCATCTATAGAAGAAGTGGAAAAGGCAATCTGGGAAGAGATCGATAGTCTTAAAAATTATTCTGTTGAGGATTATGATCTGCAGAAAATTAAAAATAAGATTGAATTTAATGAGATCACTGGCGATCAATATATAAGTCAAATTGGTGGTCAGATTGGTACTTATGAGAATTATTTTGGTGACTGGGGGTTCATTAATGAATGGACTGAAAAAATTCAGGCGGTTAGTAAGCAGGACATTATGGATGTAACCCAAAAATATTTTATACCGGAAAATCTATTTGTTTGTTACTCCTATCCCGACACAACAGAAGGGTCTGCCGAAGAGATCAATTTGAATGTAGAAAAAGAGCAAAAAGAAGGAAAGAAAACCAGTATAGCTAAAAGTAAGGAGAAAGAAAAAGGTGGACTTTTCTCAGGAATTGCTAATATTTTTGATAAAGAAGGTAAACCAGTAGAAGTATTATATAAACCAAAGCTGGAAGACGCTTCAGCTCCTAGAGATATTGAGCCATTGATTGATTCTACTAAACTGGATAATGGTATTCCTCTTTATGTTATTGAGAATCATGATTTCCCAACCACTATGATAATAGGTTTTGTTGAAACTGGGCGAGTAAAGGAAAATAAGGAATATCCAGGTATTCGGTCTTTTGTAGAAAAAATGCTCAAACGAGGAACTGACGAACGCACTTATAATGAAATGCTAGAAGAGCGTTCTTTTACTCCTTATCAATTGCAAAATGGACAAAGCTGGAGTACAATTACTTTTTCCGGATATTCTCTAAAAAAAGATACTGATAAAATGCTGAAAGGCATGTATGATATTATGGTCAATCCAGTCTTTCCAAAAGAACAGATGGAAAAGATTCGGCCTCGCTTAATTTCTTCTGCAGAGGATTTTAAGAAAACCGACCGGATGAAAGCCTTCTATAAGCTCTTTGAAACTGTTTTTGAAGGCCATCAATATTCAATTGACCATGCTGGTGATCCCGAAGCTTTCAAAGAATTAACCCGGAAAGACCTGGTTGAATTTTATAACAAATATTACAGTCCTGAAAAAATGAAAATGATCGCTGTTGGTGATTTTGATAAAGATTGGATTGCCAATAAACTCAATCAGCATATTGGACAGTGGGAAAAAGAATCTCATGATCCGGGTCTGGAGTTTGGCGAAATAGATCCGATTGAGGACAAAAAGGTTTTTGTCTATCACAATCCGGAATATAAACAGTGCCGTGTTGATATTGCTTTTCAGCCTGTAGAAGGTGGAATCAAGAAAGGTAATCCTGATGTTCCTGCTATTAAAATCCTGGAACGAGTGCTGTGTGGCTCCAGTTTGACCTCTAGAATGGGAGTTGAATTACGTGATAATCGTGGCCTGTGTTACAACATTAAAAGTAATTTGTGGATTAGAAAGAATGGTGGCTACTGGAATATTCGAACCAAGACTGACAAGGACAATGCCAAAGAAATGATAAATGGTATTTTTGAACAGATTGAAAAAGTCCAGGAAGAAGGTATTACCAAAGACGAACTGCAAAAAGCAAAGTTCAGAGGCATTTCTCTCTTAAGTTATAGAGTACGGGCCAAAGATGATCTAGGAAGCCTAGTTTACAATATGCTTCGCTACGGACAGCCGCTTGATTATTTTGACAATTCTAGAGAAAGAATCATGTCTGTAACTCTGGAAGATGTCAAAAGAGTAGCCAATAAATATCTGGACACTGAAAACTATATTATATCAGTTTCCGGTGATCTGGAAGAGGATGCTTTGGATAGCTTCAAATAAAAGTTAAAGAACAGAATCGGGCTGGCTATGGTGGTCAGTCCGATCACTGTTGCTTTATTAATACTTTTTTGTAAATCTTTTGCTGATAAGTTTTTTAATCTTTAACTTATATTTGGGGTATTTTGAAAATACAGCTCTAGAAAAATATTAAGGTGGTTGTAGTTATGCGTAAATTTATAATTTTTAGTATGTTTCTTTTTCCTGTAATAATGGCAGCATCAAATATTACAGGTACTATTAAACGCAGGCTAGATGGTCAAAAATTGGATTACGCTATAGTAAAATTGATTAACACGCCTGAAAATGAAGTAGTTAAGTCTGTGGTAACTGATGGAGATGGTAACTACTACATTGGTAATGTGCCACCTGGTATTTACAAAATTGAAGCTTCAAAACCAGACTATTACAAAAACATTTTATTTGATCTAGAAGTCGAATCCAGTCGTACTTACACATGTAATATTGACCTTTTACTGAAAGCCCAGTGCCGTGAAAAATATGGACTGGGCAAAGGCAAAAAACGGCACGGGAAGGATAAATCCGATTACTGCTTTATGATCGGAGGAATTGAAGTTCAGTCTCACGGTGAAGAAATTATTCCGGAAGAAGCTGTCACAACCAGAAAAATCAGTTCGGGTGAAATTGAACATCTTCAGGCCACGAGTTTGGGTGACGTTCTTAATCTTGTTCCTGGCATTGAAAAATCTCAGAATCCGGGTCTTTCAAAACAAAGTCTGGTTGGTATTCGGTCAGTTACAGTTTCTGGTACTCAGGGACTTCTAGAATCTTTTGGCAGTACAGTTATTGTTGATGGTAATGAAATTTCCAGTGGTGCTAATGCCATGGGTAGTGGACGAAGCGGTGTTGATCTGCGAACTATTCCGGCTGATAATATTGAGTCGGTTGAAGTGATCAGTGGAATTCCTTCAGCTGAATATGGAAATTTTAGTAATGGTGTGATTAAAGTTAAAACCAAAAGCGGTTATGTCCAGCCCAAACTGAAAGCAAAGTTAAATCCGGATACAAAAACAGCCAGTTTCAGCGATGGTTTCAAACTAAAGCAAGGTCTTATTGATTACCACCTTAACTATGGTTATAGTGAAAGAGATCTGCGGGAAGAAGGTGATGAATATCATCGTATTTATGGAAAAGTGAATTATTCCCGGCCCTTTTTAGATAATAAACTTGATACCCGTTTATATGCAACCTATACTCGCACAATTGACAGCGATAAACCAACGGGTATTTATAAATTAAAAGATTATGACAAAGGCTACCGGGCTTCAACTTCTTTCTCCTTTGATTATGAACCATTAGAAGATAGACAATATAATGGTTTATTGACTATGAATTTGAATAGGCGCAAAGATTTTTATGAGCGGCTGGTAACTGATCAGGTAATTATACCCGAAGATACAACTATAGATTATTATGGTGAAGAATTATCCGATACTATGATTTCCCAATACATTGGTAAAAGACAGACAATTGGATATGAGTGGCGTTTGAACGGAAGAATAAAACGGCAGCAGGAGTTCAACATTTGGGGACAAACCCATGATATTAGTACAGGATTGGAATTTAAATATGAAGAAAACACAGGTGATGGGCTAAATCTACATCCATATTGGAATTATTATGGATTTTATTCTTCTCGTCATTCCTATAGTTTTAATGATTATTCCAATTTGCAAGAATATAATTTATTTTTGCAGGATAATATAACAGGCCAATTTCTGGGGAAAAAATATAATTTACAACTTGGTTTAAGGTATAGTGCTTTCAATCCAACCGGTCTTGATCTGGAAAATAGCTTCCTGGAAACCCGGCATGGAGAATATTTATGTCCACGTATCAATTTACAATATTTTATCAATGATGATCTTAGGTTTAGAATAGGCGCTGGTAAAAGTTCCAAATCGATTTCCCTGGCCTATATCTATCAGGCTCCGGAATATTATGAGTATTTAAATGAAGATTCAGTCAAGGTTGAAGAATCGCATACTCAACAAAATCCTGATCTGAGAGCCTATACAACTAATAAATATGAAGCCTCCCTTGATTGGAAACCTAGTGATGCCATCGGTTTCTCTTTAACAGGATATTATTCCACTAATGATAATCGGCCATTAAGTGTCACTTATCCCTTTGGTTATGAAACTAAACCTGATACAATTACTGCTGCAGATTATACTATCTATGAGAATAGAGGCTGGAAAGATTCCTATGGTACAGAATTGACTGTCAGGACGAAGAGAATTTACAATTTGCAGCTAAAAATGAATTTTACTTATCGCTATTCTGAAGTGGGGCGAAGTGGTACAATCTATGATAACAGGGCTGATACTTCGGCTGGTGAAAGTTTTTGGTATAATCCAGCCAAAACCTGGCGTGAAAAATTTATTATTGATTATCAATTAAATTATGTCAGCCAGAGACTCGGGGTATGGGTTACATTCGATGCTCAGCAAATTCCCATGGATAATAAAAAAGAAGTCTACAACTCTGCTGAAGTCATCAAAGAAGTGGACGATGTAGAGCATACTTTTCACCAGGGCATGACCTACTGGTGGGATGATGAACTTTTTGAATATGGAGGTCGCTGGCTCTTTAATTTGAGAATAACAAAATCACTTTCCCAGAATATGGAACTTTCCCTGTATATTAATAATATTTTTGATGACCGGGCCCTGTGGGTAAATCCCTTTAGGGATATAAATCGGGAACAAAATCCCGAAATATATTATGGACTGGAGGTAAGTACACAATGGTAAAAAAACTTATTTATCTAGGCTTTATTGCTATATTTTTAACCGGATGTTTTAAAGACCAGCCTTCCTTGCATGATCGGGAATTATCGATTCAACTATTTGTCAAATATGAAGAACAGGCTTTAAAAAATATGCCGGTCACTTTACGAACAAATGACTATAATTTATCAGCTTACAAAGATACAACTGATTCTACTGGAATGGTCAGGTTTGATGATCTGCCCTTTGCTGAATATTCTGTCGATATTCAGGGAGAAGCAACAATTCAGTCCTATCTTGACTCCACTGCTCTTGACACTGTCATGGTGACTGCGAGTAAAATTCTTACACCAGGCAATAATGAATTATATCAGGATACTGTTCATGCCATAGTTTCAGGTACTTCTCCGGGAATAAAGATCAATGAACTCTATACCTGCGGTCCGCCTAATAAATTTTTCTATTTTTATGACCAATTTTTCGAATTATATAATTCCTCGGAGGATACTATATATCTGGATGGGATGGTTTTTTGTAGAATGGGAACCTGGCTGGAAAATGTGACCTATATCTTTCAGTTTCCTGGTGAACCAATGGGCGGAACACAAGATTATCCAGTACCACCCGATTCTTTTGTAGTTGTTGCCCAGGATGCCTTTAATCACAGAGAAGAAATTTTTAATGGTGAAAAGAGCGTAGATCTTTCTAATGCTGATTTTGAATTTCGAAATAGCCTTGATTATGGTGATTATGACAATCCCGATGTTCCTAATCTAGAAAATCTTGAAGAAGGCCACACTTTAGATTTTATGGTGGGTGTGACAGGAGATATTATTTTAATTGCTGATGGTAGTGATGTTAACTATGTAGATGGAATTGATCCAGAATCGGTTTTGGACTGTGTAGAATATTCATCTTCATCGACACATGAAAAGGATATTGAAGATATTGTTGACCGAGGTTTTGCCGGAGTTGGACTGATCAAATATAGCGGGCAATCTCTTGAAAGAATTACCCCAGGATTTGATACTAACAACTCTACTGTGGATTTTGAAATAATAGAATCACCAACACCAGGATATCAACATGAATAGGAACAACACTCAGGTAAAAAGAAGAAGGAAAAATTCTATGAAATTATCAGCAAAAATTGTCTGGATATTTCTGGTTATTTCAATTCTTATAAGTTCCTCACTGGCTTATGAAAATGAACTTTTCTCTGCTGTAAATTTCTTTGAGGACCAATATATAAAAGGTTATAAAAAAAGCAATTTATATGATGTAAGTTTGAATCCTGCATTTTTTAAAACTGCCTATACTGAGAATTTAACGGTCTATCAGATTTCCGCCCAAAGGCAATTGAATTTGTATTCTCGTTATTTTGACCCCCAGAGTGAAGATGATATCGTTCTGGATCTAGATTGGATTAAGCAATTATCAAAAAATTCCACTCTGGTTGCGGGTGTAAAATATAATAGAAGCTTTCATAATGAAGTTAATCGCTCCCTGGAAAAGAATTACTATGAACATTATTTTGCTCTGACCGATACCACAACAGGAGATATAGAATACCAGGGACCCCAGCTTTCTATTTTGTATAATCATGAACTAGCTGATCAATTTTTGTTGGGACTTGAAATTGATTATGGTGTTGAACGGGGGCTAAAAGATATTTATACGGAGTGTGAAACCATTCTGAGAAATATTGATATGAGAGCAGGATTGGGGTATCAATCCACTGATGGACACACTTATGCTGGAATCTCAGCCCGCTATTTCAATCGACAGGGAAAATATGAAGCAGTTAAAGAATATGAAGACGCTTTTGTTAAAACCTGGTTTGGATATCATCTCTATTTTCCTGAAAATCCACGTTCTACAAATAGAAAAGACGATGACCGTGAAGGCTTTCAACTAGGTGTTCAATTTGAAAGGAAGAATATTCTGAATTCTGGCTTTGGATTTCGTTTCAGTGGAGATCTTGGAGCCCAAAAAAACACCACTAAAGTTGGACGACCTACCTTTACTCAACCGCGGGGGTATTGGGAAAGAGAAGGCTATGATCTGACTGGAAATATTTATTATCACAAAAATGGTATCTATGGACAGTTGTTTTTTACTCAGTGCGACTATTACGATTGGGCTTCGCCAAAAACCTATGACGTCCTCGTTCTAGAAAATGACCAACAAATTAGCCGGTTTGGAAGCTTGGTTAGTATCGATCTCTTTCAGCCTTTGGAATTAGATGCCGGTTTTGAAATTCGTTCAATCAATACAGATTACACCGAACATGTTGCTGATTTTCAATATAATGCTACCAGAAATGAGAATTTCTTATTGCTAGGTGCTGCCTATAATCTTAACCCTGTCAGTTCTGTGAATCTAAAGGGAACTTACTCAACTCTTCAACCTGATTTTCACTGGGAGGGAATGGATAAAATTAATGTTATGGGATTACAGGCGGGCTATGGACGGCAGTTTGTTTTTGGGAAACTGGATGTAAATTTTACTTATCAGCTTAGTGATCTTGATAATGCCGATGATAATATAGAACAATTTGGAGTTTCGATAATGTATCGAAAATAAGAGGGGATTTGTTCACCAAAAGAGGTGACGAGTCAATTGTTAATTTAATTTATGGAGGATGTGATGAAGAAGATGTTATTGTTCGCCATAGTAGTGCTTCTGGCTACGACTATGGTTTTTTCACAATCCTGGGAAGTCGTTAAAAAGGGTGAAGTACCATCAGTTAATACTTCTACTTTTCTTGACGCAAACACAGGGTGGCTTGTAGGAGACGAAGGTCTTGTACAT